>Ga0190367_1000111_pt1 | contig 61854 bp, 51 predicted proteins | sample 4872181011_MG_FD_171838 | JGI IMG/M metagenome (GOLD analysis project Ga0190367, IMG submission 171838) | Hydrothermal vent microbial mat bacterial communities from Southern Trench, Guaymas Basin, Mexico - 4872-18-10-11_MG | ecosystem: Environmental > Aquatic > Marine > Hydrothermal vents >... | reverse complement strand
GATGCAAATTACACTTGCGCTGGTGGTGTTCCAGGAGCAGCTTGGACAACCGATACTGCTTACATCTTAACAGTAGACGACGCATTCACAACTGGTAAGGTTGCATTAATAGTTGCAGGTTATGCAGGAAAAGATACAAGAGCTGCAGTCAGTGTATTACAGAATTATGCAACCAAGCTAAAAGATATAACAGCAGGAAGCGTCAAGATTGATACAAGCGTAATAACAGCTCCAGTAGTTACAGCTTTAGAGTAAAATAAAAAGCCATCAAGGCCGTTCGGGCTTGCTTTTCTTTTTTAATATTGTTAAACAAAAATTCTGATTGTGAAGTATAGATTTAGAAGGAAAAAAATTAAGCGAGAATTTTTTATTTTTATACTAATAGTGATTTTGACCTTAGCTTCTGCACTTGGCTTTATTTCTACTCTTAAACTAAAAGAAAAACAGCCACTTTTAGAAATCGAATACAACGGCAAAAAAATTAAGTTTAGAAGCGATTTAAGAGAAGCAGATCAAATTAAGGTTTTTAATGGAGAAAAAATTAAGGAAATACTTAATCCTAATGTAACTAAAATTTATATCGCTTACAAGCCTTCCACTAACGATAGTTTATACGTTATAGAAATTTTCGAGATAGTTCCTAAACTTTTGATTTACTATTTTTTTCCAAAAAATGTTAACCCAAAGTTCGAAGCTATGGAAGTAGAGGATTATTCAGAAGTCTTTGGAACTAAGAAAGAGCCTGTTATTGTGCTTGTCCATCCAGATTACGCAAACTCAACTTTTGTTAAGGCAGAAGATTTTAAGATAATAATAAGCGGCATTACAGCAAAAGACCTTGATTTGGCGACCATAAAGTTTTTGCTAATAGCTTTAGGTATTAAATTGAGTTGAGCAATTCAGTCTCGTTATGGAAACCCCTTAATACTTTATTTTCTATAAGAATTGATGGAACTTCTGTTATGTTGTAAACGCTTTTGATAACTTTAATAACAGGCTCTTCTAATTCGGCATCAACAGTAAAAACCATAGGAATAAAACCTTTGCTTTTTGCCAATAACTTAAACTTGTCCAAAGCTTCGCCTTGCTTTATGCATTCTTCACATTTTTTTGAGTAGAAATAAAGGACTGGCACCAAATTTTTGTTACATCTATCCTTTAACGAGACGCTGATTGACCAAGCTCTGATGGATAGCAGCATATAGTCTCTTTTTACTTCTTCATATTCTTTTGGTATACTCCCTTTTAATTCATATTCTTCAAGCCTTTTTGGTAGCTTTTTCCAAAAAGTCGAAAGCTCCTCTTCTATCTGCTCAAGAAGCAGAGACAAGAATTTGCAAGTTTCATTCTTTCCAAAAGTTACTAAAAGAAAATTTTCGAGTTGAAGATTTTCCATCCTTCTTCTTATCTCTTTAATTTTTTCTTTAGATCTTTCTATTTCCGATTTAGTTAGCAGGATAAACTTCTTTGTTATAAACCTTTCTGTAAAAATTCCAGTTATTATACCAGCTATGTAAACTATTAGTGTAAAAAAGAACGAAATCAAATAGGTTTTTTTCCCAAGTTTTTTCATACTTATAAGCTTAATTTGAGCTTATTAATTAAATATGGATTTTTACTCCATAGACTTATTCTTGTTCAACCTATCCTTAGTTCCAGTTATATTCTTTTCTCTAATCTATTATTTCATGTTTTTTTCAAACCTAAATCTTAAGTTTCCGAAGTTTAGGTTTAAAAAGCCAAAAAAATGGCCGAAAGTTACTATACAGATTCCAGTCTATAACGACCCGATAGCAATTAGATGCATAGAAGCTTGTTTAAGATTAGATTATCCGAAGAACAAGCTTCAAATTATAGTTGCAGACGATAGTACTGATGAAAAGACAATCAAGTTACTTTCTCGCTATAAAGATAAGGTTTTGATTTTGAGAAGGAAAAATAGGAAAGGATTTAAAGCTGGAGCTTTGAATAATGCTCTAAAGTATACCAAAGGAGATATTATAGTTATTTTTGATTCCGACTGGATCCCTCCAAAAAATTTTCTTAAAAAAATAATAAGACCATTCCTTGAAGATGAAAAAGTTGCGGCAGTCCAAACTAACATCGGTTATTTAAACTATGACTTAAATCTCATAACTAGGTTTGCATCTTATTTGCTAATGACTTATTATAACGTATGGGTTCCATTCAACCAAAAACTTGGAGTTGTTTTTTGTGGAGGAACAAGCTGTGCTATAAGAAAAAAAGCTTTGTTAGAAGTTGGTGGTTGGAATGAAAATAGTTTAACAGAAGATGCAGACCTTTCCGTTAAACTTTTATCAAAAGGTTATAAAATAGTTTACCTTAATAACACAAGGTCCAAAGGAGAGCTGCCTTATACTTTAGTTAGTTTTCTTAAGCAGCAAATGAGATGGGCGTACGGTCAAGTTAGAGTTTTTATAGAAAATTGGAGGGAGATATTTTTTAGCAGATTTCTTAAACTCAAACAAAAACTTGCTATTATGTTATTAAACTTAGGAAGCTCTGTAGCACCTTTTGTGGCTCTAATGACCATAACGGGTCAGCTAGGTTGGATATTAGGAGAGCCTAAGCCATTTTCTGTTATTGATGCCATAAGATTCTTTACAATTTTCGCTCTTACAGGAGGATACTTTACTATAGGAGCTCTTGGCCTTAAAAGAAATGGAAAGTTAAAAGAAATATTTTACTTTCTCTTTACCAGTCTCACTTTTGGCGTCTTACTCTCTTTTGCATCTTCGATAGCATTCTTCGAAGCATTAATAGGTAAAAAGAAGGAATGGTTTAGAACTCCTAAATGGGGCAGCCTAAAAATACTGTCGATTTTCAAACGTCTTTTTGGTAAAGAATAACTATCTAACAAACTTCTTTTCTTTAGATAAAATTATGTAAAAAGAGCTAAGGAAGAGTATGAAATTTAAGAAAAATGTGCCATAGATGGGGAAGATAAAAAGATAAAGAAGATTCTTACCTCTTGGATTTAAGCTTAGGAAGAGAAGTGTAAAGCTGACTAATCCTACTAAACAGCCGATAAGAATGTAGAATTCAAAACCCCATTGAGGAAGTTTAAAAAGACAGTAGAAGGGCCCTAGAAAAGTAAACCAATTTAGTAGATAAATAGATAAATCTAGCAAATTGTTTATCTTAAAAAGCCAGAAGAAAAAGAGGTAGAGGAGCAGTGGAAAATAGAGTAAGCCATAAATCGGCCAGAATGGGTATAAGAATAAAAAATAATTTCCATACTTAAGAGAAATGATGTCCTTATGCTTAATTCCAAGTTGGAACGTTCCTTTTAACCATCTAAGTCTCTGTTTTATTAACTCAGCAATTTTTGTTGGAACGTTTGTATAAGCTTTTGCTTTTGTGACAGCTATTTCATAACCAGCTTTAAGGATCCTTATCATAGCATCGTTATCTTCAGCCATAGTATCTGCTTCAAAACCACCAATCTCTTCTAAAACTTTCTTCCTAAAAGCTAAAAAGCAACCCCAGACATAGGGAAAGGGTATTCTGTTGCTTAAATGGGCATCCCTAATTTTATTAACAAATTTGTACTCTATTTCCTGAAATTTTGTCAACAAACTTGATTTATTGCTTACCAAGACATTTCCCTGTGATATTCCAACTTTTTTATCTGCAAATGGTTGAACCAATTTTTTTATAGAATCTTTTTCTAACCTTGTGTCAGCATCCATAAAAATTACGATTTCTCCCTTGGCTTTTTTTAAACCTTTGTTGCAGTTTATTGCTTTTCCCGCTTTCTTTACCTTTATGACTTTTGCACCTAACTTTTTTGCTATCTCTGCAGTTTTATCTTGTCCTTCATCTACTACTATAACCTCTAGCTTTTCTTTTGGATATTCTGAGTTAAATATCGAAGCTAGGCATTTGCCGATCTTGTCTTCTTCGTTAAAAGTAGGTATTATAATGGTAACTTTTGGATAATAGATTTTATTTTTTGAAGTCTTTCCTCTTCTGGCTAGTAAAAATAGCCAGAATGAAAATAAGAAAAGTAATGGAAGTTGAACTATCCCTAAGAAAGTTGTTAGTAACTTAAACATACTAAAACAACTTTAACTTTCCAGTAACCTTATCTATTAACTCTTCTCTTTCAGGCCCTATAGCTAGTGCAGTTACAGTTCCTTTTCTTAATTGAGTCCTTCCTGCATCACTTACCATACAACAAGGCAATCCTAATTTTTCTGCCTTCTCCTTTAGTCTCTTAAGTTGCTTTAGATTTTTTGCCTTTAAAACAACTTTTTTTGCCCCTTCTTTCACCCATTTTTTAACTATTCTTTTATTAGCTTTTTCCAAGGCTCCTAAAGAAGCATGAATCGCATGGGCTATTCTTTTCCCCTCGCTCCACTTCAAATCTTTTCTCAATATTATAACCTGCTTATACATAATCTTAGTTAAGTGCAGAGGGATAAAGTTTTAAAATCTTAACCTAAATTAAAAATAAGCCATGAGAAAGAGGAAAATTAAAAGATGGAGTAAAGTCAAAAGGAGAATAAAAGAAATAATCTCATGGCCTCTTATCATAATAGCTGCATTAGTTTTTAAGGTAGCTTCTTCTTTCGTAGGGTGGATAAAAGGAATATTGATTACCTGGGGTGTTATAGATGGAATGGCTTCCAATTATTTGTATAAAGAAGAGAAATTCTTCCCGTATCAGTTTTTAAGATATATGAGGATAGCTGCAAACCTTTCTGGTATCTTTAATCCAGTAATACCTATAGTGTGGAATGTTGGAGATGGTATCTACTCTTTATATCTTTACAGAAAAAAAGCAAAACCTATAGAAAACTTGTCGAGGTATGGTAGAATTCTAAACGGAACTTTACTCGCTCTTTTGAGTTAAAAATTTAAATCAAATTTTTAATATCCTTATAGCATAGCCCCGTCGTCTAGCGGTCAAGGATGCCGGGCTTTGGTCTCGCCAAAGCTCTGATTGATGAGGAAGAAACCCGGAGACCCCGGTTCGAATCCGGGCGGGGCTATTGATTAAAAAAGAAAAAGAAAAAATCGAAAAGAAAAATAATCAACTAAGTTTTACTTTTTCTTTTTCTTCTTCTTTTTGGCTTTCTTCTTCTTAGCTTTTTTCTTTTTCTTCTTAGCGGCCTTCTTTTTCTTCTTCTTTGCAGCCACAATTTCACCTAATTAAAATTGGGTTTTTTCAATTAAAAAGTTAGTAAGGATAATAGAGTTTTAGGTTAATAACGCAAGTTTCTAACATATCTTTATTCGAAACTATTAAAATTGGTATCGAAACTCCTCTTCTAATTTTTCCAATCTTCTTTTTCGAAGAAGAATAGACTAATGCGGAAAGAAGTAAAAGTCTTTTATCATCGCTAAAATAAGTTTTGGTAAGATTCGTTATCCACACGTTTCTTCCAAGCGTTGAATTTACAACACAAGCAGGAATAAGTTGATTGTTAAAAGAAGATGCAAGAGTGATTCTATCTCTTGATTGTTCTGGAAGCGTTACATTGCTCTTTCCTTTAAGTATATCAGAAAAATTATAACCATAATCAAAACTCACATAAATTTCTTTTTCTGTTAAATAACTTAAGGTAAAGTTAAAATGTCTTTCTTGATCAAGCCAAAAATTCTCTCTTTCTTCTACAAACTCATCTAATAAAGAATCCCCATCTTGGTCTACAAGAATTCCGCTTTCATTCCATATGCAAAACTCATAAAAAGAATCCCTTATAGAAATATTTCCGCATTCTACAGTTTTGGTTATTCCTTCAAAAGAAACTTCTTTTTCCTTAAACGTAAAGATTGGTAATGGGATATGGAAAAAGAATTTGAAGAGTTGGTAATTAGGATAGTTAGGGTTACTATCCATGAAATAAAAGTCGGAAAGCGAAGAATAGGAATAAGTAGCTTTTTCTAATCCAAATATTTGTTTTGAAGTTTCATCTGGCGCATCCCCAAAATCCCCGACTAAGATTATCCCCTTGCCACTTTTAAGGTAATTTTTTAGTTCCTTCTCATAAGGTTCTAAGTTTTTGTAGCCCCATATCAATAAAGCGTCTGAAGCGGGGTTTATTGGTGAGAGCAGACTCATCAGAAAATGAATTTTTATCTCCCTTCCGTTCAAAATGAGTTTACCAATATTATTTTCTAGCAGACCTACAGTTTCATTCGTGCAATTGCAAGCTATGAGAATTTCATCTTTTATGCAATTTTCCAGATCTATCTCTGCTACGACAGGAGCTACCAATTTTGAAACGATTTCTTTATAGTTTTTTTGAGTAAGAAGCTTGGATGTATTTTCTATAGCTTTTGTAACAAAACTAACATCTCTTCCAGTAATGCTTAAAATTGCATTTTCCCACCTACTTCTAACTTCTCTTAACGATAAGGTCGATAAAAAAACGAATAAAATTAAAATCGAAGCTACGACTTCAGTAATAGAAATTTGCGATTTACTTAAATACTTCGACAACAACCTTGCCATAATCTTTCCCGTCGATGTAAACCGTTCTAGATAAACTTTCCTTTATAGAATACCTCTTGTCAATTCCGCAACTTACTAGTAATTTATCGTCCTTAAAGACGCTTAATCTAAAATCAACATCTTGAGGGACACCAAGCTTATCCTTTATAAAAGAGTATCCAAATTTTTCACAGCTTTCATTCAACAAATTTATTTTATAAGACGAAACTAGGTTCTTTTTCTTTAGTTGGTGTTGCAACCCTATTCTTTTTACATTACTCAAGTTCCAATCTGGTGGTTCTCCAGGATCATTTACCAAAATTTCGCTTAGCTGATAGGCCTCTGAATAAATCCTTTGCTTTAGTACGAATTCTTTAAAAGGAGGTAGGTATTGGTTGATTTTTAGCATTACGTAAAACGATGCTAATAAAAAAATCAATAGAGAAACGTAATATTCGTAGGAAAGCTGTCCTTTCATATTATAATTCCAAGCCTTATTAAGATACTAAAAGAACCAAAAACTAGGGCAGCTAGTATAAGACTATGTTTAAATCCAGCAGCTGTAGAACCTTCGCTTATAACACCAATAATTAGGCCAGCAAACAAAGCTTGGACCATTGCAGTTACGAAGAATAGGGAAATATAATAAGAAGAGGGAGAGGTTTCTGGTATGGAAAAAAGAGTTTTTGAAATGGTTTGGTAAATATGGCAAATAAAGCAAGGTATTGTTGTTGGAGTTACGTAAGGTATGCAATTTTCGCATGGATTTATCATGGTTATTTGAGAGCCTGTTGTGGCGGCAGTTACCTTAAAAATTGGAGTTAAAAATCTGTTTATACCAGCAACTATTCCTATAAAGATGAGAGATACAGCATACATAATTGTAACGTATTGATTTAACATCATCCTCCTTTCCCTTTCTGCTTCTTGTAGCATGACTAAGCTTTCCGCAACAGAATCTAAAGTAGAAGCTATATCGCCACCCGCTCTATAAGTTTCTATTATTATGTCAACAGCTATCGGTAATTGTTTACTTTTCTTTACCCTTTCAGCAAATTGTCTTAATACTTTCTCCACAGGGATTCCCCAGCTTATTTGATTTGCCATTTTTCTTACCTCTTTGCTTAATCTTCCATAATTTACGTTTTTTACACTTTGGATCGCTTTAGATAGAGGTAAACCTGATTTTATAGCTTCTGTTAAATCTCTTAAGAAGCTTGGAAATTTTTCCTCCATCTCCTTTATTTCTCTGAATTTCTTATAACTGATAACTATTTGTGGTGTTATAATTATGAAAGCAGATAAGATTACAGCATTTCCTATAGCTCCTATATCATGAGTTGCTATGGCTATGAGTAAAAGAAAGCCTGAGATTAAAAAAGAAATTAGTAAGAACTTGAGGTTTATCATTCTACACCACCAGGTGAGCTAGCTTTTATGAGATAAATGAATATTAAGGATATCAGTGGTACCATTCCAATGGTCATAAGACTTTGCAAGAAAATTATGTTTTCACCAACTCCAGCTATTCCAGCCATTATTGCTGTTAATATGACGAAAAAGATAGTCCCTAGTATTATTGCTGTAAGATAAATCTCTATGTAAAGTGTTAAGTTTTTTGCAAAATCGTTAAGCCTTTCCCTATAAATCGCCATAAATTCTTTCGCTTTTTCCCTTAGGTATACGGAAAGTTCTCCACCAGCTCTTATAGTTGACAGAATCCCCCAGAGAAGTTCCCTTAGATTTTTTGACGGGCTTCTCTCAGAAGCCCTTTCAAGAGCAGTCTCTATATCAAGTCCAAAAATCTCTGTATCTCTTATAATAGAGTTAAATTCTTCATTGACTTCCTTATATTCTTTAAACTTAGTCAAGATTTTGAACATATTTGCTGGCGGAAGTTTCGATTTTGATATAGCAGATAAATGAATAGCAACAAAGGGCAGTTTTGTTTCAATCTGTTTAGACCTTTTTCCAGCTACCATCTTTGGATAGTTTATGAAAAGAAAAAAGAAAGAGATGGTAAGAAATAACGATGTTGTTAATGCCATAAAAAATGCAAAGGAGAAATTTTTGAAAAGAAACCCATAAACAAAAGCAAAAATTGGTGTTTCAACTTGAAAAATTATGAAAGATGTCATTATGGCAAGCGTTAAGTATTCTTGAGCGGAATATTTTAATCTAGCTCTTTTTAGATCTAGCTTAAGGTCTGGAAAAAAATCCAAAAATTTTTCGGCCAATTCTCCGAATAGGATAAAACTTGCTTTCCTAAAAAACTGCATTATAACCCCTTCCTTATAAGAGCCAATACTTTATTAGGTGAAGCATAATAGGTTGTAACTACTTTATATACATCCTTATAATCTAGCACATTTTTCTCTTCCATCCATTTCAACACAAAACACCTTCTTTTAAACTCATCTATCAACTCCTTTTCAGCCATTCCAGTAGTTTCGCATATCTTCCTAAACACATAGCTTTTGCCTGCTATTTCTATCTTATCCAAGACAGGGTTCCACTTGAAGACTACGTTATAAGTTGGCAATTTCTTATTCGGATCGTAGCCTGTTATTTCTAACACTTCCTTTACCCTTCTTGCAGATCTTTCTTTTATCCTAACCCTTTGTAAGAAGATAATTATGTCTAAGCTTGAAACCAGGGATGGTGGTAGAGATATTGGAGGCGTTGTTAATCTGTCCATTAGCCTATAAATGTTCTCAGCGTGTATGGTTGCTAAACTTGGATGTCCTGTTGAAATTTGTTGGAATAGAATGTAAGCTTCCCTCCCTCTAACTTCCCCAACAACTATATAATCGGGTCTTTGTCTTAAACTTTCTTTTAATAAATCGAACATATCTACGGCACCTCTTCCTTCTTCAGCTATCGGACTCCTTGCAACAGCAGGAACCCAGTGAGGATGTGGTAGCCTAAGCTCCGCAGTATCTTCTATTGAAACTATTTTCCTTTCAGGCCTAATGAAGAGACTTAACACGTTTAATAAAGTAGTCTTACCAGTAGCAGTTCCGCCAGATATAAGTATACTTCTACCATAATCTACGCATAACCAGAGATAGGCCAAAGCTTCTATGCTTATCGTATTGTACTTTAAAAGATGTATTGGGGTTAGGGGTTTTTCCGTAAATTTTCTTATAGTAAAATTGCTTCCCCTTCTAGCTATATCAGTTGCCAGGGTTGCTTGGAGTCTTGAACCATCTGGTAAGGTACCATCTACTAATGGCTCAGCAACAGAAACGCTTTTTCCGCATAATTGGGCAAGCTTTACTATAAAAGAATCCAATTCTTCCGCATCTTCAAATACAACATTAGTAACAACAGACCCTATTTCTGGATTTCTATGGAAAACGAAAATTGGAATTCCAACACCATCGCAGCTTATATCTTCTATATTAGGATCTTGCATCAACGGTTCTATTTTTCCTAATCCTACAAAATCCCTTTGGATGTAATACTTTAGAATTAACTTTTCAGTAGGAGAAATGACAAATTTGAAATATTCTATTATAGCATCTATTTCTTTGCTTATGTATTCCATAGCTTCAGCTTTTCTTAACTTAGAGAAGTCTATATCTAATCTTTGTTCCAAAAGTTCTTTTATTCTTTTCATTATATTTTTCAACTTCTCCGTGAGCGGTGGTTCAACCACTTTATACTCGTACCTTTTCTTTTCATCATTCCATTCAATTCTAGCATAAGCAAATATTGGTTCATTTTTAGAAGGAGTTCTAGGTATTAATGGGTAAACATATCTTTTTCTCTTTATAGGTCGCTCAACTCTTAGCGGTATTTCTCCAAAAGTAAAAGATGGCAATTTTAAACCCTCAACCTCAATTTTTACCTCTTCCTTTTTCTCTATCCTTTTCTTTCTTGTTTTTATTTGGTAACCTTTTTTTAGCAAATTAAAAAGGTCTATTTTCATCTTATCTCTAATTTATTTTTCTCCTTGTCGTAAGTAAAAGTTAAGAAAAGTAAATTTTTTGTTCCTTCAAAATCGGTACTTTCACCTAACTTGTGGATTGGACTTTCAACAAAAATTCCCTTTGGAGATCTTATTACAATTTCTTCCTTCTTTAAACTTATCTCAAAATCCTTTAGTCTAGAAAAATTGGAAAAGTATAAAGTTATGTTTGAAGAGTTAGCATTTAGGGAGATTAGATTCAAAATATAGGTTGAAATTAGAGAAGAAACGGCTTTCATAGAATCTTCTTCAAGATATTCTTCGCTTTTGGCTGTGTGGATGGAAAAGAAATTTCCAAGCATCGAAAGAATTGTTAAGCCAATTATGAAGAAAAGTAAAAATTGCAGGAGAAGGGTTTGGGATTTCATCTAAGCAATATGCCTACAGATTTTTGCACTAAATCTTCTTTTTCAAAGGAATTGGTTGGATCAAACCTTAGTAAAAGGTTTTTTGATTTTAAAGAAGAAGACCCTAATGGGAATATTTTTAATCTGTAAATCCTTCCGTTTTCATCAACAAGATCTCTAAACCAGATTTTAAAGGTTATGTTGAAGATTGTTCCCATCGATTTCGAGAAACAGCATACTTCAAATGGTTCATCAACTCCTAATCTTCCTTTTGAGCCAGAAGGACAAGAACCCCCTGGCAATAAGGAAACATAAGTATCTGGAGCAATTCCACTTATTTTTGAATCTATCATTAAAGCTATCGAATTCTCTCTTTCGTTAATTATCCATATGCCTTCGTAAGGTAACGTTACAATTTCCTCACCACCCTTATTAGCTATGCTAGTTATTAACCTTTCTAAAGAATTTGGGTTTGAAGGATCAAACAAAGAAAAAAGGGATTCGAATTTTGTCGTATCCTTTCTTTTTTGTATCAACGGTAAACCCCAGGTATAAGCTAATGAAACAAGGCCACACTTATACCCAAAATTAGAATTGCGGAAATTATGTTGACTTGGCTTTTCATATTTTTCTGGGAAGCTTTCTGATAGTTGGTGGAAACTTCCTTTTAAGTTCTTCTAATGTGCTTAACAAAAGCTGATTAGTTTCAACGAGCCTCCTACTATAACTTATAAGCTCATCCAATCTTTTTGTTGTAGTTTCTTCCTTCTCTTCTTTAGTTTCTCCTTCCGCAGCAGCTTTTACCAAAGACAACATTTCATCAATTTTTTCCACAAGATCGCTAATTTTTGGTATTAATTTTGAAATTTCTAGCCTTAGAGCATCGTTTGCTTTAACAACTTCCGCTATTATTTCTTGATTTATCCTTAGCATGCTTACCATATCCTTATAGAAATCTCTTATATCGAACTTAGCTTTTTCCTCGACGTTTTCAATCTTTTTTTGCAAATGCTTTAACGCAATAAGAAGAGAGTTTATTTCAGAAGAAAGAGTCTCAAGACTTCCCTTGTCCATAAAATAAATTAAAAAAGAGAAAATTAAAAGCCTAGTATTCTGAAGTTTCTCCTGTTTCAGGCCTCTTAGTTTCAGTTTCTATTTTTCTTGCAGCTATTACGTCGTCTATTCTTAAAATCATTTCTGCAGCTTCTGTAGCAGATTTAATTGCACAAGTCTTTACTTTTAGAGGTTCTATCACTCCCATTTCTATGGCATCTTTCGCTTTCCCTTCGAAGACGTCTAATCCATAGTTTGTTTTTCCTTTCTCGTGCATCGCTTTTATTTTTGCTAGCATATCTATAGGATCTAATCCTGCGTTCTCAGCTAGTGTTTTTGGTATTATCTCTAGAGCTTCTGCAAAAGCTAGGATAGCTAATTGTTCTTTTCCAGAGAATTTTTCTGCAAATTTTCTTAATCTTCTGGCTGCTTCAACTTCTGGCGCTCCAGCGCCTGGGACTACTTTTCCTATCTCCAAAGCAGAAACTACTGCTCCGACAGCATCTTCCACCGCTCTATCTACTTCGTCAACTACATGCTCTGTACTTCCTCTTACCAAAATTGTTACAGCCTTAGGGTCTTTGCATTCTCTAACGAATACCATCGCTTCTCCAGCAAGTTTCTTTTCTTCAACCAATTTTGCATAACCTAGATCTTTCTCTGTAAGATCTTCTATGTTCGTAACTATTTTACCTCCCGTAGCTTTTGCTAACGCTTCCATATCCGACTTTTTAACCCTTCTGACAGCAAGTATTCCTTTTTTTGCCAGATAGTGTTGTGCTAGATCATCTATACCTTTTTGACAAAATACAACATTAGCCCCTACAGAAGCTATTTTATCTACCATGTCTTTTATCATCTTTTGTTCTTGCTCGACAAAAGCTTGTAGCTGCTCTGGTGAAGTAATCCTTATTTGCGCATCGGTTTCTGTTTCTTTAACTTCTAAAGGACAATCTAATAAAGCTATCTTTGCATCTTTTATCCTCTTAGGCATTCCTGGATGAACAACTTCTTTATCGATAACAATTCCTCTTATAAGTTCTGTTTCCTCAGCGCTAGCTCCATGTTTTTTTACTCTTTTTATATCATCCCTATCTATCTTGATTTTTCCATTTTCTTCTCTTGCTACTATTTTTGCAGCTTTAACTACTATTTCAGCAATTTTTGGCGAAGCCTTTTCTATGGCTTTTCCGCTCATTGCAGTTAATGCAATTTTTTTGAGTAATTCTTCATCTTTCAAAGAAACCGGCAAAGCCATCTCTTCAAGGTATTTTAAGGCTTGCATCATAGCTAGCTTATAACCTTTTGTAATTACAGTTGCATGAATATTTTGATCGAGCAATTCTTCTGCCTTCTTCAAAAGCTCCCCAGCTATTACAACGCTTGTTGTAGTGCCATCGCCAACTTCTTCGTTCAAAGTTTTTGCTACTTCTACCATCATCTTTGCTGCTGGATGTTCTATTTCCATTTCTTCCAAGATTGTTACACCGTCGTTAGTAATAGTTATATCTCCTAGAGAATCGACTAGCATCTTATCCATTCCCTTTGGGCCTAGAGTGGTTCTTATGGCATCTGCAACTGCCTTAGCTGCAGCTATATTGTTACGCTGAGCATCTCTACCTATTTGTCTTAAAGTACCCTCTGGCAAGATTAATACTGGCTGACCTCCTAACTGACCTATAGCAGCTTGTGCCATAATTCTCACCTGTTTTTATTCTATAAAAAGAGCTATTATTAATAATAACGCAACCTATTTAAATTTTTAGTGAGGAGAGGAAGAAAACCAGCATGGCAGAGAAGAATAGCTAAGGAGAGGATAAGAATCCTTTTCGAGCTTGCCAAAAAAGAATTTGAGAAAAATCCTGAAAGATCCAGAAGGTATGTAGAGTTGTTAAGAACTATAGGAAAAAGATATAATGTTAGACTGCCGAAAGAGATAAAAAGAAGTTTTTGCAAAGTCTGCAACACAATTTTTATTTTTGGAAAAACTGCAAGGGTTAGGCTCGATAGCAAGAGAAAAATAAGAATTGTAAGATGTCTTTCATGCGGAAAGATCTATAGGTATCCGTATAAACCAAAAAGAACTTTAAGATTTTCATGAAATTTTATTGTATGGTAACTGTTAGGGACGTCCCAGCAAATAAACTCATAGAAAAACTTAAGGAAAAATTGAAGGAATTTAAAGAACTCGAAAAACCAAAATGGATAGATTTTGTAAAATCTGGATGTCATAAAGAGAGGCCGCCAGATCAGCCTGATTTTTGGTATATAAGGGCAGCCTCTATTTTAAGAAGGATTTATTTAGACGGGCCTGTTGGGGTTGAAAGGTTAAGAACGTATTATGGTGGTAGAAAAAGGAGAGGAAGAAGACCACCTCGTTTTAGAAAAGCTTCAGGGGCTATAATAAGGAGAATTTTGCAAAGGCTAGAAGAAGCTGGTTTGGTAGAAAAGGTTGATAAAAAAGGAAGAAAAATAACACCAAAAGGTCAAAGCTTGCTCGATAGGATTGCTTATGAAGTTTGGAAGGAAATGAAAAAATGTTAAAGGAGGCTAGGAAGAATATATTAAGGAAGATTTTAACTGCTAAAGCTAGAGAAAGGTTGGCTAGAGTAAAGCTTGTCAAACCTTTGCTTGCGACACAGATAGAAAATTATTTGATACAGCTTTATCAAGAAGGAAAAATTAAAAATTTAATTACTGAGAGCCAAATTAAACAAATACTCTTAGCTTTATCGCCAAAGAGAGAATTTAAAATAAGGAGGATTAAAAAATGAGAACAAAAAAAGTTGGGAGTGCTGGAAGGTTTGGAGCTAGGTATGGGAAAAAGGTTAGAGAGATAGTTGCTGCTATAGAAAAATTACAAAGAAAAAGGCATATTTGCCCTCGCTGCAAAATGCCTTATGTAAAAAGACTAAGTACAGGTATTTGGTTTTGTAAAAAGTGTGGGGCTAAATTTGCTGGTGGTGCCTATTTGCCGTTTAGAGAGGAGAGATAATGTATAAATGCATAAATTGTAAGAAGATAATTCCGAAATTGGAAACTATTAGATGTCCCTATTGTGGTAGCAGAATTTTTGTAAAAGTTAGACCCCCCATTGTAAAAAAGGTAAAGGCACCTTAGGTTAGCTTTAGAGCTTCCATTATTCTACTCAGTTCATAACCAGTTGTCCTACTTCCTATTATAGCTCCATTCGAATTTGCGATTAGACCAGAAGAAATAAATGGTGAGCCAGAATTTACAGTTCCGATAGCACATTCAACCTTTAACACTTTCTCTACTTTTTTTATTTCACTTTCCTTAGCATCTCTATGGATCAAGCAACCCTTGTTAGTTGCAAAACAGCAAGAACCAACTATGTTCAAACCAGCTATTTTTCCAAAGACTGTTTCAACTCCCAGACAATCTTCTATTAATTCTTTCTGCTTTCTAGTAAAGACTTTGCTTATTATAGCGCCTTCGTCGTTACAAACTATTAGATTACCTAAAGCAGTATACTTTGATTTTAAGATGCATAGATTTATCGAAAACTCTCTACAAATTTTCCTTAATTTTTCTATTTCTTCATCTGCTACCAAAGCTGGTACTATTATTCCGTTTGAATTTAATGCGCAAAATAAACCGATAAGAGAGGTATGTAGAAGCGTTAATTTATAAACTTTGACTTTTAAGGCTTTTCTAATTTTTTTAGTTGGAATATCTTTTCCAATAAGACAAAAATCGTCGTTAGCTTTACCAAAAAGACCAACGTTCGGATCTCCAAAAAAATCTAGTTGAATAATCATTCAATCAACCGCATATACCCAGAAAACCTCACCTTCTTTCTTAACCTTTATCCTTATTTTGCTTGGCAATTTTTTACACCCAAACAATTTTCTATTTACTGATTCGTGCAGTTTAACTTCGCCTTTAGCAATTCTTTCAGCAATTTTTCTTATAAAGTTTATACAAACTTTCCTCCTTTTGGTTCTGGATTTTTTAAGAAATTTTTTTCTTAAATTAATGGTTACTATTTTTTCCATACTTTTTGATTTTTATGCAATTTTATATATCTTCCACGATAAACTTTATAAAGGATGAAAGGTATAAGTCCGCTCGTTGCAGCAGTTTTGTTAATAGCTTTTACAGTTGCTATAGGTGGTATAATTTCTGTCTGGCTAACCACATTCTCAAAAACAGCAACTCAACAAGTCCAAGCAGCTACTGAGTACCAAATTAGATGTGCAGTTAATAGGTTAAGCCTAAAAGTTTTTGAGGACGCTAATAAAATATTTGTAACAAACGAGGGGCCTGAAAACGTTACTTTGTCCAGCATTCTGTTAAGCGATGGAAGTTATGCCAATTTTAACGCAACTGTTACTTTAACTAAAGGAGAAAGTAAGATGATAGAGGTGAACAAAACTGACATCATTGACACAGCTTTGGATCTAGGAGGAAAAAGTTATGTAACAGTTAAAGGTCTTTGTTTAGGAGCTGTGCCAATAGAAGAAACTTGCAAAAATACGCAAGATTGCTGGAGCTAAATTTTTATTCTAGTCCTTCTCCACCTTTTAATTTTATCTACTCTTATCCTTCTAGTTCTAGCTCTTTTTAACCCAAATTTTCTTATATCAGCCCATCTTGGTGCTTGTCTTATCTTTCTAAAAACAGCTAGCTTTAATTTTTTTGTTATATGTTTAATTCCCATAAAATTTCCTAAGTTCCTTTGATTTTAAAATTGCAAGGTCTATAATTTTTTCTATTTCATCAAAATCGAATACAGCTTTTCCTTGCTTTTGAATGGCGCAAATTTTTTCATCTTCTCTAATTCCGAAAGTCAATTTTCCGTCTATTACTTTTTCTTCTAAATAAGTGGGATCTATAAGATAATCATTGCCGAACTTACAAATGCTTACCAAGAGAGGTACATGCTCAACCTGAAGTTTTCCTTCATATTCACCTCTTATAACATTAAATTCCTCATCAAGCTTTGGCATTCTTGTATTTTTCAATGCTAACATAGAAGCAAGAGCTGCAGCATCCAACAGATTTCCATCATGGTTTAAAATATGTATATCTACAAAAACACACCATACTTTTTCCCCTTCTTTTAAAACTAATTTGCTTAAATCTATCGCTTTGCCCTCTCTTAAACATCTATCGACTACTCTAGCCAATTCTATAGCATCTTCCGTAGGCGGTCCAGGTTCGAATTCCGGAGATGCTATCGGCGAGAATTCTGCATTAACTATTAATATTCCTTGGTCTGGAGTGTCAGGAAAAGGTGTACCTACATTTAGCTTTATTCCAGCAGCAACCCAAGTATTTCCTAGTTTTACGAGGGCAGAGCCTTCTGCTTTCTCTATAGGAGCTTCTTTTATTTGAATTTTTCTAAATTCATCAAATTTTCTTCCATCAGCCCTTTTCTTCTTTTTCAATAATTCCTTCACAAATTCTTCCTCTATCATTCAACTTCCCCCTTAAACTTATTCTTCAAAGTCTCTTTTTGTTTTTCATAAATTTTTAGACAAGTCTCTTTTGCCATATTTATCAACTTTAACAATTCCTCTTTCGTTAAAAGCCCATCCATTTGTAGCAAAGTTATTTTGTTCTTTGAAGGCATCATAGCAAAAGAAACGTCAGCCTCGCAACAATTATCTTCTATTCCAGTTAAATCAACGACTAAAGTTCCATCAACTTTACCAACAGAGCAAGCCGCCACTAAATCTCTCATAGGGATTCCGCCTATAGCTAAGGCTAGAGAAGCTGCGTTAATGCTTGTAACTCTAGTCGAACCATCTGCTTGCATTATATCGATAAATACATCAATAACAGTTCTTGGGAAATCCTCTAGAAAAATTGCCGGCTCAAGAGCTATTCTTATGATCTTTGATAATTCTATACTTCTTCTATCAGGCCCATAAGGTTTTCTTTCGTCAACAGAAAATGGCACCATGGCGTATCTAACTCTTAGTGTACATTTTTCTATATCTTGAAGATGTTTTGGATGCAAAAGTTTAGGACCATAGACGCTTGCTATTGCAATAGTTTTGCCAAACCTAGCTTTAGCAGACCCATCAGCTTTTTCTATAATACCAACTTGCATTTCGATTTCTCTTGCTTCCTCTGGCTTTCTTCCGTCTAACCTTCTTCCATTTTCTATCAATTTCTTTTCACACTTTTTCATGTTCTAAAAACTTCTTTACTTTTTCAGTGAGCCCATAAATATGCGATTCTTTTTCTATCATCAAAATAGCCTTAATAGCTTTTAGTTTATTCCTGCCTCTTATCCAAATTCTTCCGTTTTGTCCTATTAGTATCTCGCAACCAGTCTTTTCTTTTATCAAGTTTACCATGCTACCACCTTTCCCTATAACCCTAGCTACCTTTGTCGGTGTTATATGGATTATAGTACCTTCTCTTAATTTTTTGGTTCCAGGCTGTTTCATGCTTACTTGAATTATTTTATGTTTCGTTACCTTCGAGATTCTACAAAAAATCGCATCTCCAACATCAAAATACCTGCTTAAATCGACTCTATAAATGTCGACAAATTCTTCTACAGCTTCCGCTAATGGTAAAAAAGCTAAGTAAGGGGAATTTATGTCGACAACCCAGCCAGATACTTCTACATCTTGTATAATCCCTATTACCTTATCTCCAACCTTTGGCGAATAAACCCCAGCCAACGGTATTACAGAAATTTCTGTCTCTGTAATCTTTGGTATTCCGACTCTTTTAGAAAAAACCTTTCCTCCTTCGCAATAGACTCCTATTCCAAGCTTTCTACCTTCTCTTTCAGCTAAAAATTCTCCTGGTAATACTATTTGCCTTATCTCAGTCAGAATTCACACCTCCTAATCTCCTTTGATTCAAATTGCCCTTTCGTAAGGTTTGATAATTTATTAAAGAATTCGTCTTGGACACCAGCCAATATTTCTATCTCAATTTCTAAAGAACCATCAGAAAGCCAATTTTCTGCTTTAATCTCACCATAAGTTTTAAGTATAGAATAACACCTTGTTGAGAATTGTGGTGGTATTTTTATCTTAAAAGTAACTTTTTCAAATTTAATGGGAAGAACTTTTCTAATTTCTTTCAAAACGTTTTGAGCTTGGCTTTCTGCATCCAAGAATGGATCTATTTTAACGCCAACTTGCTTCATGGCTTGCAAAATTCTTTGTGGCGGATGGGGTGTATTAGTTTGTGGATTTATCCCCCTTTTTGATATTAAAGTTGCTATTTGCATTTTCTTTTGCTCTATCATTTTTCTTCTTTGTTCTGCTGTTAGCTGAATTTCACCTTCTTTTACAATCCTTTCAGCAATTTTATAAACATCTGTAGTTCCGAAAACTTCTTGTAAATCTTTTCGTGGAACTTGTTCACCTTTTCTAGCGTCCCTATAAATAGCTGGAAATGCCAATATATCATCTAGGCTTATCTTTTTCCCACTTTTAAATTCTAAAGCTTTATCTGGGTCTACCAAAATTTCAAATTTTTGATCCTTAATTCTAAGTCTAGCAACTACTGCTTTTTCCAAACTTACTACCAAGCTTTTCACCTAAATTTTTACTTTATCAACTGTTGTTAATCTAAATTTCTTTCCTTTTTCGACTATTGCAACTTCTATTAAAGATTCATCCGCAACCTTTTCGCTCTTTTTTATAGTTTCTATACCAAGTTTTAGCGCTTCTTCTAATTTTAAGTTTTCTTTCCATTTCTGAATTAAAATTTTATTTGCAACATTACTTCCCTTGCCTATAGCTCTTGCCTTCCATTCGTATAGCATCCCAGAGGGGTCTGACTCTATCAAATGAGGTCCTGTTTTGTCAACTCCTCCTATAAGTAACCCAACACCGAATGGCCTAAGCCCAGCATATAGAGTGGATAACTGCATTCTATCCCCTATAACCCTAGCTAGCCCCCAAACATCTATTGGTTCATCAAAAGTTAATCTATGGATTTGTGCCCTTATCCTCCCAAGCCTAACTAAATTTCTGGCGTCAGCTAACAAGCCAGCTGCAGCACTTACTATATGGTCGTCTATTGGAAAAATCTTTTCAGCGCTTGAAGGCACGAGCAAAGGAATTGATGGTTTTACAGAAACCAAGAGTACACCGTCTTTGAAAACTATACCGAGGACAGTACTTCCTTTTTTTACGGCTTCTTTCGCATATTCGACTTGAAAAAGTCTGCCATCAGGAGAAAAAACTGCTATAGTTCTATCATAACCCATATATTCTGGGAATATTTCAGGCATGATTATGTATTTTGCCAATTATTTTTTTAACTTTTTCAAAGTCCCAGAAACACCTTCTATTTTAATTATTACCCTTGAATTTTCAACTTTATAGATTAATCCTAGGGCTAAAATAAGATACGGAACCGCTTTATAGAAACATCTGAAGATAAAAGTGTTGTTTTTGCATAAATTTCTAATTGGCTTTAAGTCGATCCATGCAAGTTGGAAATCTCCATAAAATTCTTCGATTGTTCTTAAAAATTCTTCCATAAACTTTTTGTAACAACCTTCTTTTTCGCAAATTATTCTGATCTTTACGTACCTCCTTTTATCTCTAAGAGTTGGTGGTAGTATTTTGAGTCTTTTAATCACCATTTTAAAACTTTTACGCCAGGCATTATCCACTTCTCACTTCTCCTTTCTTTTATTTTCTTTATGATTGACTGAGGAATAAGAGAGACGCACGATTTCGCCTCCTTCAATTCTAAACCTAATACCCTTCCTAGCGATATGAGAACTTTTGGATCTTTTAAATCAAATTTTGAGAATGCTCCGCTCGAGAAGATTAAATTACAATCGTATTTTGTACAGATTTTTATTATTTCAGCAAATTGTTTTATGACGAGCGTTTTTTCTTTCGTTTTTAAAAGGCTAAAGTTTATCTCTATAGCTGTAGAATTCTCTCTAGCTAACTTAGCCATTATATGATTTATTCCTGCATCTTTTCTTCCCAAGTTAGGATGAGCTAGTATATCAACTTCAGGTGTTTCGCAAGCAATCCTATTAAGCCTTAAGTTGCCTCCGCTCACTAGGAGTATGTCATAATTTCTTCTTCTTTTTTTCAAGATTCTTAGTTCTTTAAGATTTCTTGCCTCGTAACCTATAAAAGTTTCTATCCCAACTTCCTTACCAACATCCTTAACCCTTTTTTCCAATATCTTATTTTCTTCGTTTCCAAGCCAGTAAAAAATAAAACCTATGCCAGAATACCCCAAAAATTTTGCAGTTTCTGCTAGTTCCTCAAGCTTAGACTCACCATCGCTAAATACAGAATGAACATGAAGATCGTAAAATTTCATCTTTATTTTCTTTTACCTCTTCTACTCTTTTTTGCGCTAGGTGTAAGACCCCTAAAAACTCTTTTCCTTTGATTTAAAATCCAATTTAGTTTTTTGTCCTTAGCAATTTCCGGTCTATGAGGGTCTATCATTATAACTTCAAAATATTTGTAAATTCCATCATCCCCTACAGGATAAGAAGCTAAAACTTCTAGATTAGGAAATTTCTTATTTGCCTTTTGTTCTGCTATAGTTTGCAAAGACAAACCTGGGGTAAAATGAACTAAGCCAGCCTTACTAGGCTTTCTTCCTCCTCTCCCATACTTTCTTCTCCTTCTTCCACCTTTTTTTACTCTAACCCTTGCTATAACAAACCCTTTTTTTGCTTTATAACCTAAAGCTCTTGCTCTATCTATTCTAGTAGGTCTTTCTATTCTTACAACTACAGGTTCTCTCCTCCACTTAATATATCTTTCTTTCAAAATTTCTCCTAATTTTTCTTTAGGTCTTTTCCAGAGCTCTCTAACAAACTGATAAAGCCCTTTTACCATACTTTTCGATTTCCTTAAACATTTATATGTATGAACTTAAACTTAAATGAGGTGTAAAGATGCATCCTATAGCAAAAATGTTCATAGGCCTTCTTTTAATGGCTGCTAGCGTTTGGTGGGTTTGGAAAGGTCCGCATCCAACAGTTTTCCTTCCAATCCAGGAAAAAACCAATCTTGCAGATTTCATAACAGTATTAAATGGGGCATTACCGCCGCTAATATTCCTGCTAGGATTGTTCATTGTATGGCTGGAATACGATGAATGGAAAATAGAGCAGGAATTGAAAGCTGAAGAAGAAAAATTGAAAAGGAAAAGAAAGAAAAAAGCAAAAAGGAAAAAGAGAAGGAAGTAATCCTTTAACTTTTCTTTTTAAATTTTAATCATGGGTGTAAATTTAGGAGATATAATACCGAGAAAAGAAATTGAGTTAATAGAACTCTCTGGGAAAAGGATAGCAATAGATGCCTATAATCAAATTTATCAGTTTCTTTCAATAATAAGAGATAAAATTACTGGAGAGCCCTTAAGAGATTCGAAGGGTAGAATTACCTCGCATCTTTCCGGTCTTTTTTACAGGACTGCAAAACTAATAGAAGCAGGTATTAAGCCAGTTTTCGTTTTTGATGGTGAACCGCCTAAATTTAAAAAAATTACCATTGAAAAAAGAGAGGAGATGAAAAAAGAGGCTGAAGAAAAGTGGAAAGAGGCATTAAAAAAAGGAGAGGCAGCTAAAACTTATGCTCAGGCAGCTGCTAGGTTAACAGAAGAAATGGTAGAACAATCTAAACAACTTTTAACTCTTATGGGCTTGCCTGTTGTTCAAGCACCTAGCGAAGGTGAAGCCCAATGCGCATTTATGGTAAGTAAGGGAGATGTATTTGCTAGTGCATCTCAAGATTATGATTCGCTTTTGTTTGGTTCTTTAAGATTGGTTAGGAATCTTTCTTTAACTGGGAAAAGAAAATTACCTAGAAAGGAAGTTTACGTTGAAGTTAAACCAGAACTCATAAAACTTGATGAGGTTCTGAGAACTCTTGGAATAAACAGGGAGAAGCTAATTATTATGGGATTGTTGATAGGTACGGATTACAATCCTGGAGGAATTAAAGGAATAGGGCCTAAAAAAGCTTTGGAAATAGTAAGGAGATACAACAGCTTGGACCAAATAATTAAAAGAGTAGGGTGGAATTTTGATGTAGATCCAGAGGAAATTTTTAATTTTTTCCTTAATCCAAAAGTAACTACTGATTACAAACTTGAGTGGAAGAGACCTGATAGAGAAGGTCTAATTTCTTTTATGGTGGATGAACATGATTTCTCTTTAGAAAGAGTGCAGAAGGTTATAGACAATTTGGAGAAAGTTTTTACTTCAGGAAGACAATCTAGCTTAACTAGCTGGTTTAAGTAGATTTTCCTCTGTAAATTTTTGCAAATTTGGGTGTAACTATTATAAAATCTTCATCTACCCCTACTATATCACCTTCTATTGCAGCACAAGTCCTTTTTATTTTTTCAACGGCTCTTTTAAGTTCTGTAAGGTCTTTTTCTCTTAACTCTTTAATTCTCAAAAAAATAATTTGTCCTTCCCTTAGGAATTGAAGTATTCTATCTACGTCTGCATAATCTTTTAAAGTTTCTATCCTTACTTTGACTATTTCTCCTTCTTTTAAAAGCGATTCGTCTATAACCAAATACTCTTCTTCAGCTTTTTTCGTTATATCAACTTTTGGCATCTAAAAATAATTTCGAATAGCTGCTTAAATCTTTATTTTTTTGTTTTAGTCAGTTTAGTCCTAATTTCTTCAAGCTTTCCAACTATGTTCCAAATTTGTGTTCTTGTATACATTGGCATGTTTGGATCGTTAATTATTTCATCTAAAATGTGAATAGCAGTGCTTATCTTTACAGAATCGTCTCCCTTTTCATCTAAGCTATCCCTAGCTTTTTTAACAGCAGCTCTTATATTTCTAGGTACAGTCCTATCGTTAACGATTATTTCCATAAGCTTTTTGACATCTTCATACATGCTAACCACCTTTTATCTTTTTGCTTAGTTCTTTAAGCCTATCTGTTAAGTTTTTTTCCAAATTCTCCAATCCCTTTATCCTAATCTCCAATCCTTCTAAATTTTCTTTCAATTCTTTTTTTAATTCATCAATATTTTTCTTTACCATAACATTCCCAACTATCTTATAAGCAAACTTTTCTTTACTTTTCTCAATTTCGCTTAACGCTTTTTCGACCTCAATTTTTTGTATTTTTAGAGTTTCTTTTTGAACTAAAACATTTTGCAACTGCTGCTGTATTTTTTCAAGCTCTTCCCTGACTTTTTCCACTTTCTTCAACCTCCTCAAGCATCTTTATCAAATCTAAATAACTGTTAATAATTCCCTTTAAATGGCTTATTTTTTCATTATAAATTTCAATCTTGACCTTCTTCCTTAAAGCTTTAATTTTTATATTTTCCCTATCGACTTCCAAACTTTTTTTAACCAAAGAAGGTTTTTTGCATCTTATCTCGATTATTGCTTTATGCATACTACAATTTTAGGATTTTAACAGCTACAGTTTTAAAGTTTGGAGTAAAGCTTTCTTCGTCAAATTGGAGTGGAAATAGTTTGTTAATAAGCAGTTTTTCGAAATGAAAATGTGCTCCAACAAAACCTTTAGGTATCCTTTTATCTATTTTTGCCTTTCCTATCAAATAACTTACTTTACTTTTTACCTTAATCCTATCTCCATCTTTTATTCCCAACTCTTTGGCATCATCTTTATTTATATAGAAGAAAGGACCATCTGGCATTTTGCTTAAAGTTTTGGATTTTCCAGTCATTTCATTGCTCAAGAAAAAGTATCTCGACCTGAATGTAAAGAGTATGAATGGATACCTTTTGCTTCTTATCTCTTCAACTCCTTCGAATTCTTCTGGATAGAACCTCTCAAATTTTATCCTTTTATCGGCATAAACGTCTTTTCCACTATAAACATCTTTCGGATTTAGATGGGAATAAGCCTTCACTATTTTCACAATTTCCTGGAATATTTCGAATTCATTTTGGTAGTCAAAACCTTCTGCTCCGAACAATTTTGCTAGTTTACAATAAATCTTCCACTCCGCTAGACTTTCACCTAAGGGTTCTCTTACCTTTCTTACAAATCTTACCATTCTCTCTCCGTTAGTTATAGTTCCGGTTCTTTCTATTAGGATTGGAGTAGGTAAGATAAGATCCGCAAACCTTGAGGTTAAATTAAAATAGGATTCCATCTGAACTAAAAACATCTTCCTTAAATTTCTATGAACAACTGTAAGATTTGGTAGTGAATGAGCAGGGTTGAAACCTGATATTAAAGCAATCTTAGCTTGCCCTAAGCAGAAAGCTTCTACTATGTTCATACCCCTTCCTACAGGCAAGTCTTTTTTCCATATTTTTTTGGCATTTCTCCTGTTTATTGCAGAACTAAATTGAATTAAACTGGGAGCTACAAACATATCTCCTGCTCCTTGAACGTTTATCTCCCCTCTTCCAGAGAAGACCTTACCTTTCTTAAGTATCACAAGATTGCAGAGAGAATGGACATTTTCTATTGCGTTTACATGTTGCGTAATACCCATTCCGTGCATCACACCAAAATTTTTTGATTTTGCAATAATCTCAGCTGCTTCTATCAAAACATTTTCTTTAACTTTGCATATTTCAGAAACAGTTTTGGGGTCGTATTTTCTAACCTTTCTTTTTAGTTCATTAAAATTTTTTATAGATTTAGCATCCTTTCTTATAGCGTTTTTTTCGATTAATAAATTTATTATGCAGTTGAATAGTGCAACTTCTGTTCCCGGAAATATTTTGATATGCAGATCTGAGATTTCTGAAGTTTCTGAAAAAAGTGGTGCTACTGTAATAACTTTTCCTCCTCTTTTTTTCATTTCTAAAATTCTGTTGAAAATTATTGGATAATTAGATGCTGGATTTGAGCCTATAATAAAAAGACAATCGCATTTTATAATGTCATCTATAAAATGTGGAACTGCGCCGATTCCTAAATTATCTTTAAATCCCATCACAGTTGCAGCGTGACATAATCTTGCGCAGCAATTATCTATGTTATTAGTTTCCAGAACAAGCCTACCGAATTTTTGTATAACAAAATTATCTTCATTAGTTATTTTACCAGAGCCTACAAGCATAACTTCTTGGCTAGAAGCTTTTTTTAATTTTTTATAGATCTTGTCCAAAGCTTTTTCCCAACTAATTTCTTTTAATCTATTACCGCTCCTAACATAAGGTTTTAAAATTCTTCCTTCGTCAACAACTTCGCTAATAGTTAAACCTTTTATGCATGGCTTCCCTAAGCTGACTTTATCGCTTTTGCATGGCAATACTTTTTTAATTCTTCCGTTCTCAACAACATAGACAAGCTTACATCCACAACCGCAGTAAACACAAACGCTTTCTATTTCCATAAAAACTTTTAGTTAATTTTTCCTAAAATTTCTTAGGAATTAACCCAACTTTTTCTAAAATAAACCAAATAGTAAAGATTAATAGCAAAATTAAGGAAGGTAAGTAAAAAACCGAAAATTCTTTTCCATAAAAAATTTTTCTGAAATTTTCATAAACCATGTAGAAAATAAGAAGGTCTCTTATTAGGCTTCTCAATCCCATTACTCCCAAATGGTTAGCTTACACTTTCCGCAATAATACCTAATCTTTCCATTTTTTTCTTTATGCACAGCCATAAAAGTTCCTACTCCACACCTAGGGCAAAATTTGCCAAGCCTCTCAACTTTATTCCCAACTATTTTGTACTTTTTCCAAATTTCCGATTTCTTATGCTTCATGTTTCTCTATTTTAGCTTTAACTATTGATTCTTGCAAACCTTTCCTACCCATTATATAATCAATTTTTACTTTTTCTTCACTAGTGTTATATTTTGAAGCTAAAAATTTTTTAATCTCTTCCTTGCTAGGTGTAGGTGCGTTCGGATGTTTTACTATAAATTTTAGTTCTATTCTCTTGAAGAAAGGATTTTCTTTTTCCTCTACAATCTCTACTTCCATAAAGTTTAGTTAATAAGAATCGATTAAAAATTTAAATCTACAAGAAGAGTTTCCAGAAGAAATTTTTTATCTTGGCTTTTAATCCAATTTTTGGTAAATTAAACGATTCCCCTACTATTTGACTAGCTAATAAATAAAAACTTCTGCTCGAAGGCGAGTAGGGATTAAAAAGTAGAGATGGTTTACTTTTCGCTAAACTCAATTCTATAAAAGGATCGTAAGGTATTTCCGCTAAAACTTTTAGTCCAGTCAAAGCTTCTATTTCCTCTTTTCTTAATTCATAACTTTTATTCCTAACCATATTGACAACTACTCCCAATGGTTTAAGGTTCAAAATTTCAAGCAAATTTAAAGCTTTGCAAACATCTGTTACAGCATTCATGAACGGAATTGTTACGAAAAGTACCTCATTACAAGATTTAAGAACGCTTAAAGCTTCTCTTCCAAAACCTGGTGCGGAATCTAAAAGAATAAAATCTTTTTTTAAATTTTTGATGCAATCCTTTAGTAAGTCTATATTAACACCTTTCAATTCTTCAAGAGAAAGAGAAGCTGGTATTATCTTTATTCCGCATGGGTGTGCATAGATTGCACTTTCTATTTCGCTTTCTCCTCTAAGGACATGGTTTAGAGTTATAGGATAGTATTGCAATCCAAAATAAAATCCTACATGAGAAGTTGTTACGTTGCAATCAACTATTACAACATCTTTTCCCATTTGTGCGAGAGCGCAGGCTAAATTTACAGTTACAGTAGTTTTTCCTACCCCTCCTTTCCCAGAAACTATCCCAATAACTCGCATAATATTATCTTCTTCTTATCAAACTTAAAGAAGAAAGTAAGAAAGATTTTAAATGCTCAACAAAAATTTCGAACAAACCTTCTGGGCCATAAATTTTTGGGGTTTTAAAGATTTTGTTACAGATTTCGCTGAACCTAATCGCAATTTCTCCTCTTGGATCTAATTCTACTGCAGGAGTTTTTAGGAATAAAGCTTTTTTGAAGATATCGTTTTCTGGTATAATGCCTATAACTTTGCAGCCAGTTTCTATTTCAATTTCCCTTTTGCTTAATTCGAATGGGTTAAACTTTACTCTGTTTAGTACTACACCTAGAATTTTCTTTCTCAATTTTTTCGAAATCTCAACTATTTTCTTAATCTCGTTCACGCATGCTATATCTGGGTTTGCAACTATTAGCAATTCATCGCTCGCTTCTATAGATGCTATGCTTTCCTTTCCAAAACCTGGTGCTGAATCTATTAATACAATTTTACCAAAAGGTTTGAGTTTTTCGATTATCGATGGAAACATTTTCATTTTGGCTTTCCTAACGTCTTCTAGCGAAATAGAAAGAGGCAAAATTTTGAAACCTAAGTAATGTCTATAAATGGCTCTTGCCACATCTATTTTTCTTCCTGCTAGCAGCATATCAAGAGTTACGGGAAAATAATACATTCCTAGGTAAAGTCCTACATGAGAAGTTGTGAGGTTAGCGTCTACTATTAATACATCCTTATCAAACCTTGCAAGCGTAGCTGCTAGATTTATGGCTACAGTAGTTTTTCCTACCCCTCCTTTCCCAGAAACTATCCCAATAACTCTGGTGATAATCCCCAATTAAATTTAAATTAGCTTTCTGTAAATAGATAAATTTTGTAACTCCTGGTTCTATTTCCTAATTCTTTTTGAAAATTTTATCTTCTAATTCTCTTTTCCCATTCTTTCCTTAGCTTCTTCACGTATAACTTGCCGTTTTCCTTTATTCTCCAATAACCCGCAGCATCTTCTATTATTTTAATTAAACTTTCTTTCGTTTCAACTATTTTTGCTTCTTCCATTATTTGAGTAAATTTTGATAAATTTTAAGCGTTTGTTTTGCAGCAATATCCCAATTGAACTTTTTTAAAACTAACTTTCTTCCATTCTCGCCCCAAAACTTTGCTTCGTCTGGATTTTCTAACGTAACTTGAATTCCCCAGGCTATATCCTCTGGAGAGTAGCCATTTACATGAGTCCCGCATCTTTCCTTTCCCTTGGGAATCACTTGCTCTCTGAATCCGTTAACCTCTCCGCTTGCTCCTACGACGACTGGCTTCTCCATAGCCATAGCTTCTGAGCATACAATTCCAAAAGGTTCTGTAAGCGATGGAAATATGCACAAATCTGCTAGTGCATAATGACAAACTTTTTCATATTCGTCAAGCCACTCATTCCTAAATACAATTTTTGATTCTATTCCAAGCTCTTTCGCTAATTTTACTAATTTTGGATATTCTTCGCCTATACCTACTATTATCAACCTTACTTTTCCGAAAGATTTCAACACCAACTTAAACGCTTTCAATAAATTATGAACACCTTTAATCCAAGTTAACCTTCCTATAAAGAATAAGATTTTTTCATCTCTTTTAATCCTGTACCTTTTCCTTAGACTTGCTAAATCTTTTTCTTTAACTCTTTCTGGATTAAATTTGGTTGGGTCACATCCATTATAAACAACTTCTATATTTTTTCCAAAACCCCTTTTTATCAAAAAGTTTCTTAAGGAATAAGAAACTGTTATTATTTTGTCGCATGAAGAAGCAAATTCTTTTTCTATTTCTTTTATAGTAGAAGAGCCACCACCCAAATTTCTTTGTTCTTCTGTAGAATGGATGTGGAAAACAAATTTTGAGTTTATTTTATTTCTTAAAAGAAAACCTGAAAATGCGGAAAGCCAATCGTGAAAAGCTAATATTTCTGGCTTTTCAACCCTGCTTACCAAGTCGATGGCAGAAGTAAAATTATAGCTTAATATGCTGCAAAATAGCTTTAGTCCTTCTCTCCATTTCTTTAATTCATCGTTGCAAATTATTTCTAACAATCTTCTAGTTTCTATTATCCTAGGCCTTATAACAGTTACTCCATGTTTTTTTGCTCTTGTCGGCAATTTATTCCTATAATTTAAGGAGTAGACCAAAACTTCGTTTCCTAATTCAACAAATTTCCTGGTTATTTCGGTGGAGTAAACACCAAGACCCCCTACTAAGAAAGGATCATATTCCCAAGTAAAAAATGAAATTTTCATTCTTTAATTGCAGGAATATAAAGCTTGTGTATATATTCTTTTGCTGTTTTTTCCATCGAGACGTCCATATGAAAAGCATTCCAACAAACTTTTTTCCAAACTTCTTTCTTCAAATAATAAAGATCAGAGACTTCCTTCAACTTTCTCCAAAAAGCTTCAGTCGAGTATTCTTCTTTCCAAACTAAAAATCCATTTCCCTTTCCAGAGAGAAAATCGAAATCTTCTATTTTTTCAGCCATGCCTCCTGTTCTTGTACCTATGCAAGGCGTTCCGTTTACAGCAGCCATCATGTAACCAGTGCCACACGGCTCTTTGTTAGGTAAACTTGGGTATAAGATTACATCGCCACCAGCATACATAAGTTTTGCTAGTTTTTCGCTAAAGTCGTAGATAAAAACAAATTCTTCTATTTCGTTATGCAATCTTTTAAATTCTTCTGCCCATTTATGGCCTATTGGGTCGTTTGGATGGGCTAAACCTAAAACTATAAATTGGAAAGATAAACCCCCTTCACTTCTTTCTTTACAAGCTATCGGTATTAAAGGTAAAATTGTATTAAAACCTTTCTGATCTGCTAACCTTCTTGGCATGACGCAAATTATTTTTTCCAAACTAAGTTTCTTTCCTGTAATCCTTTTAGTCTCATTTATCAATTCTTCTTTTTTCTTTTTCTTTACAACTTCAAGTTCTTCTGCATTTTTTACTTTCTTAAATTCATCAAACCTCCAATAATCTATGTCTATTCCATTAGTGATTCCTATTATGTTAACTTTTCTAAAAACTTCCCTTAGTCCTTCACCATAGGTCTTTAAAGTTATTTCATAATCTTTGCTTACCGTATTGCATTTGTCTGAATTAATTAAAGCTGCATAGGTTAGATTAAGGTTGCCATTCCAAACTATTTTGTCCCTAAAATCGGTTGAGACATTAAGCTCCCAAAACCTGTCTTGCGGAAAAATTTGTTGGTAAGCTATTCCAGCATTATGAACTGTGAATACCATTTTGCTATTTTTTATTCCTTCAAAATTCCAATATTTAGGGTCTGCAATTCTAAAGAAAGCTGTTATACCAGCCATTCCATCGTGTAAATGTATTATCGATGGTTTTAGGTTGAACCTAATTATCAATTCTAAACTCCCCCTTCCTAATATTATTGCATGACGAAAGAGATCTCCTAAGTAAATTGCATCTATCTCGCTATTTTGCAGAAAATAAAAATGCACTTTCTTTCTTTCGCATTCAAACACTTTGAGTTTCTTCCAATCATTTCCTATCTTTATCGATAAACTCTTTTCAACTTCCTTTACCCCTAATTCTTCAGGGTCTATTCTAATTTTATAGCCATCTTTAACTATCGACCTATAAAGGAGCGAAATAACTCTAACGTCACATCCAAGTTTGGCTAATTCAATTGCTAATTCTTCAACAGCAGGGCCTAATCCACCAGCTCTTGCTTTAAACGATTTTAATTCTGGTGTTACAAAGATTATAGGTTTTTGTTTGGTTAAGGAGATAAATTCTTCAGTTTTTTCCATAAAATTTAAATAGATTTTCTTTATTTTATGGCTAAGTTTTAAAAAGTTAACGCTAAGTCAAAATTAAATAAAAGGTTTCCTTTCTCGGTCTCGGTTAATAAAATAAGTAATTTCTAAGAATCCTTATAAGCCTCTTGAATCGGGTTAAGTTAAAGGTTTATTAGGTAATTATTTCTTAATGTCATTTATGATTAAGCCTGAGTTTCTTATAAAAAGGATTGAGAAGTTGGAAAGAGAGGTTAAAAAACTCGAAAGAAGACAAAAGCTGTTAGAGGAATCTTTACCAAGTTTAGAGGATTTGAAAGCCTTGATAAAGGCTGAAGAGGATTTGAAGAAAGGAAGGGTCGTGCCTTTATCAAAAATTGAAAAAGAATTAAGATAGTGAGTTTCTCTGTTTTCTTTTCCAGAAGGGCTGAAAGAAGCTTAAAGCTTTGGAAAGGAAAGTTGCAAGAAGGTGTTTGAAAAGAATAAGTTGCTTTCTAAAAATCCCATTCCTAAAGGAGCGGTTAAACTCAAAGGCTTAGAAAATGTTTTTAGGATAAGAGTTGGTAAATACAGGATTGTGTATAAAGTTCTTTTTGAAAGAAGACTTATCCTCATTGTGAGAATCGGAAAGAGGGAAAGTATATACGAAAAGATAAAACCATTTTAGATTTCGAAGAAAAGTTAATTTTTAAGAACTAAACGAATCTCCTTAATCTAATTGCATAAATGTATTTTCTCTTTATCAATAAGGCTATTACTGCTATTAACAAACAAATTACTAGCAAGAGTAAAATCCAAACAGGCAAATAAGCTGGTATTTTAACTGGCAATTTTATCCTTTTTAGCCTGGCTATTTCTATTACAAGCTTTTCTACTAGATCACCGACTTCATCAAGTTTCTTCTTTGCTTCCTTATACAATTCTAACCTATAAAGCTCCTTTGCTTCTCCCAATTTCTTTTCAACAGCTTTCTGATATTCTTCTGCAAGTGTTGTGTTTTTACCTTCGGCTTTCAGCTTCTCAATTTCTTTAGAAGTTTGTTCTAAGACTTTCTCGTATTTTTTTATAAGCGAAAGAACGAGTTCCCTCTCTTCCAAACTTTTTACATAGATTTTTACTCTACCCTCTCTCCAAATTTCTTTCGAAGTTACGTTAAATCTCAAGTAATAAGTGCCTTCTTTGAGCTCGCCAGGAACTTTTATTTTTGTTATAAACATGACTTCGCTTTTTGGTTGTAGGAGGAGAATTTGTAAGGGATAAATTATTTTCATAGAAATATTACCAGGCAAAGGAACTATGGTTAAATTATGTATAGTAGAATCTCCGCTGTTTTTAACGTAGATTATGAAAAGATATTCTTCAGCCTGGGTTAGGTTAAGCTCTTTTTCGTATTTCAATGTTAAGTTATAAAAAGGCGGTTTAGGAGGCACAGTTATTGGCGGTGGTGGCGGCTTAGGAGGTCTTGCTATTACAATTTTCCTATAAGTTTCTGTCAAAGTAGTTTCTACAAAACACCTTCCAATTACTTTGTAGATTCCTTCTTTTAAGCTCGTAGAAAAGTTCATGGAAAATTCTTCACCTGGTTTTAAGCGATAAAGTCCAGTCGTCTGCAAAAAATAAATTAAATTTGTGTTCTCATCTGAAATTATAACTTCACCGTATCCAGTACCTTCATGAGTTCCGCAATTTTCGCAGATCAAATAACCGCTAAAAGTCTCTCCTGGATAAGCAAATGAAGGAACTACTAATCTAGCACAGACATCAGTTTTATTTTTCCAGGAAAGGTAAAGAGCTGCGAGGTCTATGAGTTTGGCTGTTAGTTTATAAAGTGGTGGTAAAAAGAGAAGGATTAGAAGTATAAATAGAATAACTAATTTTCTCTGCACAAATAAGTTTTCGTTGACCAACAATAAATTGTGGTTTTTGGTTATTGCTATAAAAACAAAAAAGGGGAAAAATATTGGTTGCATGTAAAATATGGAAGAAATGGCGTGCCAATATATTACTTTTCTAAAGACCCAACTGATGCAATTCCCTTACCTTCAGGTTATTTCGTCGTTGAAAATCCGAGGACCGGCTTACCAGTTCTTAAGAAAGTGGCTAAAACATGAAAATTTGTGTTATAAGCGATATTCACGATAATTTAAAAAATTTAAGGAAAGCTATAGAGAAGATTAACTCAGTTAAACCAATTTTAGTAGTCTTTTGCGGGGATTTTGTATCGCCTTTCGTTATCAAAGAGTTTTCAAAATTTAAAAGCAAAGTATATGCAGTTTTTGGAAATAATGAAGGAGATATAAATAGTTTAATAAAAGCCTGTCCTAAAAATGTTGAGTTATTCTATTGGATAGGAGAATGTAGAGTTAATAAAGTTAAGATTGCCTTTACTCATTTTCCAGCTGTTGCTAGACAACTTGCTAAGAGAAATTATGATTTCGTATTTTACGGTCACACACATCTGCATAAAGTAGAGAGAACTGATAAATGTTTAGTAATAAATCCTGGTGAGATTTGTGGCTTGAAAGAAGAGCCAAGATTTCTTGTTGTAGACGTTGAATCTAAAAGTTATGAATTTAAAAAGGTTTGGTTTAATTTAGCTTAAGTATTTTTCCAAATCCCTTATTCTCTTTTTTGCATTGGTTAGTTTCCCTTATTTTATACTCCAAATAACGATAGATAAGTATGAACAACCTCAGAAAACTGCTCGTTCTTTTGTTGGTAACTTTAATCTTGGTTCCAGTAGTTTCCAGTTCTAACGAAAGATGGATAGTGAAAGTTTCCAAAAAACCTGGGAAATTGCAAAAAATTGCTTTAAAACTTGCTGGAATAGATATAGTAAGAGAAACGAAGCATCTGCCTTTTGTTATAATAAAGTCCTCTTCCTCAAAGCTAAGCTTTGTAAAAAGGATCTTTAAAGCAGAATACATAGAAAAAGATTCAAAGGTATATGCAACTCAAGAGGATGAGATAAAGTGGAATGTCTACATGGTTTACGGAGGGGATCCTTATGTTGTTTGGAATTATACAAAAGGCTACAACGAAGAAGTAGAAATAGCAATTTTAGATACAGGAATTGATTATAACCATTCAGAATTCGGAGGAAGAATAATAAGTTGCGAAGGTTTTGGCTACGAGAGCTGCTTAGATGACAACGGTCACGGAACTCATGTGGCTGGAATAGCTGCTGCAGCTTTAAATAATGATGGAATGGTTGGTGTAGCACCAGAGGTTAGGTTAGCTATAAAGAAAGTATTAGGATATGACGGAAGTGGTTATGTTAGCGATGTAATAGCAGGAATAGATGATGCCATAAATGACAGTAATGAAATAATTTCGATGAGTTTTGGTTCTGATTTTCCAAGCAAAGCTTTGCACGACGCAATAAAAGAAGCTTATAAAAAAGGTATTGTCTTGGTAGCTGCCGCTGGCAACGACTATATAGGTGTTGATTATCCAGCTGCATACAAAGAAGTTATAGCAGTTGCAGCATGCGATGAGAATAAGAAAATACCAAGTTGGAGTTCTTCTGGAAGGCAAGTTGAACTGACAGCTCCAGGTGTGAACGTATATTCTACTACCCCAACCTATTCAGGTTTCTATCTACAAGTAAAGTATGGGGTTTCGTCTAACTACGACTATCTAAGTGGCACTTCCATGGCAACGCCGCATGTAAGTGCAGCTGCAGCTATTTTGAAAGCTTGGGATCCTAGCTTAACTAATGAGGAGATTAGAGAAATATTAGATTCAACAGCTGAGGATCTAGGTTATTCAAGCTTAGACCAAGGTAATGGTTTAGTAAGGGTTGATAAGGCCTTTGAGTGTTTGCTTAACGATTTGAGCTGTTTAGCTAAAGGTAGAGGAAAATAAGCCGGCTTTTCTTCTTTTTCTTCTTGTAGACTTGTATAAATTAAAATGTTGTATTTTTGTCTAAATTTTTTCAAGTTTTTGCTTTGTTTTTTAGGTTGTTTCAGAGAAACAATTCCTATCGGTAGATTGGGTTAGCTAAGAACCTTTTCTTAACTTTTTAGGCTATTTCTGTGAAAAATTATTGTAGTTAAGTAAACCTCGAAAATAGAGCTAAAGAAAAATTTTTAATCATCTTTGAAAGTCAAGCTTAATTAGACATTTGTACAAATGTACTATATATGCCAGAGTTGAAAGAATACGGTAATTTTTGGCTTATCTGGATAACTTGTGCCGGAGAAAAGAAGAGTTTGTTCGGCATTCAAAAAGAATGGGGGATTACCACTAACTATCTTTACCATTCAGAAAGAGCTTTGGGGGAACCAACGTTCAGGTCAATGATTAAAGAAGGTTATTTGGAGAAAGAAGGGAAATATCTTATTGCAAAATTCGATTGGATAAAGAAATTTATCCTTCTTAACTATCCTGGCTCTTTACTCGAGAAGTTTGTTGATAAATTCTTTGAAGTTGTAGTAAGGTATAAATCCTTATTTTTTGATTTGAAAAAACTTAAGCTGCTTTTTAGAGGGAATCCAACTTTGGTTAAAAAGTATGGCAGAAACATCTTCCTTTATATCTTCCTATTTCTCCTCTACCAAGATTTCTTGCAAGTTAGCAAGCTTTATAAAGCAGAGTATGTAGCTAAAATCTTTAAGAACTTGCTTGAATTTATCGGCGAGATAAATCTTAAAGCTTATTTTGAGGAATTAGAAAGAGAGTGGACTGAAGGTGCTTTATTTATCAAAACGTTAGATGAGTGGATCAAACTTTCTAAAATGTAATCTTTTTCTCTTCGTGAAGCTCTTTTAAATTATGATTAAGAAGTACATAAAGATATTGGACGAATTCAGAGCTATTAGTGGAGATGGCAAGCTAATATTATTTGGGTCGGTTTTGAAAGGCAATAGCAGGTTTGATTCTGACATAGACATAGCTATAATCTCAAACGATAGAGATTTTATTTCGAAAGTTGAAGAGGTAGCGGACAGAATACTTTTTAAATATGGCAAAGTAGTTAGCTTAGTAAGATTTTCAAAAGAAGAGTTTAAGGAAAAGAAAGAACCGATTATAAGGGAAATAGAAAAGGGGTTGGTTTTTTATGAAGGAAGCTGAAGCAGTTAAATTAGCAAAAGAAGAGCTTAAAAATGCTAAGGAAAGTTAGAGGCAGCCGAAATATTGCTATCTAAGGAAAAAATTGTCGATACGATAAACAGAGCATATTATGCAATGTTTCATGCAACAAGAGCTTTATTGCTTTTGTTCGGAGAAGAACCTAAAACACATGAAGGAATAATAAGAACATTTTCGAGGATTATAGTAGAGAAAAATTTGATGGATAAGAAATATGGCAGTATTTTAGGCAAGTTTTTGAAGCAAAGGAGTCTGGTGATTATAGAATCGGTGTTATCTTTGAACTAGAGGACGCAAAAGAAGTTTTTGACAAAGCTAAAAGCTTTGTAGAAAAAGTTGAGGAAGTTGTGGAAAAGATAATAAAAGAAGAATTTAGTTAGCTTTTTAAGAAGTAAAATTTTTTCCTTCCTTGAATTTCACTCTTTACAATGCCTTCTCTCTCCATTTCTTTTAAATATTCGTTGCATCTCGTTCTCGAAAGATTAATAAGTTTTGAAAGTTGCATAGGAGTAAGCTTTCCATGTTTTCTCAATATAAGCTTAATAGCTAATTTAGTTCTTTCGCTTAACGATATAATACCTTTTCTTTCTCTTACGAACTGTCTTTTAATTTCCCAAATCTCCTCTTTAAGTTCTTCAATCTTTTTATCAAGATAGACAAGTCGGTCAAATATTTTGTCAAGCATAGAACTTTGAAGATTAAGCTGTTCTCTAATCCAAGCAGCAGCTAGTTGTTTTAGGTCATCCTTTTTTCTAAGTCTAATCACAATTAAAAATTGTCGATTTTTCTTGAAAAGATTGACCTTTCTTGTAGATTTGTCTGTTGAATAAAATAGTTGACGAAAAACATACGAGAGAAAAACTTAATAAATTTCGCAAAATTTTCCAGATTATGCGAAAGGGGAAAGACCTTTTAAATTAAATGATGAATTTCTGGCTGGTGTTTAAAGTTGTTTATTAAAAGAAGAAAAGACGTTCATTCGAGGAAGTTGAGACTCATATTAACGTCCGCTAATAGTCGGATTCCTACTTCTTTTTCATCTTTCCTTCCAGTCTGGATAGCCTTCTTTCAATCGAAAAAATCTCTGCTGTCAAACCGGACAACCAAGTTTGCTAAGATGGATTCTGAGGGAGGCGAACCAAGCACTCCAGCGATTTTAAGTAGAATGAAAAGCATGCCTGTTATAACAAGGCCCCAACCGATGATGCGAAGTAAAGTGTCTAACATCTTACTTTCGGGTGACCAGAATCCCAATTATAACAGCTACGACAATGCCTAGTAATACACTAACCTCATAGGGCAGTCCAAGCAAAAGGTTTGAAATTAATGACGTCAGGGCTAGCGAGACGGCACCGAAAATTACGGGTTTAGTGTCGCTTCTTTTTTCACAAAAAATTATTTGAGAATTAGGTATTAAAAAACACTCTAACTTTTTCCTTCGTGTCGATTTGTCTAAAAAGCATAACATTTCTGATGATTAAATAATTACTTTAGTCGAGAAAACTTTCGGAAAAATTCGACTATTTTTGTTTATATATTCTTAAATGCCTTGAATTCGACTTCGACAAAAGTTGTCTAAAAACCTAAAGTACTCGAGATTTTTATAACTATATTTAATTCTTAATTTCGGCTTTTACCGACTCCTTCGACATCATGAGCATATATATCTATTAGCATAAATCACTCGACATAAACATTAAAGATTAATGGTAACCATTTTCGCATATCGATATTGTAAAGTCGAGGGGGTTTGTTAAGTGCGTAGTAAGTCAGAGCTGGGACAAACTCAATTCCTGCTTTCTCTAGCCTTAATTGGGTTGATTAGCGGTATAGCTTTTGCGTCGAATTTTACTTTTAACCAAACCAATTCTACCAACAAAACTCCTTTCATTTCATTATACGTCACTTGCCCAGAAAAGGTAATTAGAGGAGAGGAATTCGATGTAAAAGTTAATTTAACGAACTTCGGTTTTGGAGAAGCTACTGATATAAGAATTTCTGTCGAATTACCGAACGGACTAAGAATAATAGGGAGAGAAGGAGATTGCATAGCATTAAAACCATTCAACTCCTGTCAAGTTTTATTTAGGGTTAAAAGTTCTGTTAGTACAAAACTCGGCAGAAATCATATCAAGATAAAGGTTTCTTACGAGGGGTGAGGTGGTGGAAGAGCAATCTAAATCGCAAATAGGACAAACTCAAATTCTTTTAGGTATTTTCTTTTTGGCTATAACTTCTGCTATTGTTTTTGCTACTAACTCAACTCTTCTTATTAATAGAGGCTTAGTTGAAAAAACGTTTGAAATAGAAGTTTGGGCTAATAGCTCTCTTACTTTATCTTATTCTCACCCTTTCATTTTCGCAAAACTTTCTATAGATAATGGAACTTCTGTTAGAAGTCAGTTGGTTTACTTCTTTGTAAATCAAAGCTTTCTAGGAAAGAATTTAACCAATCAACAGGGAATTTCAATCTTCCGTTTTGAAAAAACTGGCGTTTGGGAAGTAAAAGCAAAATTTGAAGGAAACAAAAGTCTTTATTTGAATCCTTCCTCTACAGAAAAAGGAATTAAAATTGAATCTGAAAATAAAACTTCAGAGTCTCAATTAATTTCCAAACAATCTCAAAAGAAGCCTCAAAACTTTACAATCCTAATTTGCAACGAAAAGATTAATAGGAACAATATTCTCCAAGGCCAAGCTTTAAGATTAGAAGCTAAGGTTATTGGAAAGAATAAAATCGGAAAAGTAACCTTTGTTTTGGAAACACCCTCGAGAGAGGTTTCTGTTTTTAAAGCGGAATTTGACAAAAAAGAAAAGGTTTGGTTTAAAGTTTTAGAACTATATGAGGTAGGAACTTATGTTTGGAAAGTTGTCTATGCAATAGATTCAAAAGGAAACAGGAATTATTCTCAACCAAATATTTCAATAAAAGTTAATCCAGCTACATTCGAAATCGGTGAAATTGGTATAGAAAGGTTAAACAAAACTGAATTTTTGATTAGAGTTAAATTGAATGCGACTGGAAAGATAAAGAACTTACTCGCAGTTTTAAGCTTGCCAGAAGAAATTCTCATCGAACAAAATAAAACAATTTTCTTACCAGAAATTGAAGGTAAAAAAGAAATTGGCTGGCTTGTAAAAGCTAGAGCTTGTGGAAAATTTTCAGGAAGTGTTATAATCCATAATGACGTAAACTTAAGGAAAGACTTCGTGCTAGAAATTCCTTGCGAGAGATTAGAAATTAATGTAAAAACGATTCAACTTGAAGCTGAGGTTGGAAAGAGAGTTAAATGGAAGAAGATCGTTGAAGTTTTTAATTTTAATGAGTTTGAAGTCCAGAAGGAAATAAAGGTTGGGCTACCTGAGTACTTTGAAAGCGTTAGGAGCGAAGGAGAGGTTAAAGGAAATTTTGTTGTATTTTACTTAAAACTTAAGCCAAACGAATCAAAAACTTTTGAAATTGAGTATGAAACACCGGCTCCTATTAAGGAGGAAATAGTTAAATTAAAACCAGTTGCTGGAAAGGGATATAGAAAATTGATAAAAGTTTCTAGTCCCTTGCATTATGAAAACGTAAAAGTTAGAACTCAATTTCCTGAATTCTTGTATGGTTGGATAAAAGTTTGGTGGATTGATGGTTCTATTAAACTTTTCAATCAAACAACTTTGATTCTAGATCAACCTCATTCAAAGCAAATTCTAATGTTTAACTTTTCTTTCTTAGACTTAGACAACAACGGAATTCCTGAGACTTTAGAGTTCATAATTCCAAGTTTGTCGAATCAGACTTTCGAAGTGGGGGCAGATCCATGTGAAACTTATACAGAATCAGTTTCATGGTCAGCTAGCGATAAAGCAAGGGCAACTTCTAAGACTTATGAATGGACCCCAGCAAATCCATGCCCTGGCTATTTGAAATGTTACATGGAGAACATTTCTTTTCAGTTCTATGCCGACAACCTTGCAAGCGCTGGAACTGATAGTTATTATGCTTATATAACAAGCCAATCTGGAGTTAATTATTATCCGGCCTGCTACGAAATTGCCGCAGAGAGTTCTTACCCTTTGACCTGGACTTGTGGTGCTGATAACAATTGTACTACAGGAGGTTCGCAAACTCCAAATACATGTGACCTTTCATTATCGGATGCATTTTATGCACCAAATCAAACCGATAATTATACTTATTCAGTAACCGTAGCGACTACTGACAAAGGAACTTCTTTGGTTGGAGGCGTAGAATACACTTGGTGTTGGGAAGTTGCTGAACCACAATTTGAGAAACCTAATGCTACTTCAATAAAACACCCAGAAAATAACACACATGCAGGATGGGGCGAGGGTTTAAACTTTACAGTTTTTGTTTGGGACCCACAGGGTGATGATACTAATGCAAGTATTTGGTTTGCACATCCACCATATGATACATGGTATTTGCTTAATTGGAGTATTCAAGCAAATGGAACCTGGTTTATGTATGCTCATTATTTCACTTGCTCAGATTTCGAAGCCCTACCGGAAACAATTGGTTATAAATTTAATGGTACGGACCCTGGTGGAGCTCCTGGGGAGACTGATGTAAAACACATTACAATAGAAAAGGATGATGTTGCATCGATCAACATAACTCCAGCTCCAGAGGCGCAAATAAGAAGGGATGTAACAACTGAGTTCGTGATTAGAATTTATGATTACGACGCAGATCAGTGGGTAGGGGGTAATGTTTATGGAAAAATTTATCTCCTACCTCCGGGTTCAGCTACTTGGTTAGAGAATTTATTAACAACAAATACATCTGGCTATTTAGTTCTACAAATGAGTCAGGCCGATTGGGGTTGCGATAATTCTCAGTTAGGAACCTGGTATTGGAAAGGAGGAACTTCAGGAGATTCTTGCTATAAGGATAATATCACTGAAAGCATGCGATTTTACTTGCTTGGCGTTTTGTCTAACACGATAAATAAACCAGATGGTACAGCTAACTACACAAGAGGAGATACCATAACCTTTGAAGGTAGTGTAATTGATGATTGTGGAAATGCGATTACAAGCGGTGCTACAGTAATTTTCAAAATGGTTCAAAATGGAAATGTTGTTGATCAATGTACAGCGGTCTATGATTCCAACTTAGAAGCTTGGACTTGCTCTATAACAACAGATATGAGTTATCCTGTTGGTTGGTATAACGTTACGATGGAATCTTCCATGACAAACTTTATAGACGGTTACGATGAGGTTCTTAATGCATTTTATCTTAAATCAGCTCCGTTACTAGAAAACCCAACTGTTACGCCAAGTGCAGATGGCTGGGGAGTTCAAAGAAACTTTACGATTAACGTTACAGATAACGAAGGTGATACTGTAACTGTTTATCTATGGGAAGAAGTTCCTGCGGGTTCTGGCAACTGGATTCAGATTGGAGAACCAAAACAATGTACTTCCTGCAATGGAACAATCTTATGGTGGACAAAGGCTTATACTTGTAGCGATTACATAGATGCTGCTGCGAGAAATTTTAAGTTTAATGCTACCGATACAGAGGGAAATGTAAGAGAAAGCGATGTTGTAGCATTTTACTTACAAAAGGATGAAGTTAGGTTGGATTATGTTTCAGGTAATTACTCGACTGCAACTCCTTCAACTCCAGCAGAGTTTGTATTAAGGGCTTATGATTTGGATAGGGAAGAATACAACATTACCGAGGACCTTTACATAGAATTCAACGTTTCGACTACAGCATGGGAAGGTCCATTCAAAACGGTTGGTTCAAACCAAACTAATGCAAGTGGTTTTGTTTACTTCTATTTCCTACCAGACCCAGACTTTACTTCAGGTTTAAGACAATGGTATGGTTATGTTGATTTAGCATCTTCTCCATGCTACGATTATGCAGAATCTGGAAGATACAATGTTACGGTAAATGTAAACTGGCCTCCAAAGTATGCTAATGAAACGGTTAATGGTGTAACGGAAGGAGCTTCAGCAGGATGGGCAACTATTTGGACTTTTGAAATTGAAGTAAGGGATGGAGAGGGAGATGATTTAAACGTTACATTATACGTAGACACAGGTTCTGGGTGGGAAGAAATTGAGACAAAGCAATGCTTAGCTTGCTCAGCCTGGACGAAGTTAACATTCACAACAACTTTTAGTTGTTCAGATATAACAAGCGTTGCCTATTATAAGTTTGTAATAAAAGACAATTCCTCAAACACAAATGAAACAGCAGCTCACCAATTTGAGATTACGAAAGAAAAAGTTTTCTTATATTACGTTTATGGTAACAATTCAATAGCGAACAGAAGGGGTTCCCAAACAGATTTGTTAATATTCAGAGTTCGAGATGAAAACGGGACCTATCTGCCAAACTTTGCAATCAAGTTTTATGTTACTATAGATGGCTCAACCTATTACTCGGATTCAAACTTCGAAGTTTTAACCAACAATTCTGGCTATGCAAACTTCTACTTCAACCCAACCTGTAGCGGAGATTACGAAGGAGCACCAAAATTCCAAGTAGGAATCCAAAAATGGAAAGTCGTCGTTAACGATAGCGAATTAAACTGCTATTACTCAAACGATTCTTCCAACTATTACCCAACTTATTTACAAGTTTGGGGTGATATAATCTTAGATTTCCAGAAGCCCGATGGTTCCCAAAACTTCACTCAAGAAGATGTGATAAGCTTTTTGGGAGCAACCTGGGATGACTGTGGAGACTCTTTGCAGAGCAACGTAAGATTTTTTGCTAATCATTCTTCCCAAAACTTTGAATGTAGTCCAGTAAGCCAAGTAGGTGCAAACGCCTATACTTGCGATTGGCAAACTGACATAACCACACCGATGGGTTGGTATAATACAACAATGCTAGCAAACGCAAGCTACCATTATCAAAACTCAACGGTTAACGCAAAAGCTCCAGGTTTGTTCTACCTAAACCCAATCTACAAGCTTGAAAATCCAAGTGTGGAACCAATTAAACACGGTTGGGGTTATAGAAATTGGAATTTTAGCGTAATAGCTTCAAGCGGTGACACAAATCCAAACGATGTTGTTCTGTTATTAGCAAAAGGTTCGCCTACTGGTTTTGTCGAATGTAGTGATTGCGTAAATGCTACTCCAATAACATGCAAGTATCCTGAATGCATAGAAACGCTCGTAACTTATCTCAAAAACTTTACCTATCAGGATATAGGAACTTGGTACTTCAAGTTTAAGTTAGCAACTGAAGAAACCTCTGGTTATGATTACTTTACTCTAACTAAGGATAATGTAACTATAGAATATGGTGGTTCTGGTAATGATACTACAGTAGCTGTAGGAGAAAAAGTTAACTTAACGGTTAGAGTCTACGATTTGATAGCAAAGACTTACAATTTAGATCCAAGTGCGAAAGTTGTTTTTGAATTGTTACATCCAGACTATTTGGATGGTAAGAAGGAAATAGGAGTTGCTTATACTAATGAAACAGGTTATGCAACTCTAACCTTCGAACCAACTTGTGAGTACATTCATGGCCAACAAGAATGGAGAGCTTACATAGCTAGCGATGACCCAGCTTATAACTACAACGTTAGCCAAAACTTTACGATAACTTTAGATTTGACGGCTTGTCAAGCACAACCAACGATAGAAAAATATTCAAACCCAAACGAAACCTTCCAGTATAGAAACTTCACCATAAAGGCAATAGTTACAAGCTACGTAGCAGATTCTGACGATGTTTACGTTAAGCTTAATGCTCCGAACGAATGGATAATTAACGGAAGAACAAGATACTTTGCAAGTTTGGCTGTAGGAGAGTATAAAACGATTTATTGGCAAGTAAACGCAACAACTAGCGGAAAGTTCAATTTAAGCATCGAAATAAACAATTCACTTGGTCAAACTGATTACGAAAGTTTTGAAATAATCGTTTATGAACATTTCGAATCAAGTGCTTCAAACTTACCATTAACAATTCAGCCTGATGAATCAAAACAACTAGAATTCAACTGCTTGGCAGCTGATTATAGGATAGCGAAGTTTGTCATCAACTTGAATTCAACCCAAGGTTCTTCTGTAAGAATATTCGTTTACAATTATAGTTGGGTTGGGGTTTTGAACTGGTTTGGAGTGAAAGGAGAGAAGCAGCTTGAGTTAAGGTTGTTGAGAGGTTTTGTTTATCCTGATAAAGAAGGAAAGTGCTTACTAAAAATCGAAAACTTAGGAAGCAACCCAGTTCAAATTAACTCAGCATCCTTAGATTCTTACTTGGAAAGAAAAGCGAAGATAGTTGACATAATTCCTTCGATAAACCAAAAAGAAACATACAGCTTAGATTTGAGCGATAGCTTTCTCAACGTAAGCGTAAAGGTTTTGAACTCTTTGAGCGAAGATCTGACAGCAGACTTTTGGGTTAATATAACAGACGAAAATAACAATATTGTTAACTATACTTACAAACAAATAACCTTAGCTGCCGATTCATTCACGACAGAAACTATTGAAAACATAGACATTTCGAGCTGGCAAGGCTCTTACAAGATAAGAGCTTACCTCAAGTATTACGAGAACGAAAGTTACGCTGAAGAGGAAATTAAGAAGGAAGACATTAAAGTCGAGACAAGATATGTAAAATACATATGTCCATCTACAAAAGAGAAAGTTGTAATACTTTTAACCCACGTTTATCCAGACTCAGTTCTCTACAACTTAACTCTAAAAGTTCCATCAGACTGGCAGTTTGAACCTTCTTACATTCTGATAAACGCAACTCAGCAAAAAACCTACGAAGCAGAGTTCAACGTCACCTCTTCTTCAAACGAAGAAACGGTTTTGGTAAACCTTTCAGTAGCTTATGGCTTACCACATAAAACTTCGATTAAGGAATACAACTTACAATTTGAAAATAAAGTCCAAGGAATTGTAGAAGTAATAAGAGAGACTCCTCGTTATGTGGCTGCAAGCAAAGTCTTTGACTCAGTTCTAATAATCCACAACAAAGGATGTGCAGAAATTTCTGGCGTTACTGTTCAAGAGAATGTTAAGCCAGGATGGACTCCGGCAAACCCAAGCTTAGAAGGTGATGTAGAACTGATTTCTTCAAGCGTTGATCTAGAAAATAACCTAGTAATTTGGGAGCTTGGTTCAATTCCCGTCAACAAATATGCGGTTTTAACCTATCAAATAAAAGCTCCTGTAAGCAATTCCGAGGAAGGATGGGCTAGATGGAATTTGACCTTTGATTCGAAAGAATTGCAAGAATTTGAAGCTTATACATTCCAGACAGCTAACTATTCAAGCGAATCCCATCTAGAATTTTCTATTCAAGCAATCCAAAGACAAGAATTCCCATGGCCAGAACCAAGATCAATCCAACCAAACAGAACCTACAATCTAAGCTTAAAAATAACAAACATTGGAGACGTAGAAGCGAATGGTTGGAATTTGAAAGTACACGTTCCATCCAGTTGCTCAATCTTACAAGCATTTAACGAAGGAACTATAAATGCAAGCGAGAATTCTATAACTTGGCAAGTAAATGGTTTAGCTTCAAGAGCAACAATTTATTTAAACTTCACAGTTAATTGTAGCAAGGTTGGAAAACAATTGTTTAAGGTTGTAGCTACCAAAGACACAAGAAATCAAACAAGCTATTCAGATTCAGTTTCCTATCAATGCTATGGCGTAAAATGCGAGAAAGAAGTCACTCATTTATTTGCTGAACCTTCTAAACCTTATCAAAGAATTTCAAACATAAACCTAACAATCGAATCACAATTTTCAGCTTTTAACTTAACGATTGGAGAAGGTTATGTTCATTTGATAGATGACAGAGAAAACAAAGTCTATGCCTGGCAAAACTTTACTTTGATCAATTCTCAATCAAAAACAAAAGTTGTTTATTATCCAGAAGCAAATTTTGTCTTAAGCTCCAGAAAAATTGAACTATTTTCTCACACAGACGGAACTGAGGATAGAAAATCGAATGTTACTATATCACAAATCAATTACACGTGGAGTTATGGTAAGCTATTCGAAGAAAGCAATGATTTGTTTATAAAAGTTAAGGTTTATAGTTACACTCCATTGCTCGAAAACGCAACTTTATACATAAATGGAGATTCTTCGAGAACTTCAGGAGGTTGGGGAGAAGAATTCAACTTTTCAGTTAAAGTAAGAGATAGGTTTGGAAGAAATGTCACGGTTTATCTATGGCATAGGATTTTAGGTCAAGATTGGCAGTTAGTTGGTTCTTGGTTATGTGTTAATTGCTTAGAATGGACTCAAGCAAATTTCAGCTATGATTATTTGCATACAGATATTGCAACCTGGGAATTCAAGTTTAATGCAAGCAATGAGGATGGAAATAGTGAGTTGTATGGTTACACCTATCAAGTTGAAAAAGATAATGTAAATATTGTAAATGTTACACCAAGTTGGAATCAAACCGTTTATAGAGCTAAAGGTTTTAACTTTACCCTTTATGCATGGGATAGAGATAACAAAACAATTCCATACGTTCTAGAATTTGGTAAAAGTTTAATAGCCTTAGGAAAATATGGAGGGAATGAAACTTATCAAACTTATTATCCTTCTCCAGCCATTAACGAAAGCGGATACATAGTTTATGAGATAACTAATGAAGAATTCTGCCAACCAATCTACAGCTTAGGTCAAAATTACTGGTACGGAGGAATTTCTGGCTCATCTTATTATAAAGATAACCTAACAAGGCCCGCTCCTTATTTTGCTTTACCATACATGCTGATAGGAAGCTTATACAATTATTACATCGGCCCATTAAATCAAAACTTCACAAGAGGAGATTCTATTTTGTTGAGAGCTTATGTTCAAGATGATTGTGGTGTTAATGTAACTGAACTAGATGAAGCCTACTTTAACTTAACTTCTTATTTAACAGGTGAAACATTTACTTGTATAGCTGCATATTCTGGATTAGCAAAAGAATGGCAATGTAGCTGGGATTCTTCAAACAAACCTTATGGCTGGTATAACGTAACTTTCTTTGCTAGAAAGAGTTTGCATACAGATGGCAAAGTAATTGCAATCAAACCATTCTTCCTAAGAAGCAAGATTTTGCTTGATAATCCATCGAAGATACCAAGTGGAGATCAACCATGGGGTAGATCGCCGTTTAACTTTACGATCGAAGTAACAAATCCTGATTCAACTCAAACGAAAGTTTATCTATGGTTAAAGAATGAAACTCATGATTGGTGGTTAGAATATACATGGCAGGGAACCTATCCAACTAAAACTTTGCTTTATCATGTGAAAGAATTTGATTGGAATAATATTGGCCAATGGCAATTTAGATTTAATGCTTCTTCAACCTCTGGCTATGTAAACGATACCCTACAACCAATAACTTTCAACATCTTGAAAGAACCTATCGAGCTAAGAGATTTCGGTGGTAATAACAGCTTTGTAAACAGAAGTTCTGGCTATACTAAGCTAACAGCAAAAGTTTGGGATTTAGTTCTTAACAAAAACGTTTTGAACGAGACAACACCTAACATAACTATAGACGAAATTCACTTTTTCGTTTTTAATGGAACTCTATGGTTAGAAAATAATTTAGAAGAAGGTAGGAATGAAACCGATTATTACAGAAACTTCGACCCAACTTGTGAATATTTGGTTGGCCAACATTATTGGAAGGTTAATGTAAGCAATTCTCCATATTACACAAACAACGAAAGTTCAGCAACTTTGGTTGTAAACATCATAGGAGACCTTATAAACACAATAGAACAACCGGATGGTCAAACGAATTATACTAGAGGTCAGCGAATTCTACTAAGAGGTTTTGTAAAAGATGATTGTAATGTAAACATTACGAGCTTAGATGAAGTTTACTTTAATTTAACATCTCAACTAACAAGCGAAACTTATCAATGCATTGCCCAATCTGAAAACGATGGTTATTATAATTGTACTTGGGATTCGACTGGAAAACCAGTTGGTTGGTATACAGTAAAGTTCTATTCAAAGAAATCTTACTACAATCCAGGCTTAGATAGTGTAACATTCTACTTAAGCTCAGCCCCAGAATTGATAGCTTGGACAGTTGAGCCAAGCTCTGGGGGGTGGGGAGTTCCAAGTTATACTTATAGAGTAAACGTTACAGATATAGACAATGATACAGTAACAGTTTACTTCTGGCTCAAAAATGAAACTTCTGATTGGTTCCTGGTAGCTAGTGATACATGTACAAATTGTTACAATACAACTTTAACCTTTACCTACAGCTTTACAAAGTATAACATCGGATATTGGTATTACAAGTTTAATGCAACCGACCAGCATAACAACAAAGCAGAAACTCCAGCTAAACAGCAATATGTAAGCAAAGATACCTTGACAATAGAACATGCAGCTGGAAATAATTCTCAAGTTTTGAGGAGTGGTACTCAAAGTGTTGAGTTGGCAGTTAAGATTTATGATAATGATATGCAATCTTATACTACGGAAATTTCAACTTCAAACGTTCATTTCTGGATTTGGAATGGAAGTTTGTGGAAGGAAGAACTTGAAAGCGTTAATGCAAACCATTATTACTTGAATTTTGATCCAACATGCGAATACGCAGCTGGTCAACAGTATTGGCAAGTTAACGTTACAAATAGTGATTATTGGTATGATGCTGTAACTCAAAACTTTACCATAAAAATCATAGGAACTTTATCAGCAACCCTTTTGCAACCAGATGGAAGTTCTAACTATACAAAGGGAGATTTCATAGTTTTTAGAGGTAATGTAACAGACGATTGCTTGCAAAATGTTAGTGGGGCTGAGGTAACTTTTGTTATAGAACATGGATCAAACAAATACTATTGTTATGCACAAGAAGAATCTCCAGGTTTGTACAATTGCACTTGGGATTCAAGCGATGCAGGAGCAGGTTGGTATAATGTAACGATGATAGCCAATAAAAGCTATCACATAAATGCAAGTTATTTTGTTGAAAATGCGTTTTACTTGAAAGTTGTTCCAACTTTGAGTGAAGGGGATGTAAATCCGAAATCCGAAGGTTGGTCAAGAACTTTCAACTTTACAGTTAGAGTTACTGATGATAACGATCAAGTTACTGTTTATCTATGGAGAGCAACCTCGCTGGACGGACCATGGATTCAAATCGGATCACCAATAGTTTTAACAAATCCAAACAATCAGCTAGTTTACTGGACTGAAACCTATTCTTGTAGCGAAATAGGAACTTGGTATTACAAGTTTAATGCAACCGATAAGGAAGGAAATAAAGTTGAGACCGTTTATCCAGATGATTATTTGACAACAAATTCTTACACAATTGAAAAAGATGATGTGAGTTTTGTTTACATAGCTGGTAATGATACAAGCGTAACAAAAAGCCAATCGGCAAAATTCATATTAGCTTTGAACGATACAGACTATGGCAATTTAATAACTGAAATAGCAAGAGTCGACTTAGAAGTTACTTTGAACAATTCAAATATTTGGTTAATAGAAGCTAGTGATGTTCAAACCAATTCTTCTGGATATTTCAACTATGAATTCTATGGCAGTTGTAAATATGATCCCGGTTATCAGAGATGGAGAGTTAAAGTCTCTCCAACTGATGCATGCTACAAATCAGGTTACAGCAATGAATATTACGTTTACCTTAACATTTCATGTCCAGAATTCAGAATTAGTCAAGTCTTTGCACCTCAAGAAATCTTCCAGTACAATTACTTTGGAATAAACGCAACCCTAGAGATAAAAGATAGAAACGCTACCGATACAAACATAACTTTGCATACTCCAAGCTGGATAGTTTCGCCTAGCGAAAATCAATATTTAGGTAAAATAGAAGTTGGACTTGGAGAAACAAAATATGTCCCAATTCATTGGGATGTCAACGCAACTCAAACTCAATCCAAGTTTGTCCATAAGCTAAACGTAACAGCGAATACAACTGACGAAATACCTCCAATCGACTATTATGAAGCCTTTAATTACACTAAAGTCAAGCTTTATGAGTTTGAAGTTTTGGAAGTAAGCGAAGCAAATAACGAAACCGATGTTACTCAATTGCTCAGAAGTTTAGATACAGAAGAAGGACTCTCTTACGATAACACAAGCATAGAAGCTTTGGTAAAACCAGGCAATAGATTGTGGATTTTCTTCAATTGTACAGCTGGTAATACTAGATTAAGCGAAATAACTTTCTATTGGGAGTCTAAAACTAATACAACAGTTAGACTTTGGATTTGGAATGGAACCTTCTGGAAAGGTTTGTACTCTGAATGGTTTGTAAATTCTAATATTTCAAAAGCTTCATTCAAGACTTTAAGAACCTTGGGATTGACTGAAGAAAGCAAGTGTACAGTAATTTTGGAGAATAGCGGGAATGATGATTTGTTTGTTGATTACGTTTTTGGTAAGAGGTATTTTGAAAGAAAGGTTAAGATAAGCGATGTTAATTGGTTCACTAAAGATGGTAAGTTGTTTAACCTCAGCGTTATAATTGCTAACCCGTTTGATCAGGCTTATTCTGGAACTTTGCAACTAAACTTAACCGATTTTGAAAAAACTTATTATTCAAATTCAGCTTCGATTACGATTCAACCAAATGGAATAACGAAAGTAGAATTTTACAACCTCAATTTCTCGAACCTAACTTACAAGACTTATTATTGGTTCGCAACTTTGGATTACGATTCATTAAGAGATGAAAGAATTGAGAAGTTTAATTATTTTGCAACAGTTGAATACATAAAAGTTCCTCGCTACATGTGTCCAGGAACTACAGACGAAATAGTAGTTGAAATATATAAGATGGTCGAGGAATCTAGCGAAATTAATATAAGCCTAGAAGTACCGGCGGGGTGGCTCGTAGAGCCACCCTATTACTACATCCATAATTATAAACCTAAAACTATTAAAGTAAGGTTTAATTTAACTTCAAGCCAAACAGAAGGAAACTACTTGATAAACATTTCGATATTTACCTACTATCCACTCTTAGGAATTAACCATACTCAAATTAAAGTCTATAATGTTAGTAACGCAATCCAACCAATTTTAGAAGTCATAAGAGAAACTCCAACTTACGTTGCTAATGACAAAGTTTTTGAGTCAGCTCTAATAATCCATAACAAAGGTTGTAGAGATACAGCGGCTGGAGAAATAATAACCTTAAAAGAAAAGATTTCTCCTGGATGGACTCCTGCAAATCCAGATTTATCTGATAATTTGCAATTAATCTCTGCAACAGTTGATCTAGAAAACAACGAAATAACTTGGAAGATTGGTCAAATAAAGGTTAATGAGTATGGAGTTGCAACCTATCAAGTCAAATCACCAACCTTACTCTCCAAGGAAGGTTACTTTGAATGGGAAGTTTCATACGAAGGGAAATCTGACAAAGAATACAAGAAATGGAGAATCCAAACTTCAAATTACTCAAGCGAATCCCATCTAGAATTTTCTATTCAAGCAATCCAAAGACAAGAATTCCCATGGCCAGAACCAAGATCAATCCAACCAAACAGAACCTACAATCTAAGCTTAAAAGTAACAAACATTGGTGACATAAACGCTACCGATTGGCAAATTGATTTAGAAGTACCATATGGATGTCAAGTAACAAATGTGTTCAATGGTGGTACTTATGATGAGCAAACTAGAACAATAACTTGGTCATTACCAGAGTTGGCATCTAGAGAATCTGCCTATCTCAACTTTACCGTAAATTGTTCAGTCACGGAAAAATTGCTGTTTAAGGTTAAGGGAACAAAAGATACGAGAGGTCAAGCTTATTATGAAGAAGATGTTTTGTACGAATGTTCAAATTCTTACTGCTATAAAGAATTTGAACATACTTTCAATCATCCCAACAAACCTTATGAAAGGATGAGTTACTTTGGATTATTAGTTAAAAAACAAGCTTCCGGCTATAACTTATCGCTCGCAGAATCAAGAATCGATATACTAAAAGATAACGGAGAAGCAGAGACTGTTTATGAGTACTATCTATTCAAACCTCAAGATGTGACTGAGTGGGTTAATTATTCAATCAAGGAAAGCGAGCAAACCAGTTTCATAAATCCAACAAGAAAAATAATTCTTTTCAGCCATGCAGACGCAACTTATAACCCACTTGTTAACTTAAGCATACTGAAATTAACCTATAAGTGGAATTATGGTAAGCTGTTTGAAGAAAGTAACGACTTGTTCATAAAATCAAAAGTTTATACCTATACTCCGCTACTAGAAAACGCAACTTTGTTCATAAACGGAATCAAAGGAAATAAGGGTGGATGGGGAGAGAACTTTACGTTTAGCGTTAAAGTTAGAGATAGGTTTGGAAGAAATGTCACAGTTTATGCATGGCATAGACCTGTAGGAGAAAGTTGGCAATTAATAGGAGAAAAGGTTTGTGTAGATTGTTTAAGCTGGGTCCAGCTTAACTTTACTTTTGATTACGATTATACAGAAAGCGATACAACCTGGGAGTTCATGTTTAATGCAAGCAACGAGGATGGAACTTCAAGCTTGTATGGCTATACCTACAAGATAGAAAGAGACGACGTTAACGTTGTTAATGTAACACCAACTTGGAACCAAACCGTTTATAGAAGCAAACCATTCAACTTTACCCTTTATGCTTGGGATAGAGATAATGAAACAATTCCTTACGCTCTAGAATATGGAAGTGCGAGAGTTGAAATAAGCAAGTATGGAAGCAACGAAACCTATCAAATCTATTATCCAAATCCACCAATAAATCAAAGCGGATACATAGTATGGCAAATGGATACTAGCGAATGGTGTAAGCCAATCTATTCACTAGGTCAAAACTATTGGAGAGGTGGAATTTCTGGTTCAAAGTATTATAAAGATAACGTAACTTATGCCAAGCCATTCAATGCAATACCATTCATGCTAATTGGCAATTTAACGAATACAATTTATTATCCGATAGGAGTCAACTTCAGCAAAGAATTAGATACAATAACTATAAAAGGTTATGTAACTGATGATTGCGGTTCTAATGTTACAGTAGACGAAGCATACTTTAACTTAACCCATGGAAGTTGGAATTACCAATGTTCAGCTACTTTAGTTGGTAATGAATATCACTGCACTTTTGATCCAAAGAGCTTAGATGCTCCTCTAGGCTGGTATAATATCACATTCTTCACAAGAAAATCCTTGCATTTGAATGGCTTAGCAAAAATAGAAAATGCATTTTTCTTAGCAAGCGTTCCAGATATTGAAGATGTAAAAGTTAGGCCATTAGGAGGTCCATGGGGGTTGAGTCCATTCAACTTTAGCGCTAATATAACTGATGAAGATCAGAATTATGTTGGAATTTATCATTGGCTTAAGTTCGATGCTCAATCTTACAACTTAGAACACCAAGATTCTTGCACTAACTGCAACAACTACTATTCATTCTTCCAGAGAAACTTTACTTGTAACGCAACTCTACAAGAAGTTGGAACCTGGTATTACAAGGTTAATGTAACAGATGAAGCTGGATTTAGCAATGAGAGTCTTACAGTACAGTTTGAAATAGAAAAAGAACCAATTTCTATAGAATATGGAGAAGGAGATAATGTTGTAATAAACAGAAGTTCTGGTTCTGCAAGATTAAGCGTTCAGATTAAGGATATAATACTTAATGAAATAGTTAACACAATCTCAACTTCAAACGCAAAATTCTGGATTTACAATACTAGCGTTTTCAGTTTTGATTCCTTAAACAACGGAACTCATTATTACCTAGATTTTGATCCAGATTGTAGCTTTGAACCAAAAGTTTATACTTGGAAGTTGAATGTAAGCAACGAAGCTTGTTATGCAAACAACGAAAGTTCTAAGTTTAAACTTACAATTATCGGAGATTTGATAGCCGATATAATAAAGCCTGATGGATCAAGGAATTATACTGAAGGAGAGACAGTTGAAATCGTTGCTAATTTAAGCGATGAATGTGGAAATCAAATTCAAGATGCTAACGTTTATTTCGTCCTTAACAACACAAGAACTCTTGATACTTATAGATGTCCAGAAACTGGTTATGCAACCTTTAATGGGACTCATTATGTTTGCTCAATAAACACAACAGGCTTCAAAGGAGGCTGGTTCGATGTCATAATGCATGCATCGAGAAGCTACTACAACAATGCAAGCGATTTGATGCAGAAAGCATTCTTCTTGATAACAAAAGTCAAAATAATAAACCCAACTTTAAGCTATGAACAAGATGGGTCTTGGGGTGAGCTACACAACTTTAGTTTAACAGTTGATCATTATGCAAGCGTAATAGTTTGTTTGCTAGAAAGACCTTCTACAGCTACTGAATATTCAATAACAGAATGTAAGCGTATTGAAAATGCTCAAAATGCTTTTGTAAACTTTACAAAGAGGTATACTTGTGAAGATTATGCAACATCAGTTTTATGGTACTATAAGTTTAACGCCACAGAGCCAGGAGTTCCTCAATCTTATAGCGAAAGCGATGAATACAATCACCTGCTTGCTAAAGATGATATAAAAATTGATTATATAGCTGGAAACGAAAGCTTGGTTAATAGAAGCGATGCTAGTTTAAACCATGTTACAAAATTTGTTTTGAAAGTCTGGGATTTGGATAGGGATGAGCCAGCTTATTCCATAGTTGCAGGTGAAGTAAAGCCAGTTGTAAGGTTTGATGTTTATAATGGAACTTCATTCATTTGGGATGGTTCTAACGTTACAAATTCTTCTGGCTATGTAACCTATTACTTCAATCCTGATTGTAGATATGATGCAGGAAAGCAAGAATGGTATGGTTATACTTCTAGCGATACTTGCTATAAGGATGCAAGTTCAACCAATTACAATGTAACTATAATCGGAAATCTAACTCCAGAAATTGTCTATCCAAACGGTCAAACATTCTACAGATATCAACAACTCATAATTAACATAACAGGAAACGTTAAGGACGAATGTGGCTTGCATTATTACAACGCTTCAGTAAACTTTACTTTAACTAGCGTTGGATTTGGAAACGTTTACTATTGCTATGAAATAGTTGATTACTTAAATGGAACTTATGTTTGTAGATTTAATGCAACTTCTGCTGACCAAGGTTGGTACGATGTTTTGATGAACGCAAGCAATGTTAGCTATCATAATGATGGAAGAGTTTTGAAAAAAGATGCATTCAGAATTGTTCAAGTTTGGGTTCCACCAGTCTTAGAAGATGCAACTGTATTACCAGAAGAAGACTGGGGATGGGGAGAGAACTTTACTTTCAAAGTTAACGTAAGTGATGCAAACGCAGACGATGTTAACGTTAGCTTATGGATTTCTCCAGATAACGTAACCTGGTATTATGTAGATTCAAAGATTTGTTATGATTGTGGCAAAAAAACTGAGCTAACTTTCTTCTACAAAGGGTTTACTTGTAGCGATTACTTGAATAATCCGCAATACTTTAAGTTCAATGCAACAGATCCTCATAACTCAACTGATATGCCAGGAATAGCATTTTATTTGGATAAGGATGACGTTGAAATAATTCATTTGCAAGGAAATAATTCGATAGTAAACAGGGGAGATGCAGTTTTGCTTAAAGTTTTAGTTAACGATACTGATAACAAAACTTTAGTTCCAGCCAATGTTAAAGTGAAGTTCTGGATAACTTATAATAATCAAAACTTTGATTCAGGAACTTTGAACTATACTCAATCAGATTCAACAGCGAGTTATTACTTCAGACCAAATTGTTCTTATTCAGTAGCTTTACAATACTGGAAAGCTGGTACAGTTGAGAATTCTTGCTATAAGGATGTTAATTCAACCAACTTCACCTTGACTCTAATAGGATGGTTAAGAAACTTGGTAACTTATCCAACTGGAGAAGAAGTTTATTACCCAAATGAAAACGTCAGCATAGAAGGTAATTTGAGCGACGAATGTGGTTTAGCAGTTTCAAACGCTCAAGTAAACTTCTCAGTAGCTCATGAATCCTATTCTAAAGTTTGCATAGCTAACGATTTAGGAAATGGTTATTACAACTGTTCAATCAACTTAACCAACGCTCCAGGTGGTTATTATTCGATAACGATGAATGCAAGCAAGCAATATTACAACTTTAACTCTACAACCTTTGCTAAAAAGTTCTTTGTCGAGGTTTGGCCAAGAGTTGAAAATCCAAGCGTTGAGCCGCATGATCAATACTGGGGACGAACCATAACTTTCAAAGCTTATGTGACAGATGACGACGACATAGTTAACGTAAGTCTTTATATAAGGTCGCTAGGTTCAACAACTTGGACTTTAAGAGATAGTTTTAACCTAACAGATCCAGTAAATACTTTAGCTCAATTCGATGAATATTTCTTATCAACAGAAATAGGCCAATATGAATGGAAGATAAGGGTTACAGACAAGCTTGGAAATTACAATGAAACACCAATTTTAACCTTTAACATAACTAAAAGGCCTTTGATAGTAGAATATTATGCTGGTAACGATACAGATGTTGACAGAATTAACAACGTAACTTATCTAGCAATTAGGGTTAAAGACGCTGTAGAGCCAAGTACTTCAGTTAGCGGAATAACAGCAGTGCTTTATGTAACTACAGATGGTCAGAATTATGTGCAATATGGAACTACAGGGGTTTCTGATAATATTGCGAACTTCACTTTCGATCCAGATTGTACTTATAAGACGGGAAAGCAGAAATGGTTTGGTGGAGTTTTAGAAAGCGATAGATATTATGCTGCAAATCAAAGCGATTATGCTTATGTAAACATTTGGTCTTGGTTGGATTTAACGATTTCCCAGCCAGATGGCGAAATTTATGCGATTTATGAAGATCTACCAGTCAAAGCTGAAGTTTTTGATGAATGTTTAAGTCAAACAGGCGAATATGTTACTGGAGCGATAGTAAAGTTCAAGGCATGGCAAGGCTCTAACTATCAACCGCCAGAATGGGCCTCAGCAACCGATCTAGGAAATGGAAGTTATGTTTACACTTATTCAACCATTCCACCAGAAGGATTTTACAACCTAACGGCTTATGCAGAGAAAGCTTATTACTATTCGATCAACAAAACTAAAGTCAACGCTTTTGAGCTAAGATATAGACCAGAAATTTGGAATGAAAACGTTACTCCGCTAATAGAGGGTTGGGGCTTCAACTTTACTTTGAATTTGACTTTCAGAGATTACGATGTTGGAGATCAAGTTAACATAAGTCTATGGAAATCTTATGATAAACAAAATTGGATTTATGTCGATTCAGTTTTATGCACAGATTGTACTTCAGAAACTTCGATCAACTTCTATAAGAGGTTTGCTTGTGAAGATTATTTGAATGGACCAATAATTTACTTCAAGTTTAACGCAACAGACAGCTACAACTTAACTAAAGAATCATCCATATTCAACACAACCCTAGAAAAAGATGATTTGAAATTTGTTGTAATAGAAGGTTCAGGAATTTCAATAAACAGAGAAGGTTCAGTAACAGGCAGGTTTAAAGTTTTGGTCAACGATTCAGATTATGGTCAGCCAGTTGCTTCGGGAGTAAACGGAACCTTCTACTTCTCAAGAGACCCAAGCCCAACATGGGATTCTGGCCATTGGGTTTTGACGGATTCCCAAGGTTATTTGATTTATGATTTTGATCCTGATTGCGGTTATCAAGTTGGAACTGAGTACTGGAAAGTTGAAGTGAAGAATGAGCAATGTTACAAGGATGAAATTTTGTGGCCACCCGAATATTCTACTCAAACTTACTTAGTAATAGGTCAACTCAAGAATAATCTAGAGTTACCGGCTTATAGGTCTGAGTTCAACGTTACAGATCAGATTTTAATAAGATTTAATGTTTCAACAGATTGCAGTAATGAAGGTTTGATAAGCGATGCTACGGTTGATGAAATAACTTTGGTTCACATACCCACAGGAAACGAATATGCATGCTCTGCAATTAACAATGAAAACAATGGTTATTACAATTGCACTTGGGATTCAACTAACAAACCAGAAGGAAACTATTCGATAAGAATTACAACTTCAAGAACCAATTACAATTCCAACACAAGTTTATACGAAAGTTGGCTCTGGCTAGAAAACAGACCACCAACTTATTCAAACGTTACAGTAACACCAACAATAGGAGGCTGGGGTGACGAGTTCATATTCAACGTTAGCGTTCAGGATCCAGAAAACGATACAGTAACTTGTTGGTTGTATGTAAACACAACTGGTATCTTTGAGTTAAAAGGTTCCCAAATTATTTCAACTCCAGGAACATGCAGCATTAGTGTTAAAGATTTTGATTGTCAAGATATTGGTCAGGTACAGTTTTACTTTAGTATAAACGATACGTTCAACCAAGTGAATACAAGCAGAGTTAATCAACCAACTTTAGTTAGAGATTTGGTTGAAGTAATATACATAGAAGGAAATGAAAGCTTGGTTAACAGAAGCGGAACTAATTATGTAACGTTTAAAGTAAGAGTTAAAGATCTTAATAGAACTAAAACTTTAGGTTCTGTACAATATGCGATAAATCCAAATGGAACCTTCTGGGTTACGAATGACAATCAAAATTACAATTATTACTTCGATGTTCAAGGAGATTCATCAGGTTACTTAACCCTAGAATTGAATCCAGATTGTACCTATACAGTTGGTAAGCAATATTGGTTTGCAGGCGTAAGAAATGATAATTGTTATGTAGAAGCTAATACTTCTTCCAACTTCACTTATTACATTATTGGTGATTTAGTTGCAAGTATTTTGCAACCAGATGGAGAGAAATACTTGAGAGGAACTAATGTTACGATAAGAGCGAACGTAAGCGATGAATGTAGTAATCCAATAGCTCAAGCTACTGTAACTTTTGAGAACATTAAAGATTCAACGATTTACCAGTGTACACCTGTTTACGATGAACTAAACGGTTACTACAATTGCACTTTCAACACTTCTGGCTACGAAACTCAGTACTGGAATATTAGAATGAATGTTAGTAAGCAGTATTATAACTCAATTTCCATAACAAAGCAAAATGCATTCTGGGTTGAGACAAATCCAATCTTGTTTGCCCCACAAGTAATCCCAAGCGTCGGAGGTTGGGGAGAGACATTTACATTCAAAGTAAACTTTACAGACGAAGATTTAGATACATTAACAGTAACTTATAAAGCAATAGGACCAAGTGGACAAACAAAAACTGGTTCAAAAACAGCAAGCGGAATTAATGTTGAAATAACTTGGACTGGTATAACGTTTACTTCTGCTGATATAGGTCAATGGACAGTATGGTTTAACGTAAGCGACGACTTTGGTTATTCAAACGTTTCAACAACTTTTGAAGTAGAAAAGGATGATGTTCAAATAATTTACGTAACTGGAAACGAAACTACTGTAAACAGGGTTTCTGGTTCTGTAACGTTTAAGCTAAGAGCAGTAGACTTAGACGATCCTTCACAGCTAATTTCTTATCAACCAGCAGCATTCTGGGTAACTACAGATGCAGACAATCCAGAATCATGGGGCCCAACCCTAACTACAACAACAGATGATTATGGAAACTTTTCTATAAGCTTTGATCCAGATTGTACTTATGGAGTTGGAAAGCAGAGATGGAAAGGTGGTTTGTTAACTAACGATTATTGGAAGGAAGCAAATTCAAGCGTTTTTAACGTTACAATAACTTCAGAGTTTGAACCATTTATAGCTAAACCAGTTGGTGAAATTGTTTTAAGAGATTATGACCCTGCAACAAGCAGCTTCACAGTTCCTTCAGATCTAACCTTGAGAGGTAATTTGACAGATTTAGCTGGTTGCGGAGGTGTTGAAGGTGCTATTGTAACCTTTGTCGTTCCTGCAAAGAATTACGTGTGTAATGCAATCGAAGAAGGTTTAGGCTGGTATAATTGTACAATACCAGCAGCTACAGTGAACACTTGGGGTTATGGATGGTATAACTTGAGCATGAATGCTACTAGAGATTTCTATCCTTACGCTGAAAAATTGCAAGTTAATTCGTTCTATATAGCTGATAAACCAGATCTAACAGATCCAACAGTTTCCCCATCAAGCGCACCATGGGGAAGTCAATTTGTCTTTAATGTAACGCTTTATGACTTAGATTCTGATAATAAGACAGTTTATCTATGGATAAGAAGGCCTGGAAAAGATTGGGAGATGCTTGATAATTATACTTATGTAGGTTCAACTCCTGGTACAGGAGTTAACATTGGATTTACTTGGGATACAAGCTGTGCAGATGTTGATAGCGATATAGAATATAAGTTTAATGTAACAGACACTTCTGGATTTTCTAACGAAATTTATGGAGGTACGTTTAGCGTTGAGAAAAGAGGTGTAACGCTTTTTGTTACAAGTGGAGAAGGAGTTGTTATCGACAGAGAAGGAAGTGATTCTGCTGAGTTATCGGTAAGAGTTAGAGATGTTGTTGCTGCAGCTTTCGTTGGAAGCGGAGTTAATGGAAGTTTCTACATCGAATCTAAACAAGGAATAATTAAAGTTGCTGATGTCCAAACGAATGCAAGCGGCTATTTAGTATATAACTTTGATCCAGATTGCTTGTATCCAGTTGGTAAAATAACTTGGATTGGCGGTGTAGCAAACGATGCTTGCTACGTTTCAACAAATATCTCATCTTACTTGAATATCACAGGCCAACTCAAGAACAACTTGTTAATCCCATCTTATAATTCAATCTTCAACGTTACAGACCAAATCCTAATAAGGTTCAATACTACCAGCGATTGCAGCGACGAAGGTTTAATAGCTAACGCAACTGAATTCAGCATAGAATTAAGATCTCCAACAGGCCAATGGGAAGTTTGTTCTCCAGTTTATAACGAATACAACGGCTGGTATAACTGCACTTGGGACTCAACAGCAAAGAAAGAAGGATATTGGTCAATCAGATTAAATGCTACAAAAGAACCTTACTACCACTTTAATTCAACCCTATACGAAAACTGGTTCTGGCTAGAAAATCTTAATACTACAGCAGAAAACACAAGTATTTACATTTGGAACTATTCTACCAACGAATGGCAAAAAATAAGCTTTGAAGAATCAAAAGGTTGGTCATCCAAATTCAATTTCACAATTGACATTTATGATCAAGAAGGAGATGATGTAGTTTGTAGACTATATGTCAAGAGAAATTCAACTAACACTTGGGAATATGTAGGTAGCGATACAATTTCAGGCACAGCAGGTACACCAACTCAAGGAACTTGTTCAGTAATTTACCAATCCTTCACTTGTTCAGACATAGGAATCAATTCGTTCAAATGGGAAATAAGAGACGCCGAGCAGGCAAACTACTACAATACAACTCCAACAAGCTTTAAGTTAAGAGAAAGCATTGTAGAGCTTTCTCTGATTAAAGGAAACGATACAAGAGTAGATAGGA
>Ga0190367_1000109_pt1 | contig 62269 bp, 66 predicted proteins | sample 4872181011_MG_FD_171838 | JGI IMG/M metagenome (GOLD analysis project Ga0190367, IMG submission 171838) | Hydrothermal vent microbial mat bacterial communities from Southern Trench, Guaymas Basin, Mexico - 4872-18-10-11_MG | ecosystem: Environmental > Aquatic > Marine > Hydrothermal vents >... | reverse complement strand
CTCTTATAGGTCTTAAACTCTCCGTGTTTCTTAACCCATTCATCTAGTGGTATTTTGTATTGTTTTTGTATGAAGTCTCTATAGAGGTCGTTTAATACGTTGAATGTACAGAATGGTATTACCCTTCCATCTGGCGTTAGGTAATGTATATTACATCTCATAACTCTTTGTACATCGTAGTTGTATAGGTCCATGAAGTGCATCATTCCTAGGAATAGGAAGTTATAGTGCCATACTCCTAGTGCTTTATAGTTTCTCTTAACGAATATATTGAATATCATCTTCCATACATTAACTTCCTTGGGTGCTTTTGATTCATCTATGAATGACTTTAGCTTCGAGATAACCTTTAATGCCTTAAGATACCTTATTGTCTTACTCTTTACGCTCCTTAACTCCTCCGCTTTTTGCTCAAGATACTCCATCAAACCATCTACATCAATGAAATCCGTAACTGGTATGAATCTAACTGGTTTACCATTCTTTCTCTCAACGTAAACGTATGTTGCTGTACCACAGTGTGGATGATTAGCCATTTCAAACTTAAATTCACCTGTAACTGCTTCAATGAATCTCGATATTGGTACTGTTATTGGCACTGGATACCATGCATCCCTATGTATTTGACCATCGGTTTGCTCTTCAATTTTCTTAATGGCGTCAGGTATTGTTATCCTATGTTTTTCCCTCTCCTGCTTCCTCATTTGACCTGTTAAGCTAACTGGTTGAAAGTTTACTCCTCTAACAATATCCATATTATATGCTGCAAACCTTATTATATCTCCAAGTTCATGGTCGTTATACGACTTCATAACTGTTGGGACAAGTACAACACTCTTCATATCTCCTTGTCTAAAGGCTTCGAATATAAATGGTATTTCCCAGTGATTCTTAAAGTTAACTTCAGGTGAAATCCCATCAAAGCTTAAGTAGACAGTATTGACTCCGGATTGCCTTAATTCTCTTACGAAACCTATGGCTTTCTCAGGGTTTTCTAGCATCATTTCAGCTATTCTTAATCCATTAGTATTAAGCTGTACATGCCTAACGCCCTCCTCCTTGAGCATCTTAACAATGTCGACAAGGTCATTACGAAGTAGTGGTTCTCCACCAGTTAATTGAATTGCCATAGTTACTCCTTGCTTCTTTAACTGCCTTACCATAAACCTTAACTGCTCTAGACTAGGCTCATAAACATATCCAACACGCTCAGAATAGAAGAAGCAGTACCAACATTTGATGTCACACCTGTTTGTTAATACTATGTTTGCTAATGCTGTATGCTGAAGATGTAATTGACATAATCCGCAATTATATGGACAGGGCGCAGTTAACTTTACGTAAACATATCTTGTCCCTCTAGGCTTACGTTCCCAATAAGCAAACCTATGATAGAGCTTTACATCACCAAAATAAAGTTCCTCAACTTCACCATGCTCAGGACATATCTTTCTTATATATACTTTTTCATTTCTTTCAAATATAACAGCTGGAAGAAGCCTATAGCATACGGGACATAAGCTTAAGGTATTTCTTAAGAACTTTTCACCTTCATGTAATGGAGGTTTAGGACCACCTATCTTTATCCCCCTACCAGCAATGTGTACAATCATTTCCTCTTTATCGAAGGTTGCAGGTGATGGTAGAAGGAGCTCACTACCTTCATTTTCATTCTTCATGGGAATCTCCTCATTGGTATAAGTTTATTGAACAAATATTTTAAGATATTCACGATTTTTCCGTGAAAAAGGTTACTCCATTTTTACACACTTCAATAACTCTTTATCTATGATTTGATGGAGTTGCTTTATATCTTTAAAGGGCCTATTTCTTAATATAAAGATTAATTTTTCTCTTGAAACTCCAGGTAGCATTCTTAGCACTCTTGTGGGTAAAGTATTTATATTGAATGGGCAAGGAAGTCCTGTTACGCTTCTATATCCATATCCAATTATTACTACATTAATCCATTTCCTTAATTTAAGTTTAAATGGTATTTCTGTTAAGAGAGGATATGAACCTACCTGTCTAGCAAGTGTAGATTTGTCCTTATACGTCTCTGTAAATACTTTCTTAAGAACAGTACCTATTGGAACTATTCTTTTAAGCATTGGTAAATCTACTTCCTCCCTCATGCGCTGCTTATATATTTTGAAGAATTCTTTATGTTTCTTAATAATGCTATCGCCATAATTCCACATTCTAGTGTATGGAAAAGCAAGTACTTGTCTAATATTTATTCTCCTGACCATAAGCCCTGCATTCAATACCTTTTTCATAAATTCTAGGTTTAAGATGTAGGTCTCTTTTGTTTCACCTATTAGTCCATAGACAAAGTTTACACCTGGTAATAGTTCTGGTAGTCCATTCCATCCTCTTCGCGCACCTACTTCATTTATTATCCTTATAGCTTCAAATGCTTCATCAGGATATACTTTTAAGTTATTTAACTTAACTACTTTGGGATCTGCTGATTCTATACCCATAGCTGCTACATCGCCTGGTGTATGGTATTCAATTATTATCTTGGCTATCTCTCTACTTTCGATGGGGTGGTGGCATACTGTTCCTGGATTAACGTTATCTATGTGTAGTGTCTCTAGGTTTGGAGCAACACATCTTATACCATAAAATAGCTTTCTTATTGCTTCAGGATTAGGTTTTGGAAACTCTACCTCACCTATACCTTTTGCGTGATATACAAATAGATCTGGTTGTCTACCGATTCGAAAGTGTTTAACACCAAAGCTATAGAGTAACTCAATCTCCTTTACCACATCCTCTATTCTTCTTTGATTGGGTTCTCCATATAGTGGTTCTATACAGAAACTACAGCCACCAGTAATCCATCGCGGACATCCCCTAAAGGTTTCTATTTCAGCTATTAAGTTATATGAGTAGTTAGGGTGTTGAGTTACAATCTTTGTTCCAAGTCTTATGAAATCTTCTATTTCATGATATCCTTCACGAACTTTATTTGGATCAGCTCTTTCAGGGCCAAAAGCAATAAGTTCATGGACGAATAGCTCTGAATCACCTTTAACTATAAAGTCGAAATTTGCTTCAACATGTTTAGGGAGTTTAGCTACCCTACCACCAATTTCACCAATACCAAAACGAGCTGCAGGACCTACTAGTAGCTTTAATGGATTTGTTATTATTCTAAACCACTGGTCAAGTTCTTTCAACCTTATTGGAGTTCCTCCAAGATATTTGCCTGGTACCGTTACACCTGCTATGACTACTACTAGGTCGTAGTTATTGGCTTCTCTAAGAAATCCATGTAGGTTTGAACGTGCTTGATCAACAGTCATATATCTAATGTTTATGCTTTTATCAACGGCCCATATGGCTCCAGCAATATATCTAGGATAAACATCAATATATGGTGGTACACCTAAACCTGCAGGTTCATCAGTATAACCATCGAGTATTAGTATTTTCTTAATTTTCATATTCCTTCAATCATATTTTGTATTGCTTAAACTTATAGTTTTGTATAGCCCTTAATATTATCCCATCCAATAGATTCAACAAGTTTGCCTTTATAGTATACTCCATGCCCTATAGATGTTTTACCTATAACGCTGATGCTCAAACCATGGTCTTCAGCTTCATGAATTAAATCTTTAGTGCATTCACCATCTACTATAAGTATAGCTTCAAATTCTTCTCCACCATAAAGTGCTAACTTAGTGGGGTCTTCATTGTACATCCTAGCATATTCTAGAACTTCATCATGTATAGGTATGTTCGTTAACTCTATGCAAACTTTGGATCTTCTAGCAATATTCCAAAGAGAATAAGCTAGCCCATCGCTAACATCTGTTGAAGCGTAAATACAGCTCCTATACTTAATTAAGAGATCAAGAAGGTTTGTTCTTGCTTTAGGCCTTCTAATAGCATTAAGACAATTCTTAAACATTTCTATATTCCTACCATTAAAGTACGCATTTATACCCATACCAGTTAGTCCAAAAACACCTGTAGCAAGTACCATGAGTCCAGGTTTAGCTCCTGACATAGGTATAGGTTTTACCTTAAACTCTCCTAATCCGGCTATGTCTATCCATACATCTTTCTCAGAAGCATTAAGGTCTCCCCCAAAACATTTAACCTCATAATAATCTAAGGCCTCCTTGATACCACTAATGAATGTCCTAAAGTCATTGTAGTTAAAGTTCTTGGGCACTCCTATTGATATAAGATAGCCTAAGGGTTTAGCGCCTTTAACAATAATATCGCTTGTAGTTGCCGTAACAGCCTTCCAACCTAAATCTCCCCATGTAGTCCAAGGAAGTTTTGCTAAAGAAGCTGAAAATCCATCAATTTTAAGCGCGAGATATAATTCATTAAATTTTAAGTCAGCTACATCATCTTCTTTGAGAACACCCATACTCATGGGCAATATTGATATTATCTCCTCTATAAGCTTCTTTTCACCAATTTCGTATAGCTTCACGGCATATAAACCTCTAGTAAAGCCTAAGCTATATAGTAACATTTATTTTTCGCATACATAAAATAGTCATAAGATGCAACACTAGAGGTTCACATTGTGTGTGGAATAATAGGGATACTATGTAAACTTTACGGATCTAAAGTATTCAATAAACCACTTGGCGAGATAATTAAAGAGTCGCTAATAAACCTAGAGTATAGAGGCTATGATTCCGTAGGATTTGCAATAATCGATCCATTTACTCGTGAACTAGTTATAAAGAAGAGTAAGGGTAAGATAAGAGAAGTTGAGAGAAGACTAGGGTTTAGCGAGTATGATGGTACGATAGCTATAGGTCATACAAGATGGGCTACTCATGGAAAACCCAGCGACATAAATGCTCATCCACATGTTGACTGTACTAATACCATAGCGATTGTCCATAATGGCATAATTCATAACTATATGGAGTTAAAGAAGAAACTCATAGCCAAAGGGCATGTATTTAAAAGTGAAACAGATACAGAAGTAGTACCACACTTAATAGAGGAATATCTTAAGCAAGGTCTTAGCTTCTTAGAAGCTCTGAGAAAGGTTGTAAGGGAGTTAAAAGGAGCATATGCTTTAGCGTTAATATCAATCTATGAGCCTGATAAAATTTACTTTGTAAGAAATGTTTCACCGTTAATTATAGGTCTAAGTGATAAAGCATTATTTATAGCAAGCGATATACCGGCGTTCCTTCAACATACAAATAAGGTTATAATATTAGAGGATGGAGACTTCGGCTATATATCACCTACTGAAATATATATTGAGAATGTAAATAAGGGAGTTGTTGACTGGAAGTCAAAGATAAGGATAATAGACTGGACTCCTGAAATGGCTATGAAGGCCGGCTATCCACATTATATGCTAAAGGAAATTCATGAACAGCCCATAGCGTTGAAGAATACATTGGCTAGTTTAGGTAATGAAGTAGACAAAGTAAGTAAGCTCCTACTTGATGCAGATAGAATATTTTTGACTGGAGCCGGTACTTCATTTCATGCTGCATTAGCTGGGGAGTACTTACTTAATTTTATGGCTGGTTTAAACGCTACAGCATTTATTTCATCTGAATACATGAGATTTAGAAAGGTGTTTAGAGAAGACGATGTACTTATAGCTGTTAGCCAATCTGGTGAAACAATTGATACATTAATGGCTGTAAGAGAAGCAAGGAAGAAGGGCGTAAGGATTATTGCATTATCGAATATACTTGATAGCGCAATCCCAAGAGAGTCAGATATATCCATTTATACTAGAGCTGGTCCTGAAATAGGTGTTGCAGCTACTAAGACATTTACAACTCAGTTACTTGTCTTTGTAATAATTGCTTGTAGATTAGCTGAACTGACTGAGCAAGAAGATAAGAGTACGATAAATAGGGTTAAAAATGAGTTAAAGAACATAAACACAATTACGCAAGCAGTAACGGTAATGTATGAACCATTTATTAGAAAGTTTTCAGAAAGACTTGCAAGGAAAACCAATGCTTTCTACCTAGGTAGAGGTTTGGGTGTCCCAATATCTATGGAGGGTGCATTGAAACTTAAGGAAATAGCTTATATTCATGCTGAAGCGTATCCGGCCGGTGAGAGCAAGCATGGGCCGATAGCTTTAGTTGAAAAGGACTTTCCGGTGTTCTTTACAATATTTGATGATGAATTAAAGGAGCTTATTCTAGGGAATATTGAGGAAATGAAAGCTAGAGGTGCATTAACAATAGGTTTAATACCTAAGGGTTTTGAACAGGCTAAGGAGAAATTAGATGTAGTTTTTGAAATGCCTAGATTGACACCATATACAGCAATAATACCATATATAATACCATATCAGCTAATAGCATATTATACATCTGTAGCGAGAGGGTATGATCCTGATAGGCCACGCAACTTAGCTAAAACTGTCACAGTAGAGTAATCTAGAGGGAGATCATGCTATGAGAATTCCCGCTCTTATACTTGCAGGAGGAATAGGTGAAAGAATAAAGTTACTTACAGGAGGAAGGCCAAAGACTCTCCTTAGACTGGCGGGTAAGCATATAATTGAATATGTATTAGATAATGTAAGGAATTCTGGGATAACTAAAGTATTATTGGTAGTAAATAATCCAAAAGACTATGAAGACATAGCTATAAAGTATGGCAAGTATATGCAAGTAGAACTTATAGCTCAAAAACTACCTGAAATAGAAGGTGCAATACTATCAGTAAAGGATATGATAAAAACCGACTTCATGTTAGTATATGGAGACATCGTTGCCCCCAGAGAAATGTATGAGGAACTCTTATCAATGTACTTAATTAGCAACCGCTATGGTATTGTACTTGTACCTGAAGAAGACCTAGAGACGTATGGTGCGGCAACAATATCATCTTCTGGAGAAATTGAGTCATTTATAGAAAAACCTACAAAACCTATAACAAACGCATATGTTATTGGTGGAGCATTTATCCTGCCTCGCGAATTTATTGAAATACTGGAATCATATCAAAATATGACAAAGACACTAAATCACGTTAATAAGAAGTATAGGTTAAAACCATACTTATGGAGTGGCTGGTGGATTGATATAGGATTTCCATGGGATTTGCTTAGAGCATCTCTCTACGTTCTTCAGCAAGTTAAAAAATCAATTATTAGCAGTAAAGCAATTATTTCGCCTAAAGCCGTTATTGAAGGACCGGTAATAATAGAGGATGAGGCTGAAATAGACCACTACGCCGTTATTAAAGGACCTACATATATCGGTAGAAGAGTCTATATTGGAACTCATAGCCTAGTGAGAAACTACGTTACATTAGAAGGAGACGATATAGTAGGAGCTTATTGTGAAATAGCATGGAGCTGTATTCAAAGAAACGTTAGTATTGGCAGAGGCTCATATATTGGTTTTTCAATAATTGGCGCTGGCGCTGTAATAGAACCCGGAGTAATAACGTTAAACGTAGTTCCTGAACATATGAAACCAGTAAGAGCATTAAGGCTACTAAAGCGTGGTAAGGAATATGTCAAGTTAGGAGCAATTATAGGAGCTAGTGCTCGTGTTCCAACAAGCAAGATACTAAAACCCGGTGAAGAAATAAAGTAAAAAGAAAAATTACCCCCCACTCACAAAGGGCATTATTATTATTTCGTCCCCATCATTTACTTCATCTTCCAGTGAAACCGACTTCCCATTTACTAATATTATTGTTCTATTATATACTTCCTTAGGTAATGAAATAATGTTCTTGAGTTTTATAGGGGTCTCTACTTCTATTTCGGCATTATCGAAACCTATGATGTCTATCAAGTATCCTAGTACCTTTATTCTTATCTTTCTCTTCACTCTTTATCACGGAGTTAATTTAATGTATTTTTCTAGCTCCTTTATTACAAAATCTAATCCTAGCTTTTCAAGCGTTGACTTTTTAGGAATTCCTCTTTCATCCCATCCTCTTATTTCATAATACATCGTTAATAGTTTATCATAATTGTCTCTATCAAGTTTACTACCCTTTAGTGGTCCCTTAGTCAATGGCTCTTCAAACCATCTAGCAGGTGGATAGTCCATCGTTCTATCCCACTTACCTTTAAATTCTCTAACCCAGAATGCTCTAATCAAAGCATATATTCTATCTGCTACAGTAAATAGATCATTTAACGTAATTGTTGTTCCCGTAGCTGCTTTAAGTAGCTTGGGATACCACTCAAGTTCAAAGCCGAGCTCAATCCACGGTAGCCTACAAGATACAAGGGACTCAAATATACCTCCTCTTATCCTTTGGAATTCTATAACTTTTTCAACCTTCTCTTTTGTGTATGCAAATCTACCTATCTTTACTTCCCATGAAATAACCCAAGCATCTTTATGGTGTGCTCCTATAGGTGATGTACCATAAGCTAATGCCATAGCCGGTGCTGCATGACAATCATAGGCTGTTATTTCGAGTCCCTTAACATGCATAGCCCATTTAGTTGAATCGCCTCCTATTTTCTCTGAAATTCTTTTAACACCTTCTGCTAGCAAATTACCTATACCACGTCTATATGCTATATCTTCTATTATTTCAGAGGCTTTCTTAAAGTCACCCCATTCTATTTTCTCATCAATTAACTTCTTTTCTGAAGCCTCCATAGCAAAGCCTAATACATTACCTAGAGATATTGTGTCTATTCCATATTCATCAGCAAGCCTATTTAAAACGGCTACTTTACCTAAATGACCTATTCCTATATTAGAACCCAGCATTGCTACATTTTCATAGTCTAGCTCAGCGCAATGTCCTGTCGAATCCAATACCACGTTACCACATATCATATTACAATTAGGGCAGCCTCGTTGTTCTACCTTCATGGCCTCCATAGCATATCCATCAATTAATCTGGCAAAGTCAAATACTCCTTCACGGAAGTTGTATGTTGGTAAAACACTATTCGATTGCGACCATTCAATAGTCATCATCGTCCCTTGTCTTCTCCAAAACTCATATGCTGGCTTCCTAGGAATTGTTGCTAAGGCTTCTCCTGCTATTTTCTTATATTCTTCAGGATTAGCTAATGGTACTTCCTTCGTACCTTTAATTACAATTGCTTTAAGGTTCTTAGAACCCATTACAGCACCCATACCCGGTCTTCCGCCGGCTCTACCCTCCTGTGAAACTACTACAGCATAACGAACTAGATTTTCACCGCCAGGCCCTATACATAAAACTCCAGTATCTTTACCATGTACTTCCTTGAGCTTTTTCTCAGTTTCAAAAGTAGTTTTTCCCCATAGTCCTTCCGCACTTAAAACCTCTACAGTATCATCCTCGATGTATATATACGAAGGTTTCTTAGCCTTACCTTCAATGACTATAACGTCATAGCCTGCTTTACGTAAGTGAACCGCTGCCCATGAACCAACATTTCCATCACCATAACCCCCCGTTAACGGGCTCTTAGAAGCAATAACAAGCTTACCGGTACTCGGACCTATAAGTCCAGTTAATGGACCAGATGCTATAACGAGCTTATTATGCGGTGATAACGGGTCAATTCCCGGAGGAAGCTCATCCCATAAGATCTTTACCGCAAAACCTCTACCACCAATATACTTTAGAGCAAAATCTGCATCAAAGTTCTGGACGCGTACTTTACCCGATGATAAATCTATTCTAAGAATTTTACCATTCCAACCATACAACTAAATCCCCCATATAGTTAAGCAAGAAATAGCGTTAAAAGGTTAACTTCATGACTAGCTGACTTGAAGGTTAAGAGGTCTACTTAAATTTAAAATAACGCCTACTACTAAACACACTCGGGGGTTTGAAATGTCAGGAGAAGAAGAAATTGTGCAAAAGCTTGAGAACCTTCTTGAAACTATGAAGGAATGGGAGCGAAAACCAGTTATAAAAGTTGGTAAGGCTATCGTAGAATTGGTTAAACTCCCTCGAAGAGAGACAAAGAAAAGCGTTGAACCAGAAAGACTAGTATTACACATAAGACTTGAGGATTCTTTTAAAGGGGTTTTCATACCAGGTTCATTAATACTAGATGATATAATTACCGCCTTAACCAATAAAACTGTGCATCAAATAGCAAAAGCTCTCGATGAAATTAATAGGAGAAGAATAGTAGAATTTAAGCTTTAAAGCTACGTCTTAGGCTCAGACCATGGAGTATTAAATATAGCATATATTTCCCTAGCCCTTTTCTCGCCAACTCCTTCAACTTTCATTAATTCAGCTACACTTGCATTAGCTATGCTCCTCAAGGTCTTAAAATGACGAAGTAGTTTTCTAGCAATTGTTGGACCTACTAGTCCTTCAGCAACATATAGTATTCTCTCATTTAACGTCATTGGCTTTTTCTCAACTCTAAGTCTTGCAATTCTCTTTCTAGCTGAAGTTCCTAGTGATTTAGCTTTAGCTGCAAGCCAAGAAACTGTAGCGTCCTTATTAGGTGATGGTAGTATTCTTAAATTCCATGTAGTTATGATCTCGTCCATAACCCTTAGAACTGCTGTTAAATTCCATTTAGTAAACCTTTTTAGTAAACTAAAGCTTCCCTCAATAATAAGAATGGCTATAATATCTTCACTTTCTTCAACGCTTTTTAATAACTTTACTTGTTCCCATATTCTATTATCCCTAATGCTATTAGCAAAGTCTATAATGGTTTTTCTCTCAACAATTATAGGTTTCTTGTCTTCAGATGCAAGGAGATAATAATCACCTACGTTAAGGTTATGTACTGCTATCTTTAACCCTCTTCTTCGCAGTTCTTCAACAATTTCTTTTTGCTTACTTGCCTCCCTACTATCTACAACAATATCTACAGGAGCTAGTAAAGCCTCTGCTAATATGCCCATCTCTACAGACACCTCAAAGTCACTTAAAGTTAATTAGCTTAAAATACTATTGTCTCATGGGATCCTATTTGAAGGTTAAGGTATATAGAAATGAAGATGTTAAGAGAGTTATAGCTTTTATACCCAAAGGACATAAGCACATCAGGTTATTACTAGAACTTAAGGACCAAATAATATTATTTCAAGAGGCCACGATAGCAGGGATTGCAAGAGCCTATCTATCAATATTGCTACATCCTCAAAGAAGAGCAGTGGAACTCATTCAAAAGAGATTACATGAAAATGAGCGCAAACAAGGTTATGCAGAATACCAGTTAATTGAAACTAATAGAATTGATAGTGAAGTTTTAGAGGAAGTATCTAGAATCATTGAAAAATAAGATAACTTACGTGAATTCATTTATTAGTTCATTAATTTTCTTGCCAAAGTATTTTAATGCCTTTTCGATAAACTCGTGGGATATCACTCCATTAGGTGTCGGCGTTTCTAATATTCTCTTTGGAACTCTTAACTTATTTAAATTAAATCCTAGATTTAATTTCAACTTATATTTCTCTACATAGATTTTATAACCAAGCTTAATAATATCATCAACGGTATAACTGTATCCTAACGGCTCTAATGCCTTTACTACAAGTTCAGGCTTATATATTCCTCGAGCAAAGAAACACACAACCAATGATGAAAGTATTTGTCTCCAAGCTTCTTCGTTAATTAGGTCATCTACAACTTTTTCTGGAGGTGGGTACTCTTTACCTATAAGCTTTTGGTCATAACTATAACCTGCATTATCGAGGTGGCTGTGCCTAACGCCAATTAAGTATCCAATATGTGTAGCTGGACCCGCATGATATCCAGGCATCTCATTGCCTCCAAATGATAATGCAAAGTCTAGTCCACCGTATTTTTTGGCAGTCTCTTCAGCTCCTAAGGCTAAGGCTTTATAGAATTCATTTGGTTGATCAACGATATATTTGATTGCTTTTACATAGTTCTCCCATTTACCCCATTTTAACTCCACTAAGGTATGGTCTATAGTAATCAATCCTCTTTCAAGTGCTTCTGTAGCCCATGCTAATACGACTCCTGTACTCATAGCATCAAGTCCTTGAACCTCAACTGCTTCTAGAAGCCTCAATAATCCATCAATGTCATATACGCCCAACATTGTTCCTAGAGCATATATTGGTTCGTAATCATATGATACATACCTTGTTGTATAGAAATATGGTTCGTGGGGATACTGTTCTCTAATTGAGGCAATATGTATGCATGCAACAGGGCAGTGACTGCAAGCAGTCCTACGAGCTAATCTAAGTTCTGCTATTCTTTCACCGCTAATGTTGTCTGCATATTCAAATTTAGCGCTCTTGAGATTCCTCGTTGGTAATGCTCCTATCTTATTTAATGCTCTAATATTAACAGGCGTACCTATATCATGGTATTTCTTCATTGCAGGACTTTTAACAGCTTTATCAAATATCTCATTATATATTTGCCTATACTTATGCGGATTCTTCACATCTATTTTACGCTTACCCGAGATAACTATAGCTTTAAGTTTCTTTGCGCCCATTACAGCTCCTAAACCAAGTCTACCGAAATGTCTATAGGATTCAGCTATAACACATGCATATCTAACTAATCTCTCTCCAGCTCTACCAATTCTAATAATTGTTCTGAGCCCTGAACCAGGTTCTCTTTCCCTTAAAACTCTTCCCACAGTATAGGTGCTTCTAACACCCCATAACGCGCTAGCATCACGGAAATAGACTCGATCACCATGAATTGCTAAATAGATTGGAGTTTCACTTGCACCCTTAATAACTATAGCACCATAACCAGCCATTCTTATGGCTATAGCTGTTCTTCCACCAGCATGGCTTTCCCCAAAGTTACCTGTTAATGGGCTCTTAAATACAGCAACAGTTTTTGAAGCCATAGGATACATAGCGGTAAACGGTCCTATAGCAAATACTATAGCATTATCTGGACCAAGAGGATCTGATTTACTACTAACCTCCTCCGCTAATAACTTAACGGCAACTCCAGTACCTCCAAGATATTCTTCAAATAGGTCTTTTCTATCCTCTACCCAGAATCTCCTTCTACTTAAATCGATATATAATACTCTTGTAAGTAATGGATCAATCATATTCTTTCACCTTATCTCCTCTAATGCAAGTACTCCATAAGGACAATAATTTATGCAGAAGCCGCAATGCATGCATATAACGGGTTTATTATCATCAAAATTCCATTGAATTGCGCCAAAGGGGCATGCATTAACGCAGTTGCCACATCCAATACATTTAGAAGCATATAAGATAACGCCACCCCCCTTCCTCTTCACCAAGGCATTTGTAGGGCAGACTTTAGCACAAGGAGGATCCTTACAGGCTCTACAAACAATAACTGTAAAACCTCTCTCAAAACCACCAACACTTCTTACATGAATTGCGGACTTCGCTAAACCTGCTTCTGGAAACCTTCTCGCGCATGCAAACATACATGACATACAGCCTACGCATAAATCGGGGTCCGTAACAACTAATCTCTTAACGGATGCCGCAGTACTCATCTAGATCACCTATGTGTAAAGGATCTCTTTTGTATTTGAGAAGTATGCAGATGCTTTTTAAACATAACGATAATTAGAGTAATTAATGACGAGATACCATCATGACCTCATTTTAAACATAATATTAATTATAGATATATTTACGAAGTATAATAATTAGATTGGGGGTAAGAGTGGGTTATGCAATACTAGTTATTGATATGCTTGAAGAATTCGTATATGGCAGATTGAAAAGCCCTCAAGCAGAGAAAATAGTACCTAGGATTAAATTGATAATAGAGGAAGCACGAAGAAGGGGTATTCCAATAATATATCTAGCTGATGCACACTTACCTATGGACGCTGAGTTAAAGATATGGGGTCCACACGCCTTAAAGGGTACAAAAGAAGCTAAAGTAATCAACGACCTTAAACCTCAGGAAAAAGACATCATAATAGAAAAGAGATGGTATAGTGGGTTTAGAGGTACGGGGCTTGATGTATTACTAAGAGACCTAAATGTAGATACAGTTATCGTTACGGGAATTCACACGCATATATGTGTGTTACATACAGTAGCTGATGCATTCTATTATAGATTTAATGTAATAGTAGTTAAGGATGCTGTTGCAGCATTTAGCGATGAAGACCATAAATACGCGTTAAAGTATATGGAGCAAGTATTTGGAGCTAAGCTTCTTACTTCGGATGAAGTATTAAAAGTATTGAGTAAAACAGAGGTTAGTAGCTACTATGCTTAGAAGCTAGACCTTAACACCACCTTACCATCATGGTATGTTAAAGAGGGAGTAATGTGATGTAGGATTTTAGAGTTTCTGAGAACGCGTATAAACTTTTTCTCATGATTCCTCAAAGGCTTTTTAAGTCTCTTAGGATAAGGTTTAAGCTTCTCATCAAATAGAACATCTAAGTCCTTTAATCTACTAATAACTTCATCCAAAGTTAATGTACCATACTTTTTCACTAGTACATATACTTCATTGAGCGTAGGTCTTACAATGCATTTCTCTCCACTAAGAAGGAATATCCCACAACAGTCGGGTGAAGAGTGTAAATGGAAGAATCCTTCCTTACATGTTGCAAAGAATAAATTATAACGTCTAGCTAAGTTAGCTAATTCCCTAAAAATTCTATGTCTAATATTATAGCTTAGCCTATATAGTGCTACATCTTCTAAGCTGCTGGGTATTGTTACTTGATAAGGTTCCCAAAGATCTAACTTTAGGTGAAGTATATTTTCGAGCTCTATTATATCTCTCTTAGGTAACCTAATAGATTCGACGATCAAGTGTAATGCACCTATATCTTTAATACTTCTTATAGTATCCTCCAAATTAGGATAGTCACTTATTCCGGGAATATAGGGTTGAAGTCTAACTGCTACTGGTATATTCTCCTTACTGAGATTTTCAATTATCTTAAGTCTTTCGTAAGGCGGAGAAGCCTTAGGTTCTAGTTTACTAGATATGTTATTATTAAGAGTAGAAATGGATATTTGAATTAGTACTAAATTCTTTGAGCCTAATTTTAAAATAAGTTTTTTGATAGAATCATCCATTATTAAATTAGACTTGGTATTAATAATTAATGGTATCTCATATTCTAATGCTATCTTTAATATATTCCTTACAATCTTGACCTTAGATTCTAGTGGTTGAAAAGGATCAGAAAGTGTTGATAATCTAAATGGTATAGTCCTTAGCTTCCTTTCGTTTAACTTTCTTGCTACAACTCTAAATTCATTTAGTGCTCTAAATCTTGGCTTAACAGAATCATCCTCTCTGTACCAACGGGCATAGCAGTAAATACAGTTAAATGAACATGTTGTAAAGGGTTCGATTCTAAACAAAGAATAGCATAGAGGGCTAATGATATTACTTATATTGATAACTAGTTCACTCATAGCATATACACTATGATAACTTGTTTAACTCTATACGTATTTCGGAATTCCTTATTTTAATAACTGCATAGTAGCCTTTAGCTAATGGACCTGGATTTACTATTATTGTGTCATTGAGTTTATCAATACATCGAGCTTCGTGTATATGTCCGCAAATACATAGCTTAGGCTTTTTCTCTTCAATAAATTCCCTAATGGCTTTACTACCTACATGTAAACCAAATAATGTTCTATCAGCCTTAGTTTTATATGGTGGTGCATGAGACACTAATATGGTATCACCTACATCCTTCAAGGTATTAAATACGGTAATAAGAATGGATTTTATTTCTTCCTCCTTAAATTCAATCCATGTATTGAAAGGTGTTATCGTAGAACCACCTATGCCTATAATTGTTAATGATTGGTACTTGAAGGCTTCTCCATGGACATTAATAACGTTATTAATGCCTGTTGGAGTGAATTTCAGTAATTCTCTTGGATCGCAATTACCTGGTACAAATAGTGTTAAAGAAGACTGCCTTGATAATTCTTTTATGATTTCCTCAGCATCACTAATACTACCAAAATTAGTTAAATCTCCTGAAACTATGGTTAAATCTCTGACTATATTAGTTAAAGACCTTACTTTGTTTAATCGTCCATGTATATCACTTATAGCTAATATGGTTAGCACCATAATCTAACCCTCCTCCTTGATATAGCCTAAGGTAGTTAAAATATGTTTAACTTCAGAGTATAGATATGAGTGTTCTGAAGGATACGGTTGTTTAAGTATAGGTCTTAGCCAGTTATGTAACAAGTATAACGCTAGCTTAATTACACCTATGCGTGAGTAAGCTTCCCTAAATAACCTTAGAAATACCATTATATCGGCAAATGCTTTAAGGTAGTTCACTAAATCTCCCTTTTCAAAGTACTTTACAAGGTCAAGGAAGTGTCTATTAATAACTTGGCTACTAAGAACGATACCACCATCAAATCCCATTAACAATGCTAATGGAAATACTTCATCTAAATTCGTTAGTAACATTATATTGCCTCTTATCTCGTGCTTAAGCCTCCATAAAAGCTCTAATAAGTATCCTATGTCTGTAGATGAAACAGCAATACCCTTAATTTGAGGTATATCATTAACTAGTCCTTCAAGAGCATTGACGCTTAATTGAATATTAGGATCATTCACAGATATTATGATATCTATGTCCACTCTTCTTGTGATAAAATCATAAAACCTATATGTATGAACATCAGTTGTAGCGAACTCTAGTAATATGGGAACAAATGCTACCCTATATCCAAGCTCAACTCCTAATATAAGATCTTTCACCATAAGCTCTAAACTCAAACCTCTTGGTGAAAAAGCTACAAAGTCAAACTTCCTAGCATTATCAATACTATACCTTAATAATAATTCGTATTCCTTATCATTCATTAAGTTAGCTTCACTATATAATGAACTTACTAGTATTTTGTTTAATCCTAATTTCTTTAACAACATTAATAGCTCATTATATGCTTCAACATCTAATGTTCCATCATCCTTCAACGGGGATATAGGTGGTGTAATTATATGCTTTCCTTGATGAGCCATATCATTACCACTTATACTAACTTCTGGAATAATATATATTTAGCTTAGTAGATTTTAATGAAATGAGAATATGAAATTTAAAGTAGATGAAACTGAAAGCAAACTATCTTGTATGAATCTAAAGGCTTTAGCAACAACCCTTCCAGGAAAAGAACATTTAGCTATAATTGAACTAGGTGATGCCATATTCCCCCATGACCAAGAAGTTCATATAATTAAGGCTCCTTTTCCTCATGTAGTATTAGTATACTCAAAGCTTGATCCATGGTTTATCTATGGATTAATTATTGCTAATCCCCCAGCATCAATTTATAGATTTGTTCCTATAGAGAAATGCATACAAACAGATTTGAAAAAAGTAGTTAAAGCAGCAGTAGACCTGCTTGAACGTAAGTTAAAGAATAAGAAAGCTTTTGTTCATATCAGTTGCACCTGCAGAGGAGTAAACTTATCTCCAAGTAACATAGAGAGAGAAATAGCGTTAACTATCAAGAATAGAGAATTAGCAATACCTGTACTAAGACTTAAGGATGCCGAATATGAAGTAAAGGTAGAAATCTTAGCTAATATAACAGGAATAGCCTTAATACCTAAAGGAATCAATAATATTAAAAAGATCGTGAAAAAGCTAAGTAAGGTATTTTAGTGCTCAGCTGCGCCGACCCACATCATTTAATCAGATCCGAGTTCTTTCAGCACCTCAATACTTTAATTCAAGCATGGTATTTAAATTTAATTAAATGTATTCCTCGGGTATTCTGTGTGGATGAAAGCTTATTTTAGGTTTAAGACCAGCCTTCCTCAATCTCTCCATGACGTGAGGGTACTCAAATACATACTCTTCTTCAAATTCTTCAACAAGAACCCTATCTATTTCAAGGAGCTTCGACAAAAGCCATTCCTTACCCTCCTTACTACTAAAGGATAACATTACTGCTGGATGACATTCTACACCATAATCTAATAGATTCTTTAATGCATTAAGCTGATAATAGAATGCTTCAGGCTTAGCACCAGTTAAGAGTGAGAATTCTTCAGGTGTTGTTCCCTTCAAAGACACTCTCACATGGATACAAGTATACTTTGATAAGTCTCTCGCATAGCTCTTATCGTAACCTATTAAAATGCCATTGGTTTCAAGTATAAATAAGTATTTTCCACGTCTTTCAACTAAGTCAAGGAGCCTTAATAGATGCTTACGACCTATTGTAGGTTCATTACCGCTAATCCTTAACTGTCTATAACCCCTCTTCCTTGCAACTTGATCTAGCTTCATAAAGATAAATTCTGGTTCATAGAATCTACCGATGCGTCTAGGGTTATCTCTGACATTAGCACTCCAGCAGAAGACACATCTTAAATTACATCCTACGCAATCAGCGGTGGCTATACCTCCGTACCAGCGTCCTCCTCTAGCAACTCTATAGTATTTTCTTTCATAATTTCTTACAACTATCTTTTCAATTGCTTTAGTAAGTTCTATAGGATCATATTTTGTCATGAGGAGCCACGTACCTGTTTTCTAACTACTATACCACCACTTTTAATTACATAATCTCTTAACTCACTTGCATCATTGCTAGGATCATTTGTTAAATCGACTATGAATAGAGGTTTCTTAAGGTCTACAGACATGACTATAGCATATAGGTAATCTTCAATACTATTAATTTCATAGTATATGTATTCCTTTCTATTATGAGTAATTGTTGTAACCTTATAAACTACACCTGATTCTCCAACTAATGTCCTTGTCTCCTTTCTTGACATAATCCTTGCCTCAAAGCGGGGAAGGTGATGTATGACGTGCAATCCGTACGGAGGTCATTGCTGGGCCTTCGGCCCTCTCCCTCCGCCCGACCCCCGCCTTGTTACGGAATATATAATTGCCTGAGTTGAAAAATGTTTCTGATTATATTTTCAAGCTAGCTTCTCTTAGGATATTAATTAGCTTCTCCTTTGTTATACTGGTTTTAAGTCTCGTAATAGCTAGATTTGCATGACCACCTATGTCTACTACTACTCCCTTCTCCATTAACATATTAGCTATTCTAGCAGCTATACCTTTTCGGGCCCTAATAATTAATATAGGGTTCTTCCTTCTATCCTCTATTAGGAGAGCTACAGGCTTTCTCAAAATCCTATATATTCTAGAAGCTAATGCTGATGCTCCTCTTCTCATCCATTTACCTCTAGCATCCACAAACTTTATATAGCCTACTGTACGTGCCTCTAATGCAAGTTCTATTGCTTTCTCCTTAACCTCTATATCCTCGGTGAGACTATACTTCCTGATGATGTCAGATATGTTGAACCCCGGAGTAGTAAGTACTGTTAGAGGTGATGCAAGCCACTTTACAATCCTAACCCATAACTCTTCATCTCTATTTAATGTCAACATCCTTGATATTCCTTTGGCAAGTCTAGCTGTATTTAATAGTTCTTGAGGAACCTTAACACCTTTATCCATATAACTAACTATCTTACTAAACATTTCAAGTCGAGGAGTTAAAGATATTCTATAATTCTTAATCTTATTGTAAACAAGCTCTGTCGTAGGCTCATAACCTATATTTACTTCATCGACTATACCCCTCAGCTTAGATAATGCATGTACCGTGGATAAGTGATGGTCAAAGTAAATGATCTTTATATCATTATATTCGGTTTTTAATCTATTGAAAACTCTCTCGAGCCCTCTAACATATGGTATATCAAGAATCACTACGATATCTACTTTATCTAAGTTTATAATAGTGCGCTTAAGTCTATGTGGATCACAGGGCTTTAACAATATACTAGCTTTTTCCCTCAATGGATAAACTCTCTTGACTTCTTGAGCATATACTATGAGAGCTGCAGACACAACCCCATCAGCATCCCAATCTCCTAGGATTAATACATTCCTCATATAGTCACCACAATACCCTATTTAATTATTTTAAAGCTAGCCATTCACGTGAACCTAATATTAATTGATGTTTATCTTAGGAACAATATATACGTCGTGGACTATAAAAAGAAATCTCTAATTCCGAAGAAGCCCCAAACTTTATTTCACCTATGCTGAACCAGAACGTTATGTTGACTCTAGTAAATAACCATTTCTCATCACTATCAGACTTAGCGAACGGTATCTCAAAGTAAGTTGCATTAGAGACTTCACCTGCATATCATGGATGTTCAGAATCACAGGTACTACAACTAATACTTGAACCCAAGCGAATGCTATCAAACCATACTGGATAAGCCCAGAAGTAATCATAGGTAATTCCCGTAAAGGAATCTACGTACCACCAGTATTCACATCTATAAAGTATATACGCTTCAACTATCTTCTTAACACCATCCGACACACCTACTTCTATTCCTATACGAGCCTCAGTTTCTTTTTTACCATTACTATACCATCCACTATCATATAAATCTCTAGGCTCAATTAACGATACCATTTCCCTACCATAAGACTCAAAGTACAACATATCATTCTTTTTCAATACACCACTTGACCGTCAAACCGTCGATGCTATGTACCTCGCCTGCCTTAAGCCATACTTTCTTCTCATTTTAGGTTCTATGAATAGTACTTTAGAACCAAAGTATTCTGGATCAAGAATGAATATCGCTATTGCTACTTCCTTAAATAGTGGGTACTCCTCTACAATAGTCTTGAACCTGCCACCTTCTATGACAACTCTGTGTGTTTGAGTTAAGCCTACAGGTATTCTCTTAACCTTGAGCCTATACTTGAATGGAACACTTACCTTCCCTATAAATACTCTTTCAGAAACATTACTAGACTCTTAAAGAACATGAATGGCAACTATCATCTTATTCTTGGGGACAACACCATTAAATACTGGTTTAATATTTAACTCAATAATACCGGTAAGTTCATCAAAATTCTCATAAAACCAATAAATACTTGGTATAAGTATGGACACTAATAACAATGATAAAGGTAGTAGGGGTGTAATCTTCATAGATTACACCCCTACTAATCAACTATTAAAGATTTAGTTTTATAAAAAAAGCGATCATAAGAACCAACCTCTCTTCATTAAGAATGGTCATAGACGCTATGAATACTTATTTTAGGTGTTAAGTACCTAGAGCTATCTTGTCATTATAACTCGATTTACAGGAAATGAGTGAAAAGTAGGAGTGTTTACTTAATGTCAATGAACTTATATCCTTTACATCCTCAAAATCCTAAACTATAACGATAATAATCTTCTAAAAATGATACTGTTGATCCTTACAGATTAGTTTTTGATACTAAATAGTAAGGCGTAAAAGAGTGAGGTCAAATCAGGTAGCCGCCACTTCTTCATCTATCTTACTCTGTAGTGATCAGACTCTCATCATCAGTTATGGTGAGTGATCCATATAAACCTGCATTTGCACGTTATAGATCGGTGGTTGCGTGGACTACATGAATGAATACTACAGGGAGCGTTCAATAAATTTTCTCCAAAGGGTGAAGCCATCCTACCCTAAGGAAGAATATTTAATATCTAGAGGGTTTTCAATAAAATTGCAACAGAGACAGGAAACTACAAAACAGTATACGGATACTCAACAAAACTAAATGAAATTGAAAAATACTGCTACAAGGTCTTCGGAAAATACCTGTCCAAACTCAACACCAATGAAATCAAGGACTTACCAATACTACTACATACAGATAAAGGCTATAGTTTATCAACAATAAGAGCATCAATAATTCCACTCCTCCGCACATTCTACAAGGAGCTTGGATACGATGAAGATTTAGTTAAAAACTACTACCATACCCGAAAGGTAAGAAAATTAAAAAGAAGACATCTAGTCCCCCCTATGTACCTGGACATGTCCTTGACAAAGTCATATTCTCTATCCAAGACGACAAGTATAGAGCGCTCTTCAGCCTTGTGCGAATAACTGGATGCCGTGTAGATGAAGCTTTAACGCTGAGGTACAGGCATGTAATAGATGAAGGAGATAAAATAATAATACGCTTTGAAATCACAAAAAGCGGAGAATACCGTGAAGTACCATTAAACTGGCCTGGATTTTCTATGTGCAAATGGAGACGTTGCATAAGCGACAAAACTTCATGACTATGACGGAAAAACACATTCATAAGCACCAACATGCCAGCGATTAGGCAAAGAGAAATAAAGAATACTGGAACAACCCATAGTACTCCACGAACTTTTCTACTCACTCATATCACCCAATTAATAGAACTAAACAAATTTATAAACTACTACTTTGAGAAATAGCTCTCTTCATTTGACTCCTTAACATGCTGTTTGCCGATAACTATGGATTTGAATTTATCTTTATCATTCAATGGCGCAGGTCTATTATTGTTATTACTCCACAAGATAGTATAGATGTTGATAATATTGCCATAAATATCTTTCAAAACCAAGCATATAACTCCATCCTTGTATTCGAGCTCAACAACATAGTAATTCCCTTCCTGAGCTAAACTTAACTTCTTTAACCCATAAAATATTGATCTACTCCATACCCAGCTAAGATGCCCTTTCGCAAATAAATTATGAATAATTCTACTGGCTTCTTCATGCCCATAGATATGTTGAACCATTAACCCTTCCTTAAAGCCCAAGTTTTTCAGAAATTCGGCTAAAGCTGGAAACTTTACGGAATGGAACTTCCCAGTCTTTGGCTCATAGTAGATGAATTCGTTGTCTTTCCAAAGCCATAAAACTGCATTTTCTCTTAATGGTAGTAAAGTATGAATTAATAAATCAAGAGCAACGTAGCGCTTACCTTCATTGATTAGCTTTCTACTTTTAGATATAACCTGTCTAATGTAGTACTTTAGACTTCCCGGAATACTTAATTCACTACTACTTATACTGCCATATATAGTAACTCTGAGTGATTTTAATGCGCCTCGTTGTCCTGCTTTAGAGCGCTTGTAATCTAATGTGCTAACCGCTACTTCAATATCAAGTACACGTGGATACCACTTTCCATTCTTATACTCTATAAGCCCATTATTGGCTAAGAGCTTTAACTGGTTGCGAACAGTATTTGGATGCACTCTTCTTCCAGTTATCCTGCAATAAACGCTATGTAGGTGCTTAAGGTCGCACCCGTCTCTAAAATGCTCATAGTAGTTTAATATGTATGTATAGAGAGCTAAGCCCCTATGCTTTCTACTAATATTTCTAAGTACCTCTACTATGGATTTCTTCTTTTCCCTCAGCTTCCTACTAGTGACATTAATTCTAGCTAAAACCATACGCATTACTTCTCAATAATATCGGATAAAATCATATCAGATATCTCCTCAGCTCTACGCTTCTTTATTTCCTCAGCTATGATTTGTGCTACCTTCCGATTCGATGGCTTGAAAGCTAATTTCCCATTTACTGGATCCTTAACCCCCCGTAGTACCCCCCACTTCTCTAATTTGCGTAATAGTTTGTAGGCATATCCAATATTTATCCCTAGAACCTTGGCGACTTCAGAAGCATGGACTATCTCCTTCTTGCTAAACACTACTTCACATATCTTAAACAATAACTCACAGTATAGCACCCTATGCGCCACTTCCTCTGCACTATATTGATGCCTAGGCATAGCCTACCCCACTTATAAGGGAAATCAAACTTATAAATAGGTGCCATCAATATACCCACAACATACCCTAGGCATGATAACAGCTATTCAACTAGAAGCACGGCGCCCCAGCCACAAACCCAAACCGCAACCGCAGGCTTGCTTCTATTCGGCGAGGGCAAACACAAACAGTATATCAATTTAATAGGGTTGAGGGAGAGCAGGTTGTAGTTTCTTTTGGTTGTTTCTGCAAGTACATCATATTTAAGAAAAGTAATTAGAGAAGCATTTATCATATACCAAATACTCTCAAAAATATACGAAACATAATTTTCCATACTTTAATAATAAACACTCATACATAATAGTGGTATTGTGTATTACCATTACTGGTTGTAAAAACTTACAAGTAGTTTTATAATGAAATTTCTCCATGTAAGGCTATGCAAATTCTGAAGAACTTGTTTTTTACAACCCCTGATGGCAAAAACGCTCTCTCTTGCCATCAACGATGACGAAAACATATGATGGAATTTCACGAGGTAAAATGTACCGTAAAAATCCCATTCTAGTTTTTACAACCCGTGATGGCGATAGCTACAAAATTACAAATAATATTTGCAATTACACAACACATTGTACCGTACATTAACCCATTTAAATATTTTATAAAAACAGAAATATGGTTGGGATACATATATGCCGCGTCCAGGATATATCTGCATAACAATATCTGAAGAAGTTTACAAGATAATCAATGAATTAAAAAGAAGTATAACATAACGACAATAGACTTAATCAAAAACTCATTGTTACTATATGATAAATTCAACGAAATAATCAACATAGCTAAAAACCAATAATAACTTATGCAAGAAAATATATTAACTATACTTATTGCAATTACCTGCCTCTCTTGACAAAAACTCTTCAAGATATTATTCCACAGTTATACATGTATAGAAGTGTAAAAGTGTAGGAGTAGAAGTGAAGAAACACTTAAACCACTCAGTAGTAACAGTTGTAACTAGAGTCACAGGAGTTACTGGCCGCGGAGTGGCCCCTACGGTGAAGGAGGGATGAGCCGTAGGCTTTGCCGTGACGCGGCCACCACTATTTCCTAAATCTCCTGAGTTCTTCTCTAAAGCTTCTAGGATTATCTCTTAGTAGTATTCTAAAGTAGTTTGCAAGGTTATCTGCAATTGTCATTAAATTATCCATGTATTTTGGCTTAGGCTCGCTTTCCCTAATCTTAGGCTCTACTTCTACTCTATCAAAGATACTATCATCTACTATAGCTAAGCCTACACGAATACCCCTAACAATACTATTAACCTCATCTACGGATAACACTACCCTAGCTATGGAAATTAAGTCCCTTAGCTTCATGTACCTCCTCTCAAAGAACCGTAAATAACTAGACTTCCTCCTAGAAGCAACTCTACGAAAATGCTTAAGACCAGTACATAGTCTTCCAAAAACCCTTCTCTTCAACACATGCTCTCCAACACCAACTACAGATATAGTCCTCGCACCATCCCTACTAACATCAATAGCTACTATAAGATCACTTAAGTCCCATCACCAAACCATGGATTAAAACATATACTATTAAAGATTAATTACAAGAGGAATTGGGCTAGCACAGTTACAGCACTTTATCCCATCTACTTCACGGCAAATCCTAGTTACTACACCTTCATGTTGGTGACCGTACAGCACGACCTTAATTTTAGAAGAGTACTTCTTAATGATATAACCAAAAGCAACACTTCCCATATAAGCCGAAAAATAATCCCATGAAGGCTCTAACTTATAATAAACTAACTGTCTAAACGGAACATGGTGTAAAACAGTAACAATCTTATCCACCTTATCGTATATGCTCTTTATATCATTTTCAAATTTATCTAAAAGTCTTAAAGTAAATTCTTCATCACTGAAGGGTAGTTTAATATAATCTTTATCAGACCATATGTTTAACCCAAAAGCCTTAGCCCTAAAATCCTCAACACTTAGCCCAAGATAATCAGGGGCATAGCTATAATCATACCATGCAATAGAGCCTACAAAACCAGTATCTCCAAGAATGAAAGGTCTATTCATTAAGGCGATGCAATTTAATTCTTCTATAGTCCTATTAAATAAGTCTAGTTTAACTAAAGAATTAACTCCACATTCAACTTCAATCCTCCATAAAAACTATACAAACAGTTGAAATCACTCTCATGTACTCTAGCTCCGACATAGTTTTATTTGGAGCACTCATCATCCTGCTTGAGTAGTAACTTGATTACACTTAGGCTTTATCTATTATAGAATTGTATAGAAGACGTACATTAAATTTCTTGTGAAAATAGTTATCGTTTATCTTAAATAATGATAGCTTGCTTTTATTGAAGTTTAGATTATCTCCACATTGTAGAGGATAGCTTCATCCCATTCTTCTATACCATTGATGATAGTATGTGCTACTAAACGAAGCATATACTTACCTTTCGGTATGTAACTAGGTATTTTTGCATCAAGCAGGTACGCTTTAGATGAACATCTTACGCCATAGTCTTTAATAGAGTAATCTATTTGCGCATAGTTCTTATCATAAGCTTATGCTCATTAAGATATAATTCAATGTCGTTCTTTCCTAAAGGAGTTAAGATGACTAAACCGCATATATCCTCTATACTGATTATCTTTTTATCTTCATAAATGCTCTTTAGTATTTCAGTAGTGTAGATTATATCCCATGCGATGAAGTATACCATAAGCGTCCTCTCAGGAATCTCCATAGCGGATAAACGGTATATTTCAATTTTATCAAATCTCGCATCTAATTTAAATTCCGGAGGTTCAACCGGTACATACCATCCATAAAATTCTAATGAACTAGTACCGTAATCCCCATCACATATAAATGCGTGGTGGTATATAGCTTTTGGAACAAGCATCTCATAATATCCATTATCATCAGTTTTCACTATTGCTCCGCCTACGGGAAACCCATATGGTGTAACAAGCTGTACATAGCTTTTTCGGGGTCTCCCATAGAAATCAGTTACCCTCCCATAAACACGTACCTGAGGAGGCAGCTCTATATCTTCCATGAGAGAACCTACTATTAACCTGGCGTATTTGGCATCAGCAAGTTTATAAGGAAGAATATTTGTGGCAATAACAGCCTCTGGAAGAAGAGGATCTACAAGATACTTTAATTTCCCTTCAGCACTGTATAACTTCTTCCCAGAATCATCATATAATACTAAATTATATTCACGATCATCTAATTCCTTTAGCTTTTCAACGTCGTTAACCGATTGGTGTGTAATAGCTATTCCTATATGCGGCTTACTTCAATAACATACCTCTGGTTCTTTAATGTATGGTACAATACCATAACAATCCTCAAAAGAATCGTTATTAAATACAAATATGTTAACATTAAGACCTATCTTACTAAAATCCTTACACATGTAGGTTACCCTTCGTTCGCAATTTCCTGTTAAATAGCTTGCTTCATCAATCATCATATTTAAAGTATCCGATATTTATGACGTTTCATGTAAACTATTAAGGCCTTGATTGATATCAAGAATGATAGTAGGGTGAAGATTATTTTAGTAATTTCAATATTTTTAAGTCCTAATACAGACTTTAACTCTAACGTAATAATCACGGGTATTTTAATTGTTCTATAAGGAGTAACATATCTTATATAGAATCCTTCTATTATCTCTTTTACAAGTACTTTTGTTTTAGGATCATAATATGACTTCTTAATTATTTCACCTCTAGGTATAACTGCTCTATTAGTTATGGTTAGGTATCCTTCTTCAATACTATATCCTATTGCTTTGGTTAATAGGAAATGCGAAGATACGGTCCTAGAAGGTGCTTTTATAGCTTCACTGATATCCCTTATTAACGTTTCACCTATACCCATTCTTGGATATACTTCAACTAAAGATAGCTTCATTGCGTTTTCGTCTAAATTTACCTCTAATAAAAATTCTATCCTAACATTATGCTCCTTAGCATAAACGTTAACAGAGTATAATAAAACGTTTTCCTGAGCATAGACATGACATAATGGGGCTATGAATAACATCACTAGTATTAATGCTATAACATGCTTCTTCATAAACTTTCTTCCCCTCGTATCCTCTATTCAGTGTTGGAGAGTATTTAATATATAAACGTATGTTCTTATATACGTGTCTTAGTGGTATAGATGAGTATTTCAGCTCGTAGGAAATGGGCTAGTAGTGAAAGGATAGCCGTAAAGGTTCTTGAAGAACTTGGATATAAGATACTGGCTGAACATTATCCAATCATTATTGAGGGTGTTGAAGTTGGCGAAGCAGATCTACTAGTTGAAGACCCAAATACAGGTGAAAGATATTGTGTTGAAGTTAAAGCTGGTAAGATAGATGTTAGTGGTCTTAGGCAAGCATATATTAATGCTGAACTACTTAATGTTAAACCCATGGTTATATGTAAAGGATTTGCTAATAGAGCAGCAGAAAAACTTGCAGATGAACTTAAAATAAAGGTTATAAAATTATCAAACCAATTCCTAGTGGGATCAGAGGAGCTAGAGGTTATAGTTAGATCAGCATTAGAGGATATAATACTCAAATATATCGAGCTACTATTATCACCTACATATAAGCTTAAGCCTGAATATTATGAACTCGTCAAGGCGATAATAACATCGAATAATATTGTTGAGGCATCTAGAAAACTCAAATTAAATATACATGAAGTTGCAAAAATGATAGGTAAGCTTAGAAATGAAGGAATTATCCCTAAATGGGCTACTAGCTTTAAGTCAATTAAGATAGCATTAACATTACTATACTACAAGCTATTTATCGATGAAAAGCTGAGTAAATTAAGTGGACTTATTAGAAGTATCGAGAAAATGGAACTTAGATAAAGATAAGCTCATGATCATGAATTATTAAGATGAAGTTTTTAAGGGAAAAATAGAGGAGAGTTAAAGTGGACAATGATGAGGGTCTGCAGCACTCTAGGATTAAGAATGAAGATATACGAATACTGAGTCCTCTATATTACCGTTTTCTACTACTTCTATCAGCATAATGTACAATGTAGTCTTCAGGCTTTAACGCATTAAGAATGTAGTTGAATGCCTTCCATGGATCAGCATTTTTACCGCAAGTATATATATCTACTGTTACATATCTGTATTCAGTCCATGAGTGTATAGCTATGTGGCTTTCAACAACAAGCGCTAGGACGCTAATACCTCCCTTTTCACCTTCAATTTTCCAACTATGTATTGCTAGTAGTTTAGCGTTTGCAACCTTAGCTGCTTCAATTACAAGATTTCTAGCATACTCTTCATCTGTGAATATCCTTTCTTCATTAACATTATATAGATTCCCATATACATGCCTTCCAATTATGAGGTCTTCTTCCATGGCTTCCTCCTTTTCATATTTAACGAGAGGCTTTCACATACCTTTCATAGAGTTGGGTTAATAATAGTTTCCTATTTCAAATAATTAAGCTGCCACATTATCCAGATTTCACTCAGATATTAAGATACACTTAAACCTAATAGGGAACATTTAATTCTTCAATTAATTTCTATTTCAATTCTAGTTCCGTTGATATAGCTTGTCCCAAGCAAGTAGCCTTATGCATATAGTTATTGTAAGTATCTGTATGACTACGTGAACAAATGATAGTAATACTATAGTCGTTTTTACTTCGTGGAACATATCATAGAGTCTTGCAATTATTGTTAAGGCGTATAATATACTTACCGAGTGAATTATAAAACTTCTTACATATGTGTTGTCCTCTCGCTCTAAGGCCTTGAGAATGAGTATAACGTTACATATTTGGATAATTAATAATTGAATAATTAGGTACGTTGCATAGAGAAATGGTGTTAAAAGAAAGTAAGTAGAAGTTGCTATTAAAAGTGTTATAGGTATCTTAGTATAGAATTCAAAGACTGAAGCTGACCGTTTATTTGTAAGTGCTAAGTATATGCATAAAATAAGTATTGATAGAATTAAGAGTAGCTTCATTGAAGTACTAACTAAAATCCTTACATTATCGCCTAGTAAATACACCACGGAGTTAGCTAATGAAAAACCTCCAATTCTATATAAGTGTATTTGGATAGCATTTTCTATAAAATAATCATCAAAGACCATAATAGCTAGAACATATGGGGCAAGAATGAGCAGCACCGTAATAGTTATCATTTTTAAATATTTACGTTTTTCAATCATATTAATCAGAAGAGCATAAAGCGGAGCAAGTACTAACAACATATACAATTTTATACCGATCATTATAGATGCTACTAAAGATGCTAAATAAAAGCGCTTCATTGATATAAGATAAATAAATAGAGCTATGAAAACGGCTAGCATAAGGTCATCTAGCTGAGCGAGCGATATACCTGAATAATGTATATGAGGATTTATAGCCAATGAGAGAACCAGCGCTGTAGCCACATAATATTTCTTGAATTCCTGGCGATGCATATACATAATCACTATTCTATAGAATATGTAAATTAATGTCAAGTGAATAAGGAGCCCATATACAACAATCCTAAATCCTGTAGGCAAGAAGTATAGAGGAGAGATTACTATTAAAAACGTAGGGCCGTAGGCACAGGGATAAGGTGGAGTATAGGGATTTAAACCATGGAGTGTTTTGAGCGATGTCATAATAAAGTATTTTGCATCACCTCTAGATTCGATATATTCATGCACATATAAGTATGTACATATAGTACTTACATAAATTAATATTGCAATAACTAATAGAAATGTAGTAACTTTATTAAGGATCTTGGGTCGTGAACGACATCTTAAGAGAATGAGTTGAAGGAAGACGCTTATACTCATTGATGCTATATAGTAAATAGTTACTATGATCTTACCTAGGTATGTAATGCTTGAATTTAAAGGTCCGTTCATAAACTGTATCATCGTTGAGACAACTAGATACTAAAGTATATAAATGTTTACAAAGTTTAACCTATTGTATGGGTCCTTAAATTTTAAGAAGGCTTAAACACTATGAGTTATACTTAGTAGTAAATGTAATTAAGGAGACAGTTAAACACATAGATCGGGTAATAGCGAGAAAAACATTAGAAAGGTAGAAATAGCTTATAGCAACTCTAGACTCGCTACTAAATGATATGTTAGATTTAGTCGATAATAGCTAGCTATAGGGGTTACGCTGATTCTTAAGGAAGATTCATTATTTTGAGAGCTTCATTGAGGTTTGGAAGAAATGAAAAGATCATTTCATAGTTTTTAGATGGCTCGAATTGTGATAAAAGATTTAAATTGACATCATAAAGTCTGTGTGAAATTTATACGGGTTTTATGGAATACATTCTATTCCTAAAGCCATTAAGTATAAGAACTCTCTTATCTGATCAACCTATATAAGAACACTATAACATATACGTCTCCAGTAATTCTTTTTGCTATTACTACCTCTGGTTTAAAGTACTTCATTACAGGCTTAGGTACATACGTACCAAGTAATGGTTCTGTAAAGTTGCATCCAAGAGTATATATACCGTGAACCATTATCTTATAGATTAAGGCTTCATAAGTCTTGTTAGTGACTACTTTAGTCCAGTCGGGCGTAATTAATTGACCACCACCATATAGTGAAACCCCCTTCCAATAATTATTCAAGTTTCTACCCGCAATGCGGAACATCCATTGTGATTTAGCTATATCTACTAATCCTGTCTGGAATATCCTAGACCCTGGAGCCACCTCAAATACATAGGGCATCATTGTATTGTTTGGCCTCTCAATAAATACATCATATACCAATACATAAGTTTCATTAATGGGTGCTTTGAAGTTATTAAGAATTATATTTCTTGCTTCTTCTTCAGAACCCGTTAATGTTCGTGCAAGCATCTCTATTTGGGTACCATTGATTGTAGCTCCATCGGCTATTGTAGCTCTACCCGTGTTAACGGATATCCAGTAACCGTAATCCCACCACGAAACTATAACAGCATCTTTACTAGTATTTTCTCTGATATAGTCAAGAACTTTAAGCCAAGCTTCATTTTTGCTTCTCATATTTATTCCAGCTCTAAGTATAGCAGCAGGTAATGCTGTATATGATTCATATGAATCCCATGCTAATGCTACTAAACCAGTAATTGTCACAAGTAATAATATTCCAGCAATAATCTTAGTTAACAAGCCTGGACCGCCACCAATAACCCTTCTTACACCTCTTGGTCTACGTGTAAAGAATACTTTAACTAATGCATGTACTAAAATCCCAGCTGCTATTGCAGCACATGCTGCAGCAAGTGTTGCTAAATAAGCCATGTTCCTATAGCCCCATAATATTATTGCAGGTATTACCGAGGCGAGAAGCATTCCTTCATCTTTATCAGCAAATGCCTTGTAAAGACTATAAAGAATTCCAAGTATAGCCATAATTAGCATTATTCCAAGTGAATGCCATACTTGTGCTGCTGATGGAGGACTATGTTCAGCAACAGATTCAACTAGAGGAGCTAGCTTAAATAGCCCTCTAAATTCATAGGGTATTAAAGCTAACAATTGTCTACCAACTCTGATTTTTATTATACCAATACCCATTGCTATTCCTACAACGATAATTAGTGCTGAGAGAAAAACTACGTACCTCTTAGGCTTCTTTAAGATATAGATGTGAAGTAAATATAATGGAATTGGTGTAAGTGTTGCAAGCCCCATGACACTAGTTGTAAAGGTGTAGTTTGCTGAAAATGATGCCAAGCCTAAGGGCATGCCTATTAGAATAGTTATGTTTAATATATCTACTAACTTAATTCTCTTTATTATAGGTAATAATAATAAGTGTATGGTTATTAATACCATTAGAGCTCTAAAGCCGCCCCATGTGAATGCCAAGGCTGTAGCTGATAATCCAGCGATTACGGCATAGTACATCTTCTTTGTCTTCAACATTCTTAGATAGAATATTAGTGTAAGGAAAATTAATGGAATTCCTGCACCTTCTTTCTCCACGAAGCCTAAGACTGTTCTCTCGACAGCTCCCGGAGCAAACGCTATAAATGCTGCAGTAGCTAGTCCAGCCATATCGCCTTTAATTTCACGCCCAAGGAAGAATGCTGTAATGATTGCTAGTACTCCATATATTACTGGTGTTATTGCAGTCCATTCCTTAAGGCTAAAGCCTAAGATCCTGCCTATTGGGTAAATTAGTACTGTAAAGTAAACTACGCCAGGGTACTCTGTTCTAGTGAAGTCTCTTCCCCAGGGATACCAAAATATGTGAGTGGCAGGGTTATCCCTAGTTAATGTTGTCCATGATCCTAATCCATGCTCATAAACGTATTTAACAAGCCAGTATTCAATCCAGGGATCGTAAGCGTTTAGTTCTATACCCCAGTAAAATGCAGGTGAAAACCTAATTAGCCCGCCTAAAGCAGTTATAACTATCAAAAGTGATAATACAATGAGTTTACGTCTTCGTATGTTAAAGGTTAATGTTTTCATCGATAGCATCACCTAGCTAATACCCTTAAAGGTATCTAATTAGTAACTCTACGTGAAGCATAAAAACTTAACTACACGTTGGTGTGGAATGGTGAAGAGAATCAAAGTAGTAATTGATGAGTCTAAGTGTAGGAATTGTGGTTTCTGTAGGACTATAAGCAAATGTTTTAGTCCAGCTAATTGTGTAGCGTGTCTTTCATGCTACTATGCGTGTCCTTATGAAGCTAGAATTATTGTATCTGAAGAATCTTTAAAGGATGAATATGTGGATATTAAGGTTGACGGTATTAAATACATTGTTCCTAAGCATACTACTGTTGCAAAGGCATTGGAGTATATAGGTTTCAAGTGGGCTAAGCCGGGTAGTAAAAAGCCATCTTTACCTTGTAGACTAGGTGGATGCTGGGCATGCGCATTGATAATTAATGGAAAATATGAAAGAACATGTATAACTCCTGTTGAGAACGGCATGGAGATAAATACTGATGTTGAAAGTATTGAGCCCTTACGTATAGTACATGGACCTGAACCTCATTTAGTAGGAGGAAAGGCGACTCCTTGGTATGAAGTTAACGGGCGTAGTTATGTTGAAGCTGCTATTTGGGTTGCAGGATGTAACCTTAGATGCCCCCAATGTCAAAATTATCACATTACATACGATAATACGACAAAACCCTTAACAGCGAAGGAAGCTGCAAGAATGTTAACTGCGTGCAGGATAATGTATAATACTAAGGGAGTTGCTATTAGTGGTGGAGAACCTACACTTAATAGGAGATGGCTTATTGAATTCTTTAAAGAGTTGAGAAAGCTTAACCCACCTAAAATTAGAAGACATTTAGATAGTAATGCAACCTTGCTAACACCAGACTTTATTGATGAATTAATTGAGGCCGGATGTAATAACATTGGTGTAGAGCCAAAAGCACTTAGATTAGAAACGTACATGAAGATAACAGGAATAAAGGATAGAGAACTAGCAAACCAATACCTCCAAACAGCCTGGAAAGCACTAGAATACTTAGTTGAAAGATATAGAGATAAAGTATACATAGGTGTAGGCATAGCATATAATAAAGCTTGGATGAGCTTCGATGAAATAGCTGAAATAGGTGACAAAATAGCAAGTATTGATCCTAAGGTACAAGTCACGGTTCTCGACTACTTTCCAACATTTAGGAGAAGAGATATCAGGAGACCAAAGGTATCAGAAATGCTAAGAGTTAAAGAGATACTTGAGGAAAGAGGATTAAAAACAGTAATAGTCCAAACGTCAATAGGTCATATAGGTCCATGAAATGACCTTTCCATCAATATGCATGGGCTCATATAAGGAATTACCAGTTCATTACGATAAATTGCTCTGTATTTATGATGATACCGTATCAATAGATTTTGAATGTGCGTACTCATATAAAATTGGAAGCTTGGAAATGGATAGAAGCATAAAAACACTCATTGATGATATTTTAAGCTTAGGCTTTAAAGTAATTGCATGTATTGGAAGTATCTATGCATGTAATTTAGGTAAAATAATTAAGCTCATCGCCAGTAATGAAACAGTACATGAATTGCTTCCATTCTCGACCCCTAAAACAACGCTAAGGAGAAGAAGCAATGTAAGAATAATCTCAATACCGTTTATTAATCCTATTTCATGTATAGACAATATAGCTCGAATCATAATCCATGGCAGACCATATTTCTATAGACATAAGACATTATTTCCAGATCTAATTTTAATCGATAAAGCTAATGTTCATAGGGATTTTTATCTAGAACTTGAAGCTTATATTAAAGACTTAAACATTAAAACCAATTTGATGAAACCAAAAATTTCGATGTTTGAATTAATTAGTGGGATACTTCTTCAACATGACCCCTCAATAATATATGTTATCAGTGAAGCATTAAGGGTATTTCTAGGAAGAAATATTGGTGAAAATTATCTTAACCTAGCTACCATGATCAAATCTAAATATATTGAAAACAAATACCTCTTTTCCAAAAAAGGTAATGAGGGTATGAGTGATGAAAACATAAATAGGATACTACATTATGTCTATAGACATCCCTACACATATAGTAATATTACTTATTTGCTCGCCCCAGATATCGTGACTAGTATCTTAGATAAGTTAATTAATCTTAACTTCATTAGGAGAAATAGGGGTAGATAGATTATGAGCTGGCGTAGGAGGAGAAGAAGTATTTTTGATATATTTGATGATATAATCAGAGCCATAGACGAGGAATTCGAAGAATTTGAAAGGATGTTTAGAAGGGGCTTTGAAGAGTTCGAAGAATTAGAGTCTGGAAGGCCGTTAATATATGGATTTAGAATAACAATAGGTCCTGATGGGAAGCCTACAATTGAGGAATTTGGAAATGTTCGAAGGATTAGAGGAAGACCTAAAATCAGTGAAGAAAGAGAGCCACTAGTTGATGTAATTGAGGAAGATGATAGAGTTACGGTTGTTGCCGAAATGCCTGGAGTTGAAAAAGATAAAATAAAGGTTAGGGTATCTCCAAGTGGAGATAGATTAGTTATTCAAGCAAGTAATAAGGATAGGAAGTATTACAAGGAGTTGGAATTACCAGTAAAAGTTAAACCAGAAACAGCTAAGGCATCTTATCGTAATGGTGTGCTAGAGGTCGTTATTGAGAAAGCTGAAAAGAAGAAAAAGGAAGAGAAAGGTTGGGAAGTTAAAGTAGAGTAGATAATAAGAATAAATTTAAGATAAAGACACCTCAATTACTTTTTCATGAATTATTTTACTAGCTCCCTCTGGATCTTCTAGGATAAATGTAAATTGTATTTTACCATTAATGGCGTCATCTAATTCTTTTAACTTCCTTTTACATACCTCCTTATTGACATCAGGTTCTCTGCATAAGGTTTCTGTTATTTCTCTAAACATGTTTAGTACTCCTTCAATTGTGGTAATAAATCCTTGGGCTCTGGGACCAGGAGTTATTTCAAGCCCTAATTCAGGTATTTTAATACTTGCGGAAGAGGCTCTAACAATGAGGGTATTAATATCATTAGGTTTTTCAACTTTTAACATAAGTCTTTTCGGACCATTAGCTTCAAAGACTCTTATATCATTGATTCTAAAGCCGCATTTAGAACACCTACCCACACTTAATAGAACTTTACCTATATAGGGAACTTCATATAAGAAGTCAGTTATCTTTATATCATTATTACATATGGGGCATTTGGCTGTAGTCTCCATTAACTTCCGAAGGAATTTACTTTCCTCCGGTAATTCGATACTGTATTCTGAATTCACTTTTAACCCCATACGTTAAGTAAATAACTAGCCTAATCCTTAAACTTTACTTGGGCTTTCAGTTATGCGACGAGCACTAATATTTGGTAGATTCCAGCCATTTCACTACGGGCATTTAATGGTAATTAATTGGGCTCTTCAGTTATTTGATGAACTAGTAATATTGATAGGTATGGCGGATGTAAGTCATACCTCAGATAATCCATTTACGGCGGGGGAACGTATATGGATGATAAGAGAAGCCTTAAAGGAAGAGGGTGTTCCATTAGATAAAATAATAACAGCAACTATACCTACAATGAATATCTACGTAGGGAATGCCCTCTATGTAATTAAATTAGTTCCTCCAGTTGAATACATAATTACACGAAACCCTGTAATTGCTCGTGTATTTCAAGATGCTGGACTAAAAGTGCTTACACCTCCACCTTTTAATAGAGATATCTACAGAGGTAGTAAGGTACGTGAATTAATGATAAAAGGAGATGCTAAGTGGAGATCATTAGTGCCAAAAGCTGTAGCTAGAATTATTGATGAAATAAAAGGAGTTGATAGGTTAAAAGCTGTTACCATTGGAGACTGATTAATCTAGATTTTATTCAGCAATTTATTTTATAACCAGAAGAATAATGTAGCATGAATACTAGGTAGAGAAAATGTCATTAGAGATAGAAAAGAGTGAAGCTAGAATAGTACCATTAGACTTCTTTATAACAACAACATCTGGTATTCCGACAGGAAAGGAAACTTGTAGTACATGCATATATTTAGTGTATAAAGAGCCTAGAATACCATTCTGTATAAAGAGATTAAAGGAGGTTAATGAATACGGTGAAGCATGTAATGATTATTGGTGTATTGTAGAATACTATAGAATTAGCACTCCTAGATTTAAGCTAAGAAAAACCCGCAGAAAGATAAGACGCTAGCTTTTAATTTATTTATCATGTAAACTTATTGGATCAGTGTAACTATTAAATTATTAAGAGATGCCTGGTGTAACTAAACTATTGAACAAGCATAAAGCCTATAAAACAACGCGTGTACCATTCAAGTTCATAGACAGAGCAGTTAAAATGATTCTAAAGGAGAAAATAGAATACAATGAAATAAAGATTTATGAGTTTTTAGTAAGAAGACAAAAAGATATAGGATTTCCAGTTAATTATGATCTTGTTAAGGAGGTTTTAAAAGAGCTAGAGAAGCACAAAACGTGATCAGAGAGGTATGGTCGTAGAAACTACAATTACATATTTATACCCTAGAGCTCTGAATTCTTCTGCGTCAGGATCAAGCCCTTTAATTAATGATAGATCTTTATCTAAATCATAGATCTTTACATCATAATTACTTATCTTATTAAGGAAGTTTATGCAGCTTAATGCTTCATTCAAAGCTTTAAAGTAATCATATATGAATATAGGCTTAGTTTGTTCCCTAGACTGTGTTGGACCTAAAGGTCCTTTACCATAAAATAATAACAGCATACTAATTCCCTTAACCAGCTTTAACTTTTTGGGTCTAGGTTTAAAAAGGATTGATTACTTTAGCCAAGTATTCAGCCGCGGTGTTTATCTTGGAAATGGATGTTGAAGTTCAGTTATTGCTGGGACTTAATGAGGAGAGCGAAGAAGCACTAAAGGTAGTATGGAAAGTAGCACAAAAGCTTAAAAGAGAACATGATATATGGGTAGCCGTAATACCAACACATGTACTATGGTCTCATGATCCATTAGTTATTGAATCATATAATTTACCTCAAATACTCATTAATAACGAGCTCTACTATGCAGGTGTCATACCTGATCCTGAAGAACTTGAAAGCCTACTTATAGCTATTGCTTTAAAGAAGAAATCCAAGACCAGATCAATGGAAATTCATGAAGTTACATGAAACTTAAAATCCTTGTAAATCACTTAAATTCTCGGGAATGTATTTGAAACGCATTTTAATAATCGGTGGAGGTTTTCAATCACTAATTATCGTAAAGCTATTAAATGAGTATGGTACTTGTCCAACTATAATTGATAGTGCCATACTAAACGGAACAATCTCTAGTTATCATGTAAACTCATTTATCATAGATAAGGTTCCCTTCTTCCTTCTTTCCTCCACCGACGTAAAGAAACTTGAAGAATTATTGGGACAATTTGATATAGTTGAAAAATATATTAAACCCATAGTTATAAAACCCGGACCTTTAATGGATAAGATCTGGGCTATGAAAGTGAATGGAAGCATGGAGAAGCCTTGGCCGCTAAAATGGACCAATGCTCTTTACTATCCCAAAAATGGATGGTATAGCATATTAGCTAGGCTTAAACATTCTTTGAAGTATGGACACATACCCCTACGATTAAAAAAGATTAATGTTAAAGAAAAGGTCATTAGGCTTACTCATAGAAAGTCATTAAGATATGATATTTTAATATCCACAATACCATTAAATGAATTTCTAGACTTAATTAATATGAATTTTATAAATTTAAGCCCTAATTTGAGGAGGTTAAGATATTGTCATATGGTTTCGTTAATTCATGTTATTAAAGGTAAATCACCTGACTGGATTATAGGATATTACGGAGGTACAGGAATGCTTCCTCATACACTTATCATTATGAGTAATATATCAAGGGCTATTGTACCTCAAGGATACTTCACATTACATTCCCTTGTAAGCTACAGTAGAGAGAAAGGATTAAGAGCAGGATTCGTAGAACAGGTAAAGAGTCAGCTGAAACGCCGAGGAATAATATCAAGCTTAAAAGACGTAATAGTTGAAAGAGTTTTCAATATAAGATATGCATGTATAAATCCTAGAGATGTAAATGACAGACTACTGAGGAGAATAATCGATATACTGGCTAGGTATAATATAATGTTATATGGTAGGCTTGCCTGCTGGAGAGAGTATAACATTGCAGAAGTCGTTGAGAATGCTAAAGACGTGGTCGATGAAATATCTGAAATTATATGAACTATATGCTTAGCTTTTCAACCATAACATTATCGGCAAGTAGTTCTACTTCGCTTCGTGTAAACCAGTTGATACTATTACTCCTCATAACTTTTAAGCCTGCTGCAATGGTAGCCCATTTAACAGCTTCAATAGCATTTTTAGTTTCATAGTACCTAAGTATAAGAATGGCAGTAAATACATCACCAACACCTGTTAGATTACCTACATAGACCTTAGGTACAGGTACATAATAGATATTGTTCTCGTGGGCTAGATAACTACCTTTATCTCCCATGGTTACACTAACAACACATTCACACTTTTTCGATATATATTTAGTAACTTCTAAGGGGTCTTCGTTAAGCCCTCTTGCCTCGCTTTCTTCAATATGAATTACATCTGCATATTTAATGACCTCTTCACATAGGTCATCCCATACGAATTCTATAACACCGCCGTTCCTTACTCTCCTTACGAATCCTTGAAGATCTATGCCTAATATAATCGACTTTTTCTTTAACTCTTTAACTAACTCGATAGACACTTCTCTATAGACAGGACTTACTAGTATTAAGCCCTCACTATCCTCAATTAAGTCGTAGATAATCTTAGGTCCAGGTTCTAATAATATAACTTCTCTTTCACCTCCTTGGTAAATTAGCTTAAATGTAGTTGTCTTACCTTTGGTTATGTTTAGCTTTAAGTCAATGTTTAGATTTCTTAGTTTCTCCAAAAAGGATGAAGGATAGTCAATACCAATGCTACTAATAATTCTAACGGGATATCCTAAATGTATCGCCGCTAGACCTGCGTATAGACCTGGCCCACCAGGTTTTGGGTTTTTATTTTCGCCTATTACATCTAGTGTGAGATTCCCCACTATTGTAAAGTAAGGTTTCATGTCCTAACACCCTATTGGTTATGAAGTCTAAGTTAGAGCGGATGTATATGTGATGGAATACTAGGTTATTCCTACAATGACTAATATATCTAAGAGAGTAGAGGGTTCTAGATAATTTTCTGGAAGTGGATATATAAGTTTATATCGGGTTGAAGCTATATGTAAGAACATCAATATGTTTATTGAGTTAACTCTATTTAGTTTGTTTTCTATGTGTGAGTATATGATAGATAAGGTCAGTTACATTATAAAACAGTGGTATTTTTTCTGGAGGAGCTTTATTTAATAATATAAGTTCTTCAATATTAATGCAAAGAGGGCAAGCATGGAGGCCGCTGACTTCATCATATGCTGTTGAAATCTTAATCCCGTGATCCTCTATGACTATTTTTCTCCATTTAGGTCTCCAAGTAAATGTCATGGTCTCTAGCCTTACAATCTGATTACTGTTAGATCACTAGGCACTAAAATTTTAGGAGGTAGAGGTCCTTTAACTATCTGCTCTTGTGAAAACTTAGTTATATGTACTAGTGCAATTTGTTTAGCGTTCTTACTAACTTCAATTGCTTGACTTATAGTTGAGTGATATGTTGCCTCAGCTTGTTCCTCCATCCAATCTGGGAATGAAGCTTCATGAATTATCAAGTCTGCATCTCTAGCCCTCTGTTTTATATTTTCGCATGGTACTGTATCACCCGTATACACTATCCTTAATTTATCCACATTGATTTCATATCCCACGGCCTCAACACTATGCTCTACATGAAAAGTTTTAATATCGAAAGTTTCATCTTTAATTATAATATTCTCTTTGATGGGCTTAATGGTTACAAAATCTAAGCCCTTTTTAGGACCAATATTTATAAATATAGATTTTAATGCTTCCTCAATAGTTGGCGGCCCATAGACCTCAATTCTTCTATTTAATCCCTCACTTATCATTAACGTCATCAAGCTTGCAATGCCACTTATATGATCAAAATGAGGATGTGTTATGAATATCTTATTAATGTCAATAGCTCTTAGCCCTAACTCTGTAATTCTCCTTTCAATATGTTCGCCTACATCAAATAAGTATATTACTCCTTCAGCTTCTATTAGGATACCCATTTGCGCTCTCCATGGAACTCCGGGTGTTCCTCCTGTGCCAAGAAATACAACCTTTACCACGATTAACACCTTCTACATAGTTCCTCTAATTCACTTATTAACTTACCTAAATCTCTTAACTTTGGAGGCCAAGAACCATATATCTCCCTTAAAATAAGAGGTACTGCTTGTGGTGCAATTACCCCACGCTCTGTGATGATAGCATCTATATAATCTGGAGGAGTCACATCCATTAATGGTGCATATATCTTAACTCTATTTTTAAGTTCTTTATCTTCAATTACGGTGTCGGGTGGAGCTTGAGGTATTTGTATTAACTCTCCAAATACGGTTTCTAAGCTGAATTTATAGGTACCAGCAGCTACAAATACCCTGACGCGTGCCTCCTTAGCTGTTAAGGCAACTACACTAGTACCGACCTTACCTACAATAGCACCATTAGCGGCGATAGCCTCGGCTCCAACAAGTACTCTGGTTATTTTAGGCATAACAAATCTAACAGCTGAATCTACAATTAATGTTACTGGTATGTTAAGCTTTTCAAGTGCCTCAGCCATAACTAAACCTTCAAGGCCGGGTCTGGATTCAGTAACATAAACTTCAATATCTTTACCAAGTTTAACAGCCTCTTCGATAACCTTATAAACACTGTAACTATAGCTATGAACGAGTATTGTCTCCCTCTCCCTAAGCCTTCTTGCACCTATTTCACCAAGTCTCTGTGTAGCCCATTTCGCATAAGTAATCTTTTTATCTATGAGCTTAGATAATTCTTCCTTGAAACGCTCCAAGTTCTTGGGTTTAACGTCTAGAGCCTTTATAAATAATTCTCTAAGAGTATTAATTATAAGTGCTGAAGTACTTCTAATCTTTAAAAGATCCTTTGAAGTCTCTATCAAATTCATGCAAACTTCATAAAAATCCTTAGCTTCGAGTAGTCCATTCCTTATGATTGATAGGGCATATTCAGCAGCCTCAGTTGATCCTGTCATTAATTTAACTCTTTCCACGACCTTATGTGATGTCATGCTATACTCCCGCTTTAATATATTAAGGTGTACCTTATAACTTAAGTATTATCACTATTGTCCATCATACTTTTGTCGTGTTATGGAGGGAGTAACTTAAAATACATTACATAGCCTTAAGCTTCCTCATTGCGGGTGTATGCATTGAAATCTTATAGTAGCGTGGAGAAGTTCCTAAGATATCTAGTTGTAAAGGCTCTTGCAGGTAGAATAAATGCTATACAAGCGCTCTATGATTATATAGTTAGTAATGAAAGTCCAAGTGTAGTTGCTTATAGACATGGATTAAGTAAACATCAGTTAAGAGGATATGCTCAAAGAATAATAGAAAAAGCTGGTAGTGAACTTAAAGCGAAAATATTACTAAGAATATTCATACCCTACATACTTAATATAAAACCTCTGATAATACTTTGTGATGATGGGAGTTTTTATTGCCCATATTGCAACATAAGGATGGATTCAAGAAAAGTTGAAGATCATGTACGTTCACATAGAGACCTAGTAACAATAGTTACTAGGAGAATTTTAATGAAAGTAAGAGAAAGGAAATATAGTATTGCTCCAAGTATAGTCCAATGAAGAGGTTTATTGGATACAATTAACTAAACTAAACCATTCCTCCTTACAAATTTTAACCTCAATATTACTACACTCTAAAGTTGCTTCTCCAACAACTTTATTCAAAGTTAGCTTACATTTAAGTTTCTTTAGTAAATTAACTATCCCATGTTTTACATACTGTGAAGGTTTAATACTACATATGTGAGAATACAATGATAGTGTTTCCTCAATAACCCTTCTTCTCAATGCATCAGATAAGAGATCTATTGGAGTCTTTTCGATGAATTTGGGTATTATTAGTTTTAACATGAGTGGAGGAATGTTATCATACTTTCTAAGTAGTTTCAGTGTATTTAAATATACAATAGCTCTAGTTGGGGAGTCTAAATCTTTAATCCACCTTTCATCACATAACATTAGAATAAGTTCTTCAGCTACATTAACATAGGCGACATCTTCCGACAACGCGTAAAGTATTATAAGTGCTTTATCAATGCCCTCTAAAGCTTTGCTTAATAAGATATGCGACCATATATATACTCCTATATCCTCATCGCTAAATTTAACCTTCTTACACAGTTCCTTAATAGCTTCCACCTTGGCTTTACCATCTCCAGGGGTCTCAAGTATTAAATCTATCGACTTACTAAGACTCGATATTTCATAATTATTTATTTTAATCAATGGCATGGATTTTGTAATTTTTAATGCTTCATTAGAACTCTTACAACGTTGTAGAGCTCTAATGATTCTATATAGATATGTAGCATCATAGGTTTTCTCGATTGAATGATATATTGTTTTGGACTCTTTGCTAATAATTGTAGATAAGATTACTAGTGACAAAGGTATTGTTTCACTTCTCATGAAATACGGGATCATAGATAGAGATAATAGTATTAGTATGGATATGAATAGAAGGTGATACTTAAACAATATTAAAGTCCTAAATTCATTAACTTTAGTTAATATAAATGCTGCTAGGATTATTATAATCGCCAATATTAATATAATGGATATTACAATCATATCCTGCACCATATCGACATGCTTCAATAGAGGTAGATTTATATAATTACCCGCTAATTGTAGCTAACTTGACGTGATATCCCTATGAAGTTCATCCACTTATTGAGTAAAGAAGCAAGAATAAAGTTATTACACATCCTCTTGGTTAAGAGGGGAAAGAAGGAACTAGCTGAAGAACTTGGAATTTCTCCGGCATCGATAACGAAATACCTTTCAGGACGTATGCATCCAAGTGATAATACGCTTAAGAAAATGATAAAGATCATGGACTCTCAGGAAAGGTCTAGAGCATATAAGGTAATGCTCGAGGATCTATCAACAGGATTAGAGGAGTTACTTAATGTAATTGAAGAACATATATATGAGATAGATGAGAATTCAAAAAATGAAATTATGTACATGATTAATAACTTGATAAATCGATGTAGGGATTTGTTAAAAGCATTACCTAATGTTAAATAAGCTTGTGGACAAATGAAGTCTATAAACTCCGATTAGCATAGATATAATATTAGAGTGATAATCATGGAGAGTGAAAGAAGACCCATGTTTGCTGATGGAAGCATAGTCTCAGATTATGAACCTTTGTTTAAATACTGGGAATTAGCTAAAAGAATTAATGAAGAACTAGTATCTAAGGCCATGCTAACAAACGATGACTTTAATTATCTTAAAGACATAGTTGAGTCTGGGAAAACAAAGCTATTAGATTTAATTGAAGTATTAAAATTTAGGTTTAAGTCAAGAATAGATCCTAAAATAGCACGAAAAGCATTAGAAGAATCAAAGGGCATTGATGTAGATGAAGACTATGCAAGAGATTACATAGCTAAAATACTAGCAGGATGGCTTTTAGAAGCAGGTAAAATTTGGAGGATAATAGAATTTAAGGGTGCTAGACTACCCTTAACGTAATACACTTCACAGAGGATGTTAGAGTGAAAGCACTACTATTTAACGGTGAAATAAGAGTAGATGAAGTGCCGTTACCACCTATTTATAAGGATCATGTTTTAGTAGAAGTTATAGCAGGTGTAAGCAATGGCATTGAAAATGCTATTTATAAAGGATACTTATGGATTAATCCAGGAACTATTCTTGGATGCGAGGGTGTAGGTAAGGTTAAACATGTAGGCGTAGATGTAGAACATGATCTAATAGGCAAGACCGTGGTACCGAAGTACGATAACATACTAAAAATCCCAGGCATTCATATTCATGGGTTTTTAGCTGAATTCATAGCATTGCCTGTGAAGTCAATCGAGGTTATAGGGGATAATACCGATGTGAAGTTAGCAGCTTTAGCACGTTCAATATCCATAGCAGTTGAGGTAGCAGAAAGAGCTTCTAATAGTAAACTACTAATAATGGGTTCAGGATTTACAGGAAAGTTAGCGTCATTGCTAGCTTCAAAAAGTGCATTAGAAGTCTATGTTCTTTCTGAAAAGCCTATACAGGAGTTAAAAGACCATGTAACATCAATCATAAAACCTAGCAGTAAGGTAATCTATAATTATAAATGGGATATAGTGTTCATATCTTCCCTAAATCCTATGTACCAGCTAATAGTTCAGAAGGGGGTAAATGTTGAGGAGCTATTCATACATCCACTTATAGTGGCAGCTGGTGAAACCATTAAACCTGGAAGGTATAAAGTTGAGGTAGCAAAAGGTGTTGATGCGCCTAGAGCTGTGAATAAGGCTAAGGAGTACTCATGGTTTATTGAGAAAAACGCTAGTCTAGTTACATCGCTCGATCTTGCAGTTCCCTCTATTAAGCCTAAGACTATATGGTTAAGAAAACTTAAGTCCTAGTTCATCTTTAATAACTTTACCAAGTATCCTAATACCTTCAACTATTTTCTCTTCTGGTGGATAGCTAAAGTTTAATCTCATAGTATTCCATCCGCTTCCATCAACGAAGAATGCTCTTCCGGGAACGTAAGCTACACCAGCATCTATTGCTTTTAGTAGCATTTTCTTGGTATCAATGCTTTCCGGAACATAAGCAAATACGAATAAGCCTCCTACAGGATGAGTCCATCTACAACCTTGTGGGAAGTATGTTTCAAGGGCTTCAAGCATTACATCTCTCTTTCTTTTATATGTATCTCTCATTACTGGTATGTATTTGTCAATAACACCCCTCTTTATAGCTTCCATAGCGATATATTGGCTTAATGTTGGCGTATGTAAATCTAGGTTCTGTTTTGCTCTTTCAAGTATAGATATGAAATCTTCGTGTGCAGCAACCCATCCTATTCTTAATCCAGGTGCTAGTATTTTGCTAAAGGTGCTCAGATAGATCACTCTACCATTTTTATCCATGGCCTTAAGATGCTTAAACTCTATAGGTTCGAATAGGAAGTGACTATATGGATCATCCTCTACTATTATGAAGTCATATTGTTCGGCTAGTTCTAAGAGATGTTTTCTTCTATCTTGGCTCATTGTGATCCCAGACGGGTTTTGGGCTGTTGGAACAGTATATACCATTTTTATCTTTTTACCTTCTGACTTCAGCTTTCGTAATTTCTCCTCTAATATATCTACACGCATACCATTATCGTCAATGGGTATTCCTATAAATTGTGGCTCGCTGAGCATAAATGCATTTAGTGCTGCTAGATATGTAGGTAATTCAACAGCAATTAAGTCTCCAGGATCGATTAAAGCTCTAGAAATTAGGTCTAGTGCTTGCTGACTACCAGTTGTGACTAATATGTTATCTGGAGGTACATTTATGTCTTTAGTTGACATAAAGTATGAGAGGGTCTTTCTAAATAATGTTACACCTCTGGTGATTGAATATTGAAGAGCTGCGCTTCCGTATTCTCTAATAACGTAGCTAGCTATTTCACTTAGCTCCTTCTTAGGAAATAGATTAGGATCAGGTAGGCCTCCTGCTAAACTTATGACTCCTTTCTCTTCTATAACTCTAAGTATGACTCTTATCTCAGATACTCTCATGCGCTCAGTTCTACGTGAATAAAATCTCTTGAAGTCCTGGGTCACAGCTCTCTCCACCCTATATTGATTCCCCAGGGTAATTTATATTAAACGATTCTACATCGAGTCAGAAAGCAGTCCCTTCGTCATATATTCTGTCCCGCGGTTTTTCATCATCCGAGTTATTTTATTTAACTACCTTATTCTATGTATCATGTTTCTAAATTTAAGGTATGTACTGTAATCAATGTATACTTTTCTGTTTAAATAATCTTCGACTGTTGGTGCAAGGTTCTTTCTTTCTTCAATTTTATCAGTTACAATAATGCTATAGGCATCTGCACCAGCACCGCTACCGAACGGTGCAACTAGTATTCTTTGTCCAGGTTTGGCTATTTCAAGTATTTTAGCTAAACCTAGAAGTGCCGAACCATTATATGTATTACCTATAAGAGGGGTAAGTAGTCCTGGTAGAACTTTTTCCTTGGATATGCCAAGTCTTGACGCAACACTTAATGGAAATCTACCATTAGGTTGATGAAATACTGCATAGTCAAAGTCATTTATACTTAGTCCTAGTTCCTCCATTAAACCCTTTACTGCACTAATTATGTGGTGAAAGTACGCTGGAGCACCTGTAAACGCTTCCCCGTGTAATGGATAACGAGCTCCTTCTCTTCTCCAAAAATCAGGAGTATCCGTTACATAAGTAAAGCTACCTTCAAAATATGCTACGGAATTATTTGCAGGTCCAATAATATATGCAGCTCCTCCGCTTGAAGCAGTGAATTCTAAAACATCACCTGGATTAGCTTGTGAAGTATCAGCTCCAATAATTAAAGCATATTTTACCATACCACTTGAAACTAAACCTATAGCAGCTCTTAGACCTTCACTGCCGGCTCTACAAGCAAATTCTAAATCGCTTGCCATGGTTTTAGGAGTGATACCTAAGGCATCAGCTATTATAGTAGCTGTGGGTTTAACTGCATAAGGCTTAGACTCTGTACCAACAAATACAGCACCTATTTCTGCTGGATCTATTTTTGCTCTTGAAATAGCATTTTTAGCGGCTTCCCAAGCAATTGTAGTAGTATCTTCATCAGATCCTTCAACAGCTTTCTCTTTAATATATAAGTCCTCTACAACTCTTAAGTCGAAACCCCAGGCCCTGGCTATATCGGCTGCTTTAATCCTATATTTGGGTATATAAGCTCCCCAGCCTACTATACCTGCCTTAGTTTCAGGTCTAGGCATAACATTCACCAATTGTCGAAAAAAGCTTAGACGCTCGCCTATTTAAAGTCTACTCTAAAATTACTTGAGAGAATAAAATATAGTTGAAGAACTTTTATCTCTTACTATAAAGCCAGCATGAAACCCAGTGATTAGGTTTGATCTCAATTAGTTCAGGTTCAGTCTTAGTACATAGTTCTTCAAGTTCAGTCTTACGTTCATCAAGAGCTACGCATCTTGGATGGAATCTACATCCAGGTGGTATAGCGGCTGCACTTGGTACTTCACCTTTAATTGGTACTTCACGGATCTTGTGTCTATTTTCAGGGTCTGGGTCTGGAACAGCTGCAAGTAGAGCTCTCGTGTATGGATGTAGAGGATTATTAATTAATTCATCAGTCTTAGCTATTTCAACTATAGTTCCAAGATACATAACAGCTATTCTATCACAAATATACCTCGCAACTGCTAAGTCGTGTGTTATGAATAAGTATGTTAATTTGTATTTTCTTTGAAGCTCCATCATGAGCTCTAGGATTTCAGCTCTAATAGATACATCAAGCATTGATACGGGTTCGTCAGCAACTATAAATTGAGGTCCAAGAATAATGGCTCTAGCAATACCCACTCTTTGTCTTTGACCACCACTAAGCATGTGTGGATATCTCTTCTTAAAATCATCTGGAGGAACAAGCTTAACATCCTCAAGGATTTTCGTTATAACTTTATCTCTTTCTTCATATGTAGCTCCAATACCATGTATTAATAATGGTTCTTCGAGTATGGTAGATATCTTGAATCTAGGATTAAGTGAGCCGTAAGGGTCTTGAAATATTATCTGTAATTCCTTTCTAAGAGGTTTAAAGTGTTTTGCAGGAATTTCAGTTAAATCAACATAGCCATCAGCATAAATTTTGAGTCTTTCCCCCATAAGTTTCTTTAATTCTTTAAGAGTTTCCTCTCTAGGCTTGTAAAATATATATCCTGCCGTTGGTTCTTCCAATCTTAATATAGTCCTACCTGTAGTAGTCTTACCACAACCTGATTCTCCGACAAGACAGAATGTTTCACCTTCACGTATATAGAATGTTATACCATCAACTGCCCTAACATATCTTGGAGGTTTACGTGTTAGTATTTCCTTTAGAGATCTCCTTAATGGGAAGTATTTCTTGAGCTTATACGCATATAGTATAGTTCCTTCAGATATGCTTTCTGCCACTTTACTTCTAGGAGGTAAGGTTTCAGAGGTGGACATGATTTCACCTTACTTCTTAAGGTAAAGCCAACACGCTACATGGTGTTTAGGTTCTATTTCTATCATTTCTGGCTCCTCCCTTCTACAGATATCCATTGCATATTTGCATCTTGGATGGAATCTACATCCAGGTGGTGGGCTTATGAGGTCTGGTGGTGTACCGGGTATCCATTCGAGTTTTTCTGGTCCTCCTCTTAGTCTTGGAATACTCTTTAGTAATCCTTGCGTATATGGGTGTAGGGGATTGGTATATACTCTATCTAATGGGCCTATTTCAACTATTTTACCGGCGTACATTATTGCAACTTTATCTGCAAGTTCTGATATTATGCTTAAATCGTGTGTAATTAATATTACGCTTATGCCGAGTCTTTTTTGTAGATTTTTGATAACATTTAGTACCTGTGCTTGAACAACCACATCTAATGCTGTTGTTGGCTCATCAGCGATAACTATGCTTGGATTGAGTAAGAGAGCCATGGCTATGACTACCCTTTGCTTCATACCACCACTTAATTCATGTGGATATCTATTAACTAAGTCGGGATGTAAACCTACTAATTTTAGATATTCTTTAGCTATTTCTATAGCTTCTTTTCTTGTCATACCTTTATGATATATTAACGGTTCAGCGAGTTGATAGCCGACGGTGTATACGGGGTTTAAGGCATTCATAGCTCCTTGGAAGATCATACTAATCTTCTTCCATCTAACCTTTTTACGTACTTCCTCCTCATTCATTTTAGTGATGTCGAAGTCTTCAATGACTATTCTACCATCGACTATTCTTCCTGGAGGTGGGACTAGTTTAAGTAGACTGTATGCTAATGTACTCTTACCACAGCCGCTTTCACCAGCTATTCCTAGACTCTCACCTTTTTCTAAAGTAATCGTTACCTTATCTACAGCTTTAACAATACCTTTATAAGTGTAATAATATGTTTTAAGATTTTCAACTCGTAATGCATTCACGTATCTCACCTTCTAAGCTTAGGATTTAGGATTGTATCTAAAGCGTTACCGATGAATACAAATGCGAGGCTCGTAATCATAATCATTATACCTGGGGGAATAATCCACCACCAATCAGTTATTGCCCCAAGCCTATGAGCGTCTTGTAGTATTCTACCCCATGTTGGAAATCTTGATTCACCTAATCCTAAGAAGCTTAAACCTGCTTCAATAAGTATTGCTGCAGGCACAGCTAGTGCCATACTTGCAAAGGCGTATGGAACTAGCTGTGGAAGCATGTACTTGGTTACTATTCTTACACCACTAGCACCAACAGCTCTAGCAGCTTCAATATATGGTTGTGCTTTAATTTGTAAAGCCATACTCCTAACGACAACAGCTGAGCCTGACCATGCAAGTAGGATATAGACTCCAATGACGTGCCAGACGCTTAACTGAACGCCAATAGATCTTAAGTAGTATGCTACTAGAATTAGTATGGGTAATACGGGAATTGTTAGTACGATTTCATTTATTCTTTGCATTACTTCATCAGCTAGTCCTCCAAGATAAGCACTTGTAGTACCATAGAATAATCCTATGAGGACTACTGAAACCGCATAGGCGATACCGACGGCAAGTGCAAGTCCTGCCCCAAAAGCAATACCCATAAATATATCTCTACCCATAACATCTGTACCTAGTATTCCATAACATGAACCAACTATTCTGACCTTAATGTCTGGTATGCTCATAAATGTAGTATTTGAAGGAGCTTCAAGCTCTATATCAATTACGTACTTGCCTCGAAGAGGACCTGATTTCCCATATATCATTCCATTTCCTATTTTACTAAATAATATATAAACTAAGCTTCCTCCTCCTACATAAGACTTTAATTCCTCAGGAGGAAGCTTAGCAGCTTCCTTATCATACTTTCTTAGTATTTCATTTATGATATATGACTTAGCCTGGTCGTCATCTCTTATTACGCCAAAAGGATATATTAAGTCAGTTCCATTAGCTGATCTCACAACAGCTGTTATGTTTAATCCATCAGGTCTACTAAATATTACTCTTACAGTAATTTTGCTTTCATTTAATTCTACTGGTGCTTTAATGTAGATAGGCTTCATGAATCTGATGATAATGTCTTGTGTGGGTATATCCCATTGGTAGGTGTATTCAATTCTATATAGTATAAATCTTCCTTCGTATTCTTTTTTAATAGTTTCTAATCTAAAGCCTGTTTGCTCTAAAATTTTGGCTGCTAAATCCTCGAGACTTGATACATGGAATGATTCCATTAATGCCTTTAGCTGCTCCTTAGGCATTCCTTTGAGGACATTTACGACTTCATTTAATTTAGCTTTATACTCCTGAATAGCTTTTTCATCACTAATATCAACTCCTGATATAATTTCTTCTTCAGGAGGGGTGTACTTCACTGTCGAGAACATGTTAACCCAAATGGGGGGTGCTCTTTTAGGATTCTTGGCCCATTCACTCCAAGTGTTCCATTCATAAAAAGCTTCCTTAGGCAAAAATATCCATGCGCCTACAGCTATACTTACAACTAGTATTAGTAACGCTAATCCGGCTAACCCTATCTTAAATCTCCTATATTCATGCCAGAACTCAACAAGCTTTATCTTGACGTCCTCCCAGTTGACCATTATCGCACCTACCACTTGGTTTTAACTCTAGGATCTAGGATTCCATATATTAAGTCTAACGTGAACTTAACGAGTATTATGAGGAATACGGAGGCATATGTAACGGCCATAACTACTGATGTATCGTTAACATTTATTGCAGTCCAATATAATTGACCCATTCCCGGCCATTGAAATACTGTTTCACTGATTATTGCGCCAAAGAATGAACCTATAATTCCGAAAGCACTCATAGTTACTATTGGTGGACTTGCAGCTCGTAGTACATGTCCGTAAATTACCTTTCTCTCTGGGACACCCTTTGCCCGTGCAGTTGTTACAAAGTCTTCTTGCATGACTCCTATAACTATGTTTCTAGAAATCCAAGCTATACTTCCAAAGGATACAAGTATAATAGTTATTAAGGGTAAGGCTAAGTGGTGTATGGTCCATATGAAATACTTAAATGGATCAGCTAATACTTCATCAGGAACATGCTCTCTTGCCACAGTTGGAAATATAGGTATAACATATGCAAATATGTAGATCATTAGTATTCCAACCCACCACATGGGAAGACTTGCAGATAACATGGCTATTAAGGAAATGCCTCTATCGAGTAAGCGCCCTATCTTCCTAGCAGCTTGTAGTCCAAGAAATATACCTATGGTTAAGGCTATTAATTGAGCGGTAGTGAATAACATAGCAGTATTAGCCATAGCTAATAGTACTATCAGTCTAGTATCATCAGTGTCTGTTCCAGTGAATATCGAGTATTTCCCTCTAGTAGCTGGATCAAAATTGAAGGTGAAGGTTTTCCAGGCATAACGTAGAACCCTAATAGGTAATGGCTCCAATAATCCTCTTTTCTCAAGCTCGATTTTAAAAAGCCGTTCACGGAGTTGCTCTATCTCTTTTTCAGTTAGATTGGCTAACCTAGCACGCATTTGTTGTAATCTCAATGCAACTAGCTCTTGGATTTCACCTATTGCTGTTTTTTCATTCATGTCGTTAAATAGATATGATATTATTAGTACTACGATAAAGAGAATTATGATTGCATTAATCGCCTTGAAAGTTACGTATCTTGCGAGACCCATTTAGTTACCCCCGCCCATATCATTATTGATGCTGGAGCTTATAAATTAACTAGTTTGATCTATAACAAGCTCTAGTGTAAGGGTTAAAAATAGTTTACCCTACAATGGTGGTTATCTTTAGAAAGGTTGAAAAAAAGTAATTAACTTAGGATATTAGAGTTATAGTTACCTCCTTCTTCCTATTAGCATTAATGCTGCAGCAATGATTATACCGATTATAATGAATACTACCGCATAGATTTCAACTGGTGGTCTAGTTACTGTTGGTGTTGTTACAGTTACAGGTGATATTGTTGCTGGTGGTGCAATGGTTATTGTTGGTGCAGTTGGAGTTGCAACTGTTGGTGTTGGCGTTATGGGTGCTGTTGTTATTGTTGGTATGGTTATTGTTGGTACTGTTACTGAAGGTGTTGTAGGTGTTACACCTACAGCTATAACTGTTATCTTTAATGGTGTTGGATAGATTTCTGGGAATGCTTCACGTGTTAATGCAGCTCTAATTTCAACAGTATAGGTGTATTTGCCTGCAGGTAATCCTGCAAGTACGTCTTTAGGTATTTTGATCTCCCAGTATCCGTCTCTAACCTTTACGCCTTCATATTCTCCTACAACTTTACCTGCTGGGTCTTTTAATGTAGCTACTACGTATGCTACTCTTGCTGGATACGTACCAACTTCTGGGAACATAACTTCTTCGTTTAACCATACACCGATTACGACATCTACTAGACCTGCAAGTACGCTCTTTGGTGCTTCAGGAGCTTTTGCGAATGTTATCTTGGAGGCTCTAAATGTCGTTAACCAGTAGTCTGGTGTAAATGGATATGTTGGATCTCTATTAGCTTCTAGTTCGAAGGTTAATGTTGCTGGATCAACCTTTACTAGTCTAAATGGACCATTACTTGATACGAGGTGTCCGTAGGTGTCAAAGAACTTCTTAATAGCAGAAGCGCGTGCCGCTAGATCTACTTTAAGGAATGGATACTTTGTTGACAACTTTCCGATTGCTTCAATTTCAGGAGTCTTATACTTACCTTCAGCTAACTCATCAATGCCCTTTAATACGTCTTTACAGTGATCGGGGTTTAGATAATCTAACCACTTTAGTCCTGGTTCGCTAAACCAGCTGTATCCTCCGATTTCAACGATGGCATATTCGCTTCCAGCAAGTACTTCTATTGGTATTGAAGCCCATAGCGAGTAGTAACCTGCTGTTTCACTTGTACTTATGTGGAAGTATGTGCCATATATGGCAATAACTGTTTCATTAACTATTTCAATACCGACAATTGTTTCAAGATAGGGTTGCCAGTCAGCTGCGATTTCTGGGTGATAGTATGGGTCTCCAGGTTCATCTTCAAATGCCCACTCCCAGAAGAATGTCCATAAATACATTATGTCTACTAGCGACATTGGCACTCCGTGATGCCAGTTACTTAGCTTGTAATTGAATACTACCTTAGCTGAAGCTGTCTTTCCTTCACCTACTTCCTTCCATTCATTAGCTTTTGGATCATAGTATAGTGCTGTTGGCGGTACGCTTATCTTACCTTCAGGGCTTATTTCTACGGTCCAGGTAGCTCTAATTGGGTAGTATTCACCGGTTGTCGGATGAGCCCAGCCGGCGAAGTCTGTTATGTAGTTCCAAATCATTTCTGAGTAAATGTCGGTGATTCCTCCAATTGGGTTCCATGGGCTCATGAATAGTCTTCCTGGTGCTGCAAATTGTCCTATTCTTATTACTTTGTCTGGCGTCGTTGCTACTCTAAATGGCCATCTAGTCCATAGACCTGTTAGTGCACCATATACTAAGTTATAGACTCTTTCCTTGTTTACTGCGAAGTATTCTTCACATTGAACTAAGAATACTCTAATAGCGTGTTGTATTCCTAGTTTTGTTATTTCAACGAATAGTTTCCAGTAGTCTTCTACGGTTCTTACATCCTTGAAGAAACATAGCTTCTTCGTTAGTTCTTCAATTTTTGGATTGGGTTCTTCCCAAGGAACTGCAGGTAACCATCCATACCATGCTGAGTAGTACCATGCAAGGCTCCATTCCATCCATGGACTATCAGTTATTCTTACCCATCCCTCAGTGTACATGTGCCATTCTAATCTTGCTGGATCACCGCCATATATATAGTATATCATTGTTCTATCGATTTCGTTTCTTACTACCTTAAAGCCTGCTTCTTCTAGTAAGTCTGCTACATAGTGGCCGATCTCCTTTCTCTCATCCTCAATTCTTATCCAAAGTATTACAGTGACAGGCGTCTCGGTTCCATCAGGTCTCTTTAATGTCCATACATATCCTGCCTTGGTTCCAGGAGCGGGTTTCTTATATAATTCGTATCCATATTCTTTTAAGTGAGATGCGGCTTCTTCCATCGCCTCATTAATCATCTTTAATCCTTTCTCTTTATCCCCTGTAGGACTTAATCCTAAAACCTTGATTACTTTTTCTTCTAGGTCTCCTAGCTTATATGCTGGGTAGTCTGGTCCAACAGGACAAAACATTGGTTTTCCGCTACCAGCTAATATCTCTCTGATGATATACTCTCTGTTAATTAACCAGTTCATGGCATATCTTATTTTCTGTAATGCAAATGGGTTGAAGACCTTTTCACCTGTGTCCTTATCTGTAGCTATACCCCATTTACCTTCAGGAGTATCATCGTGGTATGGGTTCCATAGGAGTCCATATAGGTTTGATCTTATTGGTATAAGTCTTATCTTGGCCTTTAAGTCAGCTGGTAAACCAACATAGTATTTCATTGGTGCTGACCATAGGAAGACATCTAATACTCCTTTTGCTGTTTCAATTATTCCTACTGATTGGCTAGTTCTAATGGTGTATATTAATTTATCAGCTGGAGGTCCTTTTACCTCCTCGGCAAGTGTGTGAATTGAGGCAATAGGTAGTATTATTGTTATTAAAGCTATGAGAGCTAATAATTTAATTAACTTGGAGTTCATGTGCTAACCCTCTAGCACATACTATCTGAGTAGGGTATTATCTCAACAGTATTTAAAGATTTCTTGGATGAAGCTTTAATTGAACAATGAGAGAAGTATTTACTTAAAGATATTATGAACTTTTAGATCCAATATTTGAGATGTCTACTCTCTCTGTATCAGAAGCTCAATAAAACCTCTCATGATCAAAGCTAACCCTAGGAATGCTAAAAATAAGGCAGGTAATGAAAGCCATATAAAGGGATATGACTCATATTTTACTGTATATGTATAATATATCCTACCACTTCCCTCGATGAGTATTAATGTTAAGCTTACCGCTTTATTTAATTCTAATGCACTCACCTTACCTCTCATTAAACTTAATGTTTTTGATACCTTACCATATGATATGTTTATTTTAATGTAACTGTCTGTTGTTAAATTTACGTAAACTTCTCTAAATACCACATTTTCTGGTAGTTCTGGAGGATGTAGAGTAGCTACGTAGTTTACTGTTGTTAAATTAACTTGTCCTTGATCTATAGCTGATCCTAGTATAGGATACCTTCCTAGAAATGAGAATATCATTCCTAAAATTACGATAGGCAATGCGATCATGAATGTTAATGGTATTCTACTTGTCAATGAAACCCTCCTCACCACTTGTGTAACTTAGCTTATAATTACAGTAATTATATTTTTCTAATAGTGGTTGTAATGGACTTTAAGGGCAAGAAGGTAGCTCCATGGATTCCAACACCTATAGAGATAGTTATCGAGGCCTTAAAATTCGCTAATGTTGATAAAAATGATGTTGTTTATGACCTTGGGGCAGGTGATGGTAGGGTTGTTATACTTGCTGCTAAGTTATTTAATGCACATGGCGTAGCAGTTGAGGTTGATGAGAAGATGTGCGTTATTATTGAAGCTAATGCTAAAGAACATGGTGTTTTAGATAAGATTAAGATTATATGTGATGATTTCTTTAAAGTTAACCTAAATGAAGCCACAGTAGTCTACATGTATCTATATAAAAGCATTAATGAAGCTCTCGCTCATAAACTCTCGCAGGAGCTTAAGGAACATGCCAGGGTTATAACACTTGACTTCCCCATACCTGAATGGATACCTGTCGGTATTAAGAGATTACCGGATAGGAGTGGTATTATAAGGACTATATACCTATACATTATTGGTGTTTCCGATCCTCTAAGGAGAGTTAAGAGATTAAGTAGAAATATTAAGATGGGTTGATGACATGAGAGAAATGGTTTACATTGATGAGAGAATACCGTTAGTAGGGCATATAGCCTTTGGCGTTATTGATAGAGGGACTAATGTTATTCAGGTTAGAGCAACTACATTATGCCATTTAAATTGTATATTTTGTAGTGTTGACGCGGGACCTCGATCTAGGCATAGACAAGTTGAATACACTGTTGACCTTAACTGGCTTCTTGAATGGGTTAAGGCTGTTGTTAATATTAAGAATGGTGATGTTGAAGCACTAATTGACGGTGTAGGAGAGCCTGCTACTTACCCTAAACTCATTGAACTTGTGCAGGGATTAAAGGATATTAAAGGTATTAGAAGTGTTGCTTTACAAACCCGTGGCTACCCCTTAACTTATGAACTTATTAAAGAACTCGAAGAAGCTGGCTTAGATAGAATAAATCTTAGCTTAGATGCCTTAGATGATATTTTAGCAAGTAAACTTTATGGAGTCAAGAATTTTAACAATAGGAAAATTATTGAATTAGCAGAGTATATAGTTAAAAATACAAAAATAGACCTACATGTAGCTCCCCTATGGATCCCAGGATATAACGACCACGAAATTCCTAAAATTATTGAATGGGTAAAAAGAATTGGAGCAGGTAAGAAATGGCCTCCTATAGGAATCCAAAAATATATTGAACATAAATATGGTAGAAAACCTCCAGGAGTAAAGGAATGGTCTTGGAATAAATTTTATAAAAAGCTAAAAGAACTTGAACTTAAACATAACTTTAAGCTCATTTATAGCAATGAAGATTTTATGATGCATTATGCACCAAGAGTTCCTATAATTTATAGAGTTGGTCAAACCCTTAGAGTTGAAGTTGTTGAAAATGGTTGGCTTAAGGGTGAGAAGTTAGCTGTCCCTAAGGATAGGAAGAGAGTTATCACCATTATTAAAGCATGGAAGATCGAGATAGGTGATGTAGTCGATGTCAGGATTATTAGAAATAAGGATAATATTTATATCGCTAAGCCTTTAGGCTATTAATACCCTATTACCACCCATCCTCTTAATCTTACGAAGAAGCTTTAATGCTAATTTCCTTGTTGGTGTTGCCGTATAGGCTTCTCTTCTATCCTTACAGGCTTTAAGCCCTACAAACCCATAAACAGCAACAATAGATATTGAAGCTCCTAGCTTATTTATCTCCCTTCGAATAAATTCTAAGTCGCCTCTTAGCTCTTCAGGTTTCACATTAGGAATCTCAAGAATTACTTCTTCTGTTCCCCTCTTTGGATCGAGACCATAAACTACAAACGCCGACCATTTACGTACAAATGATTCAACAAGTGTTGTCAGAGTTCCTGTCACTATATTTGGTTTATATTGATCCCATCCCATAGCTAAGGTCATTTCCTCAAATTTATCTAGGTCCATTACTACTACAGTACCCTCAACTAAACTCATAAACCTCACCGGGCATAGCTATACTAGATAACGAGGGATAAGTAAATATAGGAGAATCTAATAAATAGAATTGAAAGGAAAGAGATGATGAAGTGGGCAGCCAAGGACTAAATGGGATGAATGACCTAGTCTCACACTGAAATTCTTGCACAGAAAAAAGATTAAAGTATAAAAAGTAAGTTTCATGAAAGCACTAGAATTCTATACCCTCTTCTTCAATAGGCTTTCTTAAACAGTCTAATTCCTCAAGTTTCTTGTAGATTTTCCTTACAGCATCCTCTACTTCATCTTCGCTTTTAGCACCTGTTATTACCATCTTACCACTACTGAAAATGAGTAATACTACTTGAGGATCACTCATACGGTATATTAGTCCTGGGAACTGCTCAGGTTCATACATATTATTTTCTAATAGAAAGGCAGCTTTTTCAAGATTTACTTCACGATACAAGTTTGCTGATGCAACTATATTCTGAATTTGTATCTTAGGTCTACCAGTAATTATAATACCTTTCTTGTATAGGGTTCTAACAATTTTCTTAACAGCTTTTATTAATTCTTCAGTACTTTTAGCACCTGTTATTACCATTTTACCTGACTTAAATATTAGAGCTGTAACTTTTGGTGAATCTAGCCTAAATATTAATCCGGGAAATTGATCCGGATTATACTCTACGGTCGGCATACTTCTCTCAATCGCTATTAAATCTAATGGTTGATCTAATGAAACTGTTGCTACAATGTTTTCTATCTTTATTGAAGGTTTTGGCTCTCTTAATACTATGGCTAAACACCTCTCTATAACACAAATTCACTAGAAGATTTACTTAAAGAGAGTTTTTAAGCTTGCTCTAAAGAATTGAATGAAAGCTGTTGATGCATATACTTTAAAGTCACTTCATGTATTACTTTTAGCTCTGGTAGCTCTATAACTCCTAAGTCTTCATCAACTATGAATGGTTTAGAATTCTCTAAATCCACATGACCTTTAGTTATTGGAGAAAGATAGCTTAACCTGTCTAATGTGACATTTGTTCCAGACTGATAAATACCCGACGCCGGTAACACTATTACCTTTCTTGAAGGATCTTGAATTAATGGAGCTACTAAATAGCATGAAAACTTAACCGTATATCCTAGTTCATCTCTAAGGCTTATACTTGGATGTTCATGGCCCATGATCATGACTTTAAAGTCTATATTATTCACATCCACTTCTTTATGACCATGTGTTATTAAATAACCATTTTCTAGAAGATAGTCCTTTATGATTTCTATTCCATATCTTCGAGTAATGAGGGGTAAGTAGCTATCATGGTTGCCTTTTACTATAATTATTTCAGACGTTAATGATGTAAGGTATGTAAATAGTTCTCTTAATTCTATCCTCTCCTGTCTACTTAACTCATTAAAGCAATGCTTTACATCTCCAGCGATGATTATCCTCTTAGGCTTAATTACATTAAATACCTGGTTAAGAATGTTTAGTAATTTTCTTAACTGGTACCTTGGGAGATTAAGTCCATGTTTAGCCATCTCTTCTTCAAATCCGAGATGAGAATCAGCAAATACTACTGCATTAAGCTGCTTGATATAGAGTACCGGCGTAGAATTTACTACTGAAACTCCACTTATCAGTTCCATATTATTCACACTGATATTGTGAGAGGAATGGCGGGCCCGCCGGGATTTGAACCCGGGACTTCCGCCCACATAGCCAGGCTAGAGCTATGTGGCCTACGGGTTAAGAGCATCGGCCGATTTAACGTCCGCCGCTCTACCTGGCTGAGCTACGGGCCCTCCATCAAGGAAGTGAGTTAGACTTAGATTTATAAACTTGATGCTAAATGCTTTTAGTAAACCCTATATCTTTTATCTTATCAGTAACTTTCTCTATAGCTGACTCTATATCTCTATAAGTTGTTTTCCACAATCCTCTCCCTAAATACGTCATTGGGATTTTCAGCACATCCGTTATAACCCCTCTATTATTTAACAGGTACTCCTCTACATAGTTAATTAACCTTCTATCATCTCCTACTATTATGTATTTGAATCCTTGAAATGATTTCCTTAGCTCATTCAATGCTATTGATATTGTATATGGAGCTGAAAATCCTTTAGTCAATAACATTGCGGTGATACCATACTTCAAACAGGCTTTTAAGACAATTGCTAATGGTACAAGGGAAACCAAGTTAGTACCTATAACTAAAACACCGTCCATAGCAAGTTGAGGATAAAACGTAAATACCGTTGCATGTGATGTAACTTGCGCTTTACCTTTGCTTTCATTAATTATCCTTAACTTCCTGTCCTCTAATTTAACCTTAGCTTTAAACATTAAGTCATTGATATAATCGTATACGAATACAGGGAAGCCTTCAAATTCATTTAAACTATAATACCAACATATAGCTCTATTATCGAATACCATACAGCCTGGATCATCCATAAAGCATAGTAAGACGTTATCACTTCTTTTACCCTTTATAATTAATCCCGAACCTGAAGCTAGATGCTCTACACGTAATTTTAGATCCCTAATAAATGATATCCTATATGCACAAAAACCTCCAATACATGGATTAAAGGCTAATTTCCTTACAAAATCAATGAACTCCACGGAATTACTCAATACTATTTACCTAATACTAATATTAACTTACACTAAATTAATTTAAATTATTAGATGATGAGCCTTCCGTTTGCCTCTACCCTTTCATTTTGTGTAGTTTTGTATCAGAGTGTATCGTGGGTAGAGGCTTTTCCCTCTGTGCGGGGTTCATTAGCTTCACTCCGACTTCATAGGGTTTCCCGCCCAACGGCATGGGGGCGGTCATCTGAAGGAACCTTCTTTCAAGGTTGAATACTGCTATTATGTCTCTACCAGCTTGATACTTACATTTAGGGCAAGCCATTTGTCTTGGGGCATTGCCCCGCACTAGAAGTGAACCACAAGCTGGGCATGTAGAAGATGTTTTCTTAGGATTAACTAGAGCATAGGGCACCTCATATCCCATGCATTTGTCAATAATAGTATTTAATAATCCTCTGAACCCAGCTTGGTACAATCTATGTTCTAATATCTTACTATTAATTCTTAAAATCATATTGCTTGGTGTTCTCCTTGATAAATTCTCAAGCACAACTATTGCTTTAAGTCCTCTAGCTGTTTTCACTATGAGGTTAGCTACTTGATAACGAATATTCTTCTTACGCTCTCTTTCCCTAAGATTCTTAATAAGTTTCTTAAATAGCTTAGGAATTCTTTGCTGATATTTCTCTTGAACCCTTTTCCTATGGTTATGATAGCTTAATATTATTTTCTTGAAGTTGGTTTTAACCATGTAAACTTGATTACCTAGCTTGAATGTAACATTATTTTCATTAATATCTACTGGGATAATAGCTTTAGGTTCATAAGGGTTCGGGTCTGAATGTTACTTTTAATTACTTTTGAATATTTTTGATTACTTTCTTCATCTCCTCATTTCTTGTTCTCCTGCTCTGTCTGGTTTCATCCTTCATTGTGGGAGCACTTAGAGGAGACC
>Ga0190367_1000108_pt1 | contig 62321 bp, 69 predicted proteins | sample 4872181011_MG_FD_171838 | JGI IMG/M metagenome (GOLD analysis project Ga0190367, IMG submission 171838) | Hydrothermal vent microbial mat bacterial communities from Southern Trench, Guaymas Basin, Mexico - 4872-18-10-11_MG | ecosystem: Environmental > Aquatic > Marine > Hydrothermal vents >... | reverse complement strand
AATAGAGATATATTGCTTCAAGTATTATGTTGTATGGGGTTCGCTGTCTCTGGAATGGCTTGTTGGCTGTCTTGCTCATAAGCTAGAGACAGCGAACCCCCCACAAAACTTTAACTGGACAGTCTCTTATATATAGGCAAAAATTTATTATGCTCCCTCTTAATTAGTACTCAAACTTCTATAAGTGTGAAGGAAATCTCTTCAGTATTGTTCTTTGTTCTCCGAAAAGTATATATAAGGAAATTCTATTATTATTGCATGATAATGGAGATTATAGTGTTGGTAATAACGATAATAGTTGCTATTGCAGCAATAATATGGGCGCTTAAATCATCAGAAGCGAGTACCTTCTTTGTCAGGGATGACGCTCCGCGGGTTCATGGTTGCTCTATTTCAAGGTAGTGAGAGAATAGTTAAGCCTATTTTACTAGAGTTTCTCAGTACATTAAGATTGCTGCGTCTGTAAGTAGGCCGACTACTGGCTCCCATTATCGACGTTTTTGTTAAGCTACTTGTTCTCAATTTATGATTTAGGAGGATCTTCTTTGTGTTGCCGGTTTGTGGTACTTGGTTATTGGTGGGCTTGAAGAGTGTGAAAGATATATACTGTTTTTGGTAGTAGTTGTGTATGTTGCGGTTTGATGTTCATGGTGTTGGTGTTGGGGTTGGTGGTGATCGAGGAGTTGAGGGGTTTTTTAGGGAGGAGTTTGGTTTTTTTGAGAGGGATAAGGTTGGGGATTTTGGTTTATTTGTTGAGGGTGTTGATAGGATTGAGGGGGTGCCTTTTTATGAGCTTGTTTCTTTGAGGGAGGGTAGGAGGGTTATGTGTATTCCTTTGGGGGATGTTTCGAGTGGTCGGGTTAGGGTGTTGTTTGAGAGAGGGTTGTCTCCTGCTTTTGTTGTGTATATGGTTGAGCCTGTTTTAGCTGTTTTGTCTCTTTTGAGGGGTAGGGCTTTGATTCATGCTTGTTGTGTTACTAGGGGTGATCGGTGTCTTGTTTTTCCTTCTTGGGGTGGTACTGGTAAGACTAGTGTTGTTTTGTATTTTCTTAGTAGGGGTTATGGGTATATGGGTGATGACTGGGTTTTTGTTGGAAGGGATGGGTGTGTTTATGCTTATCCTAGGAGGATTAGGATTTATTCGTATAATCTTAGGATGTTTCCTTGGTTGAGGGAGAGGCTTGGGGATAGGTTTAGGTTGTTTAGGATGGGTGTTGGAGAGTTTTTGGCTGGTAGGCTTCCTTGGAGATATGCTCGTATTGCTGTGCGTAAGCTTACTCCTTATTATCCTGTTTGTGCTTCTGATCTTTTTCCGGGTGTTGAGGTTCCTCGGTGTAGGCGTATTACTCATGTTTTCTTTATGAGGAAGAGCTGTGGTGTTGATAGGCCTAGGCTGCGGGATGTTTCTGTGGATGAGGTTGCTGGGGCTGTGTCTGCTTGTTTTATGTCTGAGCGGGCGTATTTTCTTCAGTTTTACTGGAGGTATGCGTTTCACTGTGGGAGGATAGAGTTGATTGAGAAGATGCCTCGCTTGATCGAGGATATTGTCCGGGAGGCTTTTAGGGGTAAGAAGGTCTATTTGCTTGAGCTGCCTATGCGCTATGATATAGGGGAGGTCTACTCGCTTGTCACGAAGGCTACTGAGTGATATTTAGGGTGGATTATCGTAGAGTATTTTGTTTAATTCATGGGAGTAGACTGCGATATTGTGTTTTAGTAAAGTGTTTAAATTTAAGTGTGTATGGCTTGGTACTCAAGTAGGCGAATAGTCTTAGTTGAGGTTTCTGATAGTGTGTCGGCTTGTTTAAGAGGTTTAGCTTTTGTGAGTGTGTTTTTCTTGGTCTGGGGGCTATGTGAACACTTTTCATTATTATTTTTAAGGAATTTTGTTTGTCTCGGGGAATGTTTGGGGGATAGGTTTGGTGATGGAAGTAGACTTAAATTTATTGGTTAGCTAGTATTATAGATGTCTTTCGTTGAGGTTAGGGTTAAGATTCCGGTTGAGGTTAGAATTCCTGAGAAGGATTTGGAAAGAGTTGTTCGGGTAGAGTTAGCTTTAAGGCTTTACGAGAAGGGTTTTGTTTCTTTGGGTCAGGCTAGGAGGATTGCTGGCTTGAGTAAGAGGGATTTTTTAGAGCTTTTAGCTAGAGAGAGGATACCTATACATTATGATGAAAAGGATCTGGAAGAAGATGTGAAGGTTTTAAGAGAACTATGAAAGTAGTGTCTAATTCTTCCTGTCTCATAGCTCTTTCTTCTAGTGATTTACTCTATATATTGAAAAAACTCTTTGGAAAAGTCCTTAAGACAAAATCACACAACCTAAATCCTCTACTCAAAGAACTTCCCTAAGCCAAACCCCATTTATCACTCTATTCCGCATACATCACAGTTCTGCAGCCTCCCTGAGTACTCTTTCTACTACATCATCACTAAGTAGGTTTCTTTGTGGCGGGTGATTTGATTGAGGTGGGCTAAGGTTGAGGCTGCCTGAGGACTCTATTTTATTATTTTTATCCAGTTTTTTGTTAGGTATATTGGTTTGGGTTCCATATTGTTTTCTATTTGTTTGTCGTCTATTGTTCTTGTTTTTTGTATGTAGTATCTTTTTTGTAGTGTGTCTTTTAGTACTGTTAGGTTCCATGTTATTGCTTTGATTAGGCTTGTTATGTATGCTGGGTTTTTGTGTTTTTTGGCTAGTCTTATTGCTTCTATTGTCATTATTGTTAGTGCTAGTGGGAGTTTTTTGGCTATGTTTTTGAGTGAGTAGTTTTTGATTAGTACTCTGATTATTTCTTTGTGTATTCTGTGTAGTCTTTGTGGTAGTCTGAGTAGTTTTTTCCATGTGTAGCTTCCGTAGTGTCTGCATAGTGATGTGGGTGTGCTTGCTAGTTCTTTTCCTATTAGTCTTAGTCTCCAGCAGAAGTCGTAGTCTCCGTAGGTTAGTTTTTCGTCGAATCCTCCTGCTTTTATGTAGTCTTTTTTCCTTACTATTCCTGAGGCGTAGGATACGAAGAATGGTTTTAGTGTTTTGTTTTTGTTTAGTAGTATTAGTCTTTGTACGTATCCGTATGGGTCTAGCCTGTATCCGTCGCTTACTAGTTTTCCTGTGTGGTATTCTAGTAGGCGGCTTTGGGAGGCGGCTATTTCTGGGTTGTTGTCTAGTGTTTTTACTAGTTCTTTTATGCAGTTTTTGTCTAGTATGACGTCGTTGTTTAATAGGAGTATGTATTCTCCTTGTGTGTTTTTTACTCCTATGTTGTTTCCTGCGCAGTATCCTAGGTTTTCTGGGTTTTTGATTATTTTTACTGGGAAGTCTGGTTTGTGTTTTTGGATGAGTTGTTGTAGTATTTCTAGGCTTTTGTCTTGGGAGTTGTTGTCTACGAATATTACTTCGAAGTCTCTGTATGTTTGCTGTAGTAGGCTTTTGAATAGGTTTTCTATGAAGCGTTCTCCGTTGTAGTTTACTATGACTACTGATACTTTGGGCACGATATTTTATTGTCTGGGTTTTAAAATACTTAATTGGTTGTTGGAGTTGTCTAGTGTTGTTAGTAAAGCATAAATTTCATGTAGTTGTATTTAAGTATGCATGAGGAGGGATGTTAAGGTTGATGTTGTTGTTCCTACTTATCAGAGTGAGAAGTATCTTGATGCTTGTTTGTCGAGTATTGTTCGTACTGTTCCTGTGAATAATCTTATTGTTATTGATCATTATTCTACTGATAGGACTGTTGAAATTGCTGAGAAGTATGGTGCGAAGATTTATTTTGAGGATGTTGGGTTGGCTTATGCGAGGCAGCTTGGTATTGAGCTTGCTTCTACTCCTATTTTTCTTATGGTTGATTCTGATGTAGTGTTTTTTGAGGAGAATTGGTTTGATAGGGCTTATCGTATTATGGAGGAGGATCCTAAGGTTGGTGGTCTTGGTTTATGGACTCCTTCGCGTTATCCTAGTTGGAGGCAGAGGTATATTGATTTTTGGTGGAGGACTGTTCCTGCTTCTCGTAGGCTGGGGTTTGTTAATGCGTATATGTTGAGGAAGGAGGCTTTGGAGGGTATTAAGATTCCTAGGTTTCTTAACTCTTATGAGCACTTGTATATTAAGAGCTATATTGAGAGGGGAGGGTGGACTGTGAAGGTTATTCCTGTTAAGGGTATGCATTACTATGATCACGCTGAGGGGAAGGCTGCGTGGCTTGGTGCTGGTAATCGTGTTATGGCTGGGTTTAAGCCTTTCCCGAAGATCTTCTTCCTTAAGGTTTTGCCGGCTCCTCTGAAGGCTGTTTTCCCTGCTTTGGCTTATAGGGATCCTAGTATTATTTTGAAGAATACTCTTTATTGGATATATGAAGGGGTGGCTTAAGCCTTTAAAGTATATTCAGCTTAAGAGGTCTTAGCGAGGGTCTTAGAGTCCTTTGGTTGTTGTGGAGCTGGATTTTAGTGCCGTACATGGTATCTGGTTCTCTTTAGAAGTCTCTTTGTCTCGGGGTTTATGCTGTAGGTCGCCAATTGTTGAATCTCTGATATTTTATGTGAGGGGGATTGGAGAAAGTTTCTTATGACTTGAGCCTGATTAGGGAGAATGGTGGGGGCTGAGGAATAGTTTTATTGATTTTTTGATGAGGTCTCTGGTGTAGTTGTCTATGGCTGAGAGTACTGCGAAGTATATTGCTGCGCCGATTCCTATATATGGTGTGAATTTGAGTATTAGTGTGGCTATTTTTACTTCGACTATTTTATGTGCTCCTAGTGCTAGTAGTACTGCTGACATGGTGGCTCCAGCTATGCAGTATTTTGCTAGGGAGATTACTGGTATTGAGTATTTTACTAGTTTTCTTGAGTATGTGTACTCCCATGCGGCTAGTGCGGCTTTGCTTAGTGTGAATACGGTGCTCCATGTTAGTGCGATGTCTGCTGGTCCTGTTGCTAGGAGTGCTGCTAGTACTGCTAGGTATGCTCCGTAGACTAGGTACTGTGCTGTCGGTAGTATGAAGAGATTGCTTTTTAGGTATTCTTTGAAGCCCGCCTTTTTGTTGAGGTCTACTTCTTCTGCTCCTAGGATTACTGTTTCGAATACTCTTGAGAAGCTCGCGGCGAGAAGGGCTGGTACTAGTGCTACTAGGACTTGGCGTGCTTGGAGGTATTTTACTCCGAAGATGCAGAGGAGGGGGTTTGCTAGGGTGATTAGTCCTAGGCTCATTGGTATTGCGAACATTAGTGTTAGTTTAAGGGTTTCTTCTATATCTTTGCTGGATTTGTGTGCTAGTATTCTTGGGTAGAGTGCTGAGGAGAAGGATGCGGAGTAGGATATTATGCTTGAGAGAGTGAAGGCTACTCTGAAGAGTGCTACTGGTAGGGTTGTTTTGGCGAAGTATACTACCATGTATACGTCTAGTGTGTTTATGTAGCCTGCTAGGTTACAGTAGAGAGGTATCCAAGCTAGTTTAGTGAATCTGATTAAGTGTTCTTTGAGTAGTTTTCCTTCGCCTATGATCTGCCTAGATACTGCTAGTAGGTATACTACTCTTGATAGTTGGGCGAGCATTACTGAGATTATGGCTCCTGCTAGGCTCTGTTTTGTGACTGCTACTAGGATGTAGGCTACTACGACTTTTACTACTTCGAATATCATGAAGGAGTAGCCTACGTGCTGGGGTGCGTATCCTTTGTTTACTCCTTCGAGTGCCATTGATATGTAGCAGAAGAATACCTGGGGGGCGAAGAGGATGAAGTAGAATAAGTTTAGTTCGAGTGAGCCTGAGATCCCGTAGGATACTAGTATGTATGCTAGTGTTGCTGCTACTCCTGCTGCTGTGTTGTATACTAGGCTTGATTTCGCTACGTTTTCTCCTCTTGCTATGAATCTCGGTGTCCAGTATCCTACTATGTTTGTTATTACTGCGAAGTATGCGATTGTCACTGAGATTACTTGCCATAGTCCGAAGTCTGTTGGTGTGAGTTTTCTTGTGACTATTGTTGTGAACGCTAGTCCTGTTAGGACACTGAATAGCATTGATAGGAAGGATACGAAGCCTGCGTAGCGTAATCTTACTTTAGCACCGTACACGGTGTAGGTCACATAGAATAGTATAAAAACTCTATTACTGCCTGTTGTTGGCCCGGCTATATGAGTATGTTTATGTGTATTTTAGGTAGAGTTTTTCTAGTTTGTTTATTGTTTTTTCTATGTTGTATTTTTCTTGGATTGTTTTTCTGGCGTTTTTGCCTAGTTTTTTCCTTAGGTGGGGGTTTTGTGCTAGTAGTTGTATCATGTCTGCTAGTTCTGTGGGGTTTCGGGGTTCTATTAGTATTCCGTTGTACATGTGTTTGACTGCATCGGATATTCCTCCTACTTTAGTTGCTATTACGGCTAGCTCCATTGCCATTGCTTCTAGTAGTGCCATTGATAGTCCTTCTCTGTGTGAGGGGAGGACGAATATGTCGGCTTTTGAGTAGTATTTTGGCATTTGGTCGTGGTTTACTCTTTTTAGTCCTGGTCCGAGGAGTATTGTTTTGATTTCTATTTTTCTTTTTTTAAGTATTTGTAGTGCTTTTAGTAGGTCTTTGTATCCTTTGTATTCTGCTGTGCCGGAGACGTAGATTAGGGTGGGGGTTTTGTTTTTGGGGGTTTCTGTGGGCTTGAATTCTTTTAGGTCTACTCCGTTGGGTAGTACTGTTGTTTTCCTGCCTGTTAGTTTGCGTATTTTCTGGGCTATTTTCTCGGAGACTGCTGTTACTATGTCTGCTTTTTCTATGTCGTAGAGGAGGTTTCTTAGTCCTCTTCCGGGGGGTATTCCGTGTACTGTTATGAAGACTGGTCTTCTGTCTGTAGACCAGCTTCTCCACTTTAGTAGTGGTATTCCGTATGTTGGTGCGTGTACGTGTATTAGGTCAAAGTAGCTGACTGCTCCCTGTATCCATATTTTTTCAAGTAGCATTGATACTGGTCTTTTGACTAAGTTTAGTTTTCTGTTAGGAGATACTTGTAGGGATATTCTGTAGATGTGATATCCTTCTTTCTGCTCTATGCGGGGAGTTTGCCTGTATCTGCTTGTGAGGATTGCTACGAAGTGTCCTCGGAGAGCCATGTGTTTGGCGTAGTATCTGCATACTAGGGTTCTTCCTCCGCTGAGCGGATGAGGGTAGTAGATCCAGTTATAGTAGAGAATTTTCATTACGCTCTGAATGACTGTTAATCAATTTATTAAGCTAGCGTTCCGCTAATATATGGAATAAACTCGGCTATAGTTAGCTACGTGTTGTCGTCTTTGTCTACTGAATGAGTTTTCTCTAATTTTTCAGTTGTTTTAAGGATTGTTAGCAATTGCGACAATAGAGAATAAAGGATACTAATGCCGTCAGTTCACAAGAGATCTTATTTAACTTGCTAATAGTTACTTAATAACTCACTACTTGTTCTAAGAGCTCAGTAGAATCAATAGATAGTTTATCTAGTGTTTCATGATATTGCTAAGTTTATATAGTTGTTGACACTAGTTTTTGGTGAAATGAGGCCCGTCGCACTGAAAAAAGAGATCCTGAAGCTTATTGAAGAAGATAGGGAGTTTCGTTACGCTGTAATGGGCTTACTTGGCATGAAAGAGCTCCTAGAAAGATTCGCTAGGCTAGAGGAGAGGCAACAAAAGCTTGAAGAGAGGCAGCAGAAGCTTGAAGAAAGATTTGCTAGGCTAGAGGAGAGATTTGCTAAATTGGAGGAAAGGCAAATAAGGCTTGAGGAGAGGCAACAAAAGCTTGAAGAGAGGCAGCAGAAGCTTGAAGAAAGATTTAATGAGCTTGTGAAGGAGGTTAGGGACTTGCGTAGAGATTTTAATGAGATGCTTAAGCGTATTGAGTCTCTTGAAGAGAAGTATAGGTTTCTTGAGGAGGGTCATAGGAGGCTTGAGGCTGAGGTTAAGAAACTGTGGGGGGCTATGCTTTATGGATTTAACCAAGTTAGAGTGTTTGCTGGGATGTCTCTCGAGGAGTTCGTCAGGAAACTTTTCACTAAAGTCTTTGTTTCTGATGGTATTATTCCTGAGGGAGCAGAGCTAAAGCGTGCTGTCATTGAGGGCGAGGAAATCAATATTTTCTATGATAATCCTCTTATTGTGGGAGAAGTCACAGCGTACGCGGATTCTGTAGCAGAGTACGATAAGTTTTTAAGGAAGCTTAAGGCTGTTGAAAAGAAGTATGGTAGGAAGCCTGTTATAAAGTTCTTAATAGTGCTTTCTGGTCCACGTAAAGTTATTCGTGAAATAGGGCGGCGGGCTATGAGAGACGGTGTTGAGTTTTATTTTGGAAAAGAGTACTAGATGTTTTGTTGTCGAATATTCGGTTTGATTTCTGTTTTGATAACGTTTCTTTAAGTACTATTAAGTCTATTTAAGCTGGAGGCAACTGCTGTGTTTAATCGAGCATTATAAAGTTTTCGCGGTTTGGAATGGTTGTTAGGTTCCTAGTCCTATTGCCTTGTAGACTACTTTAGTGTTTTTGAATTCTTTGGGGCTGTATAGTCTTCTTCCATCGATTACTACTGGTGCTTTCATGTATTTTTCGTAGTCGCTTGGCTTTAGTTGCTTGAATTGAGGCCACTCTGTTACTATTATTGCGCAGTCTGCGTCTTTGATACATTCTAGTGGTGTTTCAGCGTACTTTATTTTGTTTCCGAGTATTCTGCGAGTGTTTTCTATGGCTTTAGGGTCGTGTGCTACTACATGTGCCTCTTCTTTTAGTAGTGCTTCGATTACTTTGAGTGAGACTGCTTCCCTTATGTCGTCTGTTCCGGGCTTGAATGCTAGTCCTAGTACTGCTATTTTCTTTCCTTTGAGTTTTCCTAGTGCTTGTTTTGCTAGTTCTACTGCTTTGAGTGGCTGTTCTTCGTTTACTTTGAGTACTGCTTCTAGTAGTATTGGATGGTAGTCTAGTTTTTTGGCGTAGGCTATTAGTGCTTTGAGGTCTTTGGGGAAGCAGCTTCCTCCGAATCCTAGTCCTGCTCTGAGGAATAGGGGGCTTATTCTAGGGTCTAGTCCCATTCCTTTGGCTACTTCGTTTACGTCTGCTCCGGGTATTTTTTGGCATATGTTTGCTATGGTGTTTATGAAGCTTATTTTAGTGGCTAGGAAGGCGTTTGAGGCGTATTTTATTAGCTCGGCGTTGACTATGTTCGTTCTGAGTATTGGTGGGATTTTGTCTCTGTGGAATTCTCTGTACAGTTTTTCTAGAGTGTCTCCGCTTTTCTTATCGTATTCTCCTATGACTATTCGCGAGGGGTAGAGGGTGTCGTGTACTGCGCTACCCTCTTTAGTAAACTCTGGGTTCATGCAGAGACCGAAGTCTTTTCCAGCTTTCTTTCCGGACTCTCTTTCTACTGCTGGCTTTACTAGTCCTTCTGTTGTGCCTGGAGGTACTGTGCTTCTGACTACTACTAGGTGCCAGTCTTTTTTCTCTTTGAGTCCTTCTCCAATCATTTTGGCTGCGCTCTCAACGTATCTTAGGTCTGCTGAGCCGTCTGGCTTGCTTGGTGTTCCGACAAATATTACTGAGATGTCTGTTGAGAGTACTGCTTTCGTGTGGTCTGCTGTCGCCTCTAGGAGTCCTTTTTCCACGGATTTCTTTACTAGTTCTTCTAGTCCTGGCTCGTAGAAGGGAGCTTTGCCGGAGTTGATTGCTTTTACTTTTTCTTCTACTACGTCTACTCCGACGACTTTGATGCCTCTTGATGCTAGGCATGCGGCGAAGACTGTTCCCACATATCCTAGGCCGAAGATAGATACTCTGTACATGTTTTCACTTTAGTCTAGGTTTTATCCATTCTATGGTTTTGGCTAGACCTTCTCTGAGGCTTATCTTGGGTTTCCAGTCTAGTAGTTTAGTGGCTTTAGTTATGTCTGGTTTTCTTCTGCGGGGGTCGTCGGGTCTCGGTGGAGTATGTACTATTCTTGACTTGGAGCCTGTTAGCTCTATTACTGTTTTAGCTAAGTCTAGTATAGTTACTTCTTCGGGGTTTCCTATGTTGAGTACTTCTCCTTTCAGCTCTTTTTTGGCGAGGAAGATCAAGTGTGCTTCTATGTTGTCTGAGACGTAGCAGAAGCTTCGTGTCTGTAGTCCGTCTCCGTGTACTGTTATTGGTTCTCCTTTGAGGGCTTGGGCTATGAATTTGACTACTACGCGCCCGTAGCCGGGGTTTTTCCAGTCTAGTCTAGGTCCATATGTGTTGAATATTCGGCTTATTCTCACGTCTAGTCCGTATTGTCTGAGATAGGCCATGCAGAGGGCTTCTGCGTAGCGCTTTCCTTCGTCGTAGCATGATCTAGGGCCTATTGGGTTTACTTTGCCCCAGTATGTTTCAGGTGTTGGTATTACTTCGGCGTCTCCGTATACTTCTGAGGTAGATGTGAAGAGGAAGACTGCGTCGTTGCGGCGCGCTACTTCTAGTGCTTTTAGTGTGCCTTCGCTGCTAGTGAGCAGTGTTTCTACGGGGTGTCTGAGGTAGTCGTCGGGAGATGGTCTTGCAGCTAGGTGTAGGACTAGGTCTATTTTCTCCTCGAGGGGCTCTAGCTTGGTTACATCGGCTTCGATAAATCTGAAGTGCTTTGTTTTCAGTAGGTGTTTCACGTTGTTTAGGCTGCCTGTAGATAGGTTGTCTACTCCTACTATATGAGAACCCAGTGCTACAAGTGTGTCTGCTAGCCAGCTTCCGAGGAAGCCTGCTACTCCTGTTATTAAGACTGTTTTTTCTTTAAAGAAGTCTGCGTAGCCTTTTTCTTCGAGAGCTTCTACTATGGCTGAGATGTCCATCTTTACTACTGGGTCTTCTAAGGGCGTGCTCACGTAAACACCTCGTACTATTATGCTTGAAGAGTTATTTGCGTTTACGTTTGCCTGTGAACTTGGGTAGTGCTCCTGTTTCCTCTAGTGCGGCGACTATTCCTATGACTGTGGCTACGGGCGCGTAGTCTGTTGAGATTGTTATCTGGGGTATTAGGTCTACTACTAGGTCTGCGAACCTGAATATTCCTACCGGTATTCCCTCTCTGGCTCCTATGAGTACGTAGACTTTGCTTCCCTTTGAGAAGAGCTCTGCGATCTTGTCTTTCACGTGAGTTAGGTATTCTCCGCGGGGGTCTGTTACTATCACTGGTTTTCCCTTGATGTGTCTTACTAGTTGGTACATTTCGTAGACGTAGACTGGTACCTTGTGTACTGGACGCCCATAGCTTTTTACTTGTATCCGGTATCTTGAGTCTCTTCCCTCTAGTACTCCCTTCAGGAATGTGTGCAATTCTTCTGCTGTGACTGGCTTGTAGTGCGCGATGTAGAGTTCTCCTAGTTCGAAACACTGTATTGCTCTGCCTATTCTTACGCCCATTCTGTATACTCCGTCAAGCGGCCCTGTGTAAGGCATCTGTATTACTGATATTCTGCGGAGAATGTCGAGCACTAAGGGCTTTCCTGGCTTTATTTTCTTTCTCTCTTCGGTTCCCGGAACAACGCATATGGCTACTGTGTTCTGGAATATTTCTATGTAGATTGCTTTGTCTGGATAGTCTAGGTTAACTTCAGCTCCTGTCGCCTCTTGTACTGCTCTGCCCGCCGCCACGTTCACGTCTATTGTTGAAAACTCGTGTTTTCCTCTCTTTGTCGTGCGTATGGCGAAGGTCTCTCCCTGCTTTAAGTGTTCTAGAGCTACTTTTGCGACTGCTTTACATATTTCTTCGATGTCTGGCTTGACTTCTTTTTCTACTACTAGTACTTGTGATGCCTCGGGGACGTTTTCTGAAATCAGTTTTGCTGCTTTTCTCTTGTCTTCTGTATTGTCTACTAAGACTACTCCGAGTAATCCCCAGGGTCTGGGCTTGACTTTACAATTGTGCTCCAGTACTTCTTCTATATGAGAAGCAGCTATTTTCTCTATTTCTCTAGGGGTTTTTACAATAATTTCCACATGACTTCTATCTTCGTATCCTTATATAGTTTATAGAAAAAGATATTGGGGGAGAGAGTGAGTACACCGAAACTATTCTGGGAGTACTTGTTCGTGAGGCTGCTTAATAAGCCTAGAGTCTTCGAGTGGGATGATGGCGAGCTAGTTCAGGTCTGTGAGGCAGAGAAACTGAAAGTACTGGCTAGGCTTGCGTCTCTTCTTGAGGATGAGACTTACTGTGCTTCCTGTTTTACTCGGCTTACTGAAGAAAACATTGGTTTAGCTCTATTCTCGGAAGACGATGTCTTGGGCTGGTGCTGTGAGTGCGCGGAGAGAGAAATCTTAGAGCTCTTAGTGAGGGCTTTCTCTATGCCGTTTACTTTAGAGCAGTTCTAAGCGACCTGAGTTAAGTTTAAGTTTTCTTAAGAGGATTTATTTTAGCCCGATGATCGGTCAGAGTTAAGATGACTGGTGATTTAAAGGCATTTGGGAGAGGGATTTATGTTACAGTAGTCTGGTGGTATTGTTTCTGGGCTGCTGTTGTTTCACTTTAAATGAATAGAGTCTTTTCTCGGTCAAGAACCTTGAAATACGGTGTACCTCTATGCTTAGTGATTTGTCTGCGGCTTTGTGGTCTGGGAAAATTATTAAAGTTTAAGGAGAATTTACTTTATGTGAGGAAACCAGATTTCCCCAAGGTCTTGGCGCTCATAAATATCATACTATACGTAGTGTTCATTGTCTATCTATACTTCGTGCTCTTGCCTTCATTCGAGAACACGCCGTTTTATGAGAGCATTAGCTTTGTTGCTTTAGTGTCCTCTATTGCTCTAGGCGTTGCTGTCGCTCTCAATGTGATAAATGTTACTATTCTTAAGGAGAGAGAGCGACAATAGCGTTTCTAGAGCATATTTCAGCACAGTGTCCGCACTTCCTGCAGTATTCTTCTTTTAATACTATTTTGCCTGCCTCCAGTGAAATTGCCTCACATAGTATTTTTAGACACTCGCCGCACTTGTCGCATAGTTCTTCATCTATCTTTAGTTCAATGTTATTGTCTATTTTCACTGCTAGAGGACATGGTTTATCTAGTACTGCTATGTGGCTCTCTTCGGCTTCGAATATTTTGGCTAGGTACTCTATTAGGTCGTCTAGTTTTGATGGCAGTTTCCTATAGCCGTGTTTCGCTCCTAGGGTGTTTACTGCTAGAATATATAGATTGGGCGGTAGTTTTCCTGCTTGTGTGACTCTATATAGGTCTGTTACTGCTATTACCGGACCGTCTTGGTATCCTGCTTCGGCTATTGCTCTAGCTATGTCTATTGCTGAGTTTTCTGATAGTACTATGTCTATTATGTCTCTAAAGTCTCTCTGGAAGAAGCTTATTGATTTTATTTGATAGTTTTCGGGAAAGTCTTGTTGTGTTGAGAGAGTTATTACGTGACAGTTTGTGTCTGTGCAGACTACGCCTACTTCGTTTATCTCGTCTAGTGCCTTAGCGATAGCGTAGAGGAGGTATGGGAAGGGACAGCCTCCGCAAGTTTTCTCATATTTTTTCTCGACTTTCTTGACTGTGGCTTTGTCTAATCTTATTTTTTCTTTTAGGTATAGTCTGCCTGAGTCAACTATTGTTATTTTCTCTGCTTTGGCTGTGAGCTCTTCTATGGTTTTCTTGGGTAGAGGGTTCATGAATGCTAGGATTAGTGTTGTTTCGTCTTCTGGTGCTTCGCGGCTGCAGCTAGCTGAGACTATGGCTACTTTCTTAGGGTCTTTTTCTTCTAGCTGATTTAGCTCTAGTTCTTCGCACAGCTTCTCTAGGATCTTGATGTTTCTCTTATGGTCTTCAATGCACTTTGGGAGAGTTCTGCTAGCTATTATATTCCACCGGTAGGGTCTTAGCCAGTGCTTGTTGAAATAAGGTCTCGGGGATACTCTCTCTACATGCTCTGTCTCGGTCTCTGCGTGTGCTGGTGAGTAGAGTGGGATTCTGAGTATAAAGGGTAGCTCGCTTGCCTCAGAGTACTCTAGGACTTTGTTGACGTAGCTTGTTAGAGGTTTTCTCGGGTCGTAGTCGATGCAAGGTGTGTGTATTTTCTCTGTGAAGAACCTTATGTCTTCGAATAGCTCTAGTACTACTGCAGTGAGTCCTCCTCGTATTCCGGTGAAGGATAGAGATTTTAGAATGCTTGTGTTTGAATAGAGGTCTCTGTCTGTAATCAGTGCTAGTGCTCTCTTTCCCACGATAGAGTATCCTGCTGCTTTAGCTAAGATGGCTTCTCCTTTTTCTAGAAACTTTTCGAGCTGTTTTTGAAGGGGGTAGGGTAGGGTTCTTGAGGCTAGGAAGTGGTCTGTCTCTGCTTTAGGTAGTGTTGATAGTATTTCTGAGGTTTTTTGGAGCACTTGAGACAGCATTTGAACCACTAGGGGTATACTCTTCTTATTGTTCTGGGGAACGGTATTGCGTTTACTATGTGGTCTAGTCCAGCTACCCACATTACTGTTCTGTCTACTCCTAGTCCGAAGCCTGCGTGTGGCACACTGCCGTATCTCCTCAGATCTATGTACCATTCATAGTCTTCTACTCTTAGGCCGAATCTCTTTATTTTCTTGGTTAGCTCTTCTTCGTCTGCGATTCTTTCTCCTCCTCCTATTATTTCTCCATATCCTTCAGGTGCTAGAAGATCTGCTGAGAGAGTTACTTCTGGTCTCTTCGGGTCGTTTTTGTGGTAGAAAGCCTTACATTGTTCTGGGTACCCGTATACGAAGACTGGTTTGTCGAATTCTCTTGTTAGTGCTCTTTCTTCGTCTGCTCCGAAGTCTTCTCCCCACTCGATTTTGAAGCCTTTCTTGTTGATTATTTCGAGTGCTTCGTCGTATGTTATTCTGTAGAAGGGCGGCTTTACGTTCTCTAGAGGCTTTATGTCTCTTTTTAGGAAGCTTAGCTCCTCTAGTCTCTTGTCGAGGACTTTTCTGACGATATATGTGACTAGTTCTTCCTCTATCTTCATTATTTCTTCTAGTCCACACCAGGCTACTTCTGCTTCAGCGTGCCAGAATTCTGTGAGATGTCTTCTTGTTCTAGATTTTTCTGCTCTAAAGGAGGGGGCTATTGTGTATACTTTTTCGAGGGAGAATATTAGGGCTTCTAGGTAGAATTGGGCTGACTGTGTTAAGTACACGTTCTTTTTGCCGAAGTAGTCTACGGTGAAGAGTGTTGCTCCTCCCTCACAGGCTGCTGTAATGAAGCTGGGGCACTGGACTTCGTAGAAGCCTCTGCTTCTAAAGTACTCGTGTATTGCTCCGAAGACTGTGTGTCTTATTTTGAGGACTGCGTTCATTTTTCTGCTTCTAAGCCAGAGATGTCGTACGTCTAAGAGATATTCAGGTGACGCGTCTTTTGTTATCGGGAAGACAGAGTTTACGTGTACGGGTTCTAGGCTGGTTATGTGGAGCTCTACTCCTCCGGGAGCTCTCTTATCGAGCTTTACTACTCCCCTTAGCTTTACACTACTCTCTATTCCGAGTTCTGCTGCTTTCTCAAATAGGGTCTTGTCTTCAGGCTTAGCGACAGCCTGTATGACTCCTGTAGAATCTCGAATTAGGAGAAATACTCCGGTTTTGAGTTCTCTTTTCCTGTATACCCAGCCTCTGATAGCTACTTCTACGCCTTCTCTAGGTGAAGAAAGGACCCGGATAATAGGTACGTATTCAATAATGATCCCCTTTAGGAGATAGAGCTACTCTATTTTAAAGTTTTCTGACAATTTTCCGTGTTCCTTGGGCTTAACTGAGTCTCAAAGCCTATATATTCAAGTATCCTTCTATTTACACTATGTCGGATTTAGAGAAGAGAATATGGGATGCCTTAAGAGAGATAATGGATCCTGAGATAGGACTCAATATAGTTGATGCAGGGCTCGTTAGAGATATTAAGATTGAAGACGGGAAAGTGACAGTTCTCTTTAGACCTACTTCGCCTTTCTGTCCCCTTATGAAATATTTTGCCGTAATGATTAGGAAGAGAGTAGAGGAAGTTGAGGGAGTAAAGGAAGTTAAGGTTGAGACAGTATTTCCATGATGAGGCTGAGAGCCAGAATTATTCGCAAGCTACTTAGAGGATACATTAGGCTATCTCAGGGGAGGAGGGTAGTTTTTAGAGGAGCCGAGCTCAGGTTAGATAGGGTCTTTAACCCTAAGAGAACCTTCTCTACTGACCTCTTGGCTGACTATCTGGAGTCAATGAATATACGTGAATTCGTGGAGATAGGTACTGGTAGTGGTGCTCTTGTGATATCTCTTAGAGAAAATCTTAGTTATGCTGTAGCTACTGATATCTCTGTAACAGCTGCTAGATGCGCTAAAATTAACTTTGAGCTTAATGGTATTTCAGATAAGGTAGATGTTGTTGTAGCAGATTGTCTATCATGTTTTAGGGAAAACAGTCTATCCTGTATAGTGTTTAATCCGCCGTATCTTCCATTAAATCCTGTCGACGAGATTGACTATGCTCTCTGCTGTGGCGAGAACCTTGAAATATACCGTAAGTTTTTTGCTGGAGTCTGCCAGACCGCAAAGGGGTGCGTGTATACTACTTGTTCTTCGCTCACTGGAGTTAATGAAGTACTCAGGCTTGCTAGAGATTATAGTCTGAAGGCTAAGGTCTTAGCGAGAAAGAGAACCCCCTTGGATACAGTATATTTAATTGAAGTTGCTAGCGAAGCTATCTGAAAAGTTGAGCTATTCTCTCGAATACTGTCATAGTATTTAGTAGTCCAGCGACTATCATGTCTATTCCAAAGAATACTATTAGGAGGCTAAAGATTTTCTCGACTAGCTCTAATTTCTTTTCTCTGGCTTTTCCGAGCCTAGCTTTTCCTAGTCCTATTGCTATAGCTATTATCATGAAGACTACGCTGAATCCGAGGGTGTAAGCTAGGGGCATTAGTATGCCGTACCTTATGTCTGTGAAGCCATAGGATATTGCGTACATTACTGCTGGAAGGAATGAGCCTAGACACTGTGTCCACGCGAAACCTGCTCCCACCGCTAATCCTAGGGCGTAGGCTCCTGCGAGAGATTTTACAGTAGACTCTTCTACTCCTCTGAATTTTCTGAATATGTCTCCTAGGAGCTTAGACCGTGGAGGCTTTATTATATTCAACATTCTCAGACCTATCAACACGGTTATTACTCCTCCCGCTATTAATAGTAGGTTCTTGTTCTGCGCCAGTGCTCCTATTCGTATAAGGAGTATACCGAAGATTACGAACATCGTGGCTATGCCTAGCACATAGAGTATCGCTACAGCTACTGTTCTCTTGTAAGTTCCCTCAAGGCCTGTTAGGTAGCCTATGAGGAATACTGCTTGCTGGAAGCTGCACACAGAGAAGTTTGAGAGTACTCCTAGGATGAAGCTGCTCACTAAGAGGCTCATTAGGCTTATTTCAACAGTTTTTATTACTTCTGAGAGAGCTTGTTCTAGGTGCTCGTAGCTCACTGCGCCGTAAAGCACTTTTACTACACCGCCCTGAGAATCTAAGATAAGTATAGTCGGTGTACCAGCAAATATTTTTGATAAATACGGGTCTTTAGACACTACCGTAGTGTTTATGCCTATAGTCCACTCTATTTCTTTCTGCTTAGCGTAGTTTTCAAGAATTTCTGGAGTATCTCGAGGATCTACGCTTATTAAAACTATTTCTACGAATCCTCTGTACTTTGAGTATATTTTCTTCAATACTGAGAGAACTTCTTCACATGTCGGGCACTCTGTGCTCATGAACTCTACTATGAGGACCCTGCCTCTATAATTGCTTAATTTTGCTGTCTTTCCGTTAATGAGAGTAAAATATATGTCTACGGTCTTGGCTTTGTGAGATTCTCTGCTCTGAGTAGTTGGCAGAACTACTACTGCTAGAAGACCTATAGTAAAGCAGATAGTTATCAGCGCGATTACTCTCCTATATTTAACCATTTTTAGCGCTATTTTCTCGTTGGTAAGCAGCAGTAGTATCATTAGGGTTACTATTAGCATTAACGAAAATAATGCTGAAAAAGCGGTTACGAAAGCCTGGGGAGCAACTGTTTTTTCAACATGTTTATAAAGGATGAAGTATAGTGTGCAGTTTTCTAGCACTGTTACTGTTTTGTTTAGTGGAGGCGCTCCTGTAGCATTTATTTTGATTAAGTACATTCCTTTAGGAAGCATGAATGAGGTATAGCCGCCTATTACTCGAACGTTTTTCACTTCATTATATGTCTCTAGGTCAATTATTGTTAGGTGGAAGCGTTTCACTAGGTCTCCTGTGTAATTATAAACGTATAAAGATACATGGAATTCCGTGGGTATTTTCGTTAGTACTACTGTTACTTCTAGGTCTCGCTCTCCTACCTCTAATCTATCTGAGTATACTGTATATCCGTACTTTGTTACTTTTAGTGTATAGTTTCCTTGGTAAAGTACTAGAAGAGCTCTTCCCTCATTATCGCTAAGCGCCAAGAAAGCTAGCTTGTTTTCGTAATATGCTTCTATTCTTGCTCCCTTTACTGCATTCCCTCTGTTGTCTTTAACTAGCACTGTTACCTTCCTTATTAAGACCTCAGGCTTAGTACGCTTGAAGTATATTGGTACTACTACGGAAGTATAGTTAATTGCTGTTAAATTTAATTCAAATTCTACTGATTCGAATCCCTCAGCAGAAGCTCTTATAATGTATGCTTTCTTGGGAACTTCCAGCTCATAGACGCTAGTATTTATTGTCTTTACAGACAATATTTTGAGGGTCTCTGCATCAATCAACTCTAAAGTAACGTTAGCTGGCCCTCCCTCCTCTCCGTAGATATTTAAAATTAACTCTACTTTTTCTTCTTCAGGTGATGGAGCAAATTTACGAAGAGTATAGTATTCGACTGCTCTAGAGGTTACCAGCAGTATTTTTCTACCATCTACTGAACACTTTAAGTCCCTAACTTCCTCTGTTGGAGTTAAGAGACCTCTATCGAGTTCAGCTATTTCTTCTCCGCTTGAAATATTGTATACTCGGATAACAATTCTATCTTTAAGTTTCTCACACGTATAGAAAAAGCCCTCTGGTGAGAAATCTAGGTAAGTCCCACGAAGAGCTGTTAGGTTTCCGAGACGGACCACAATACATCGTGTGAAGTCTATTTTAAGCGGCTCCCACTCTCCTTTAGAGTTTTTCACTGCAATTACAGCAATGTCTCCTTTCTTCAGTATGCGTGCATTGTTATTAAAGTCATTTAAGTCCTTGAATTTTCTTGGGAAAGCTATCGCTGTTATTTCCCCAAAGCTCTCATTTAGAAACAATAGTATAGTTTTCCCTCCTTTCGTAAGAAGCCTAGCTGATTTTCCTTGAAGCCCAAGTATGTGCACTAGGTATCCTTCACAGTATGTGTCGAAGCGAGCACACATTGTTACTACGCTTCCGTCAGGTCTGACTAGCTTCGTGTGTACTAGTCCCTTGCTTATACAATAGCCACAGCGAGTATCGAAGCCCGCTACTAGCATGTAGTCTCCTCTTGAAGTGAGGTCTACTCTGAGTATTGAGTGAACGTATCCTGTCTTGAATATTGGTAGCATTTTCCAAATAGAGTAGTACAGTAGCCTTTTACCTCCATAGACTACGAAGAACTCTCCGCTTTCAGAGAAAATAGCTTTGCTTGTTTCTTCAGCTTCCCCATAGTAGGTTACTCTTCTTAGATTTTCATCAAGTAATACGAGTGTTGAGTTTGATAGTAAAGCTAGCAAGTAGTCTCCTCTACCTGTAACCCATATCTTGCTGGCTGGTATGTCTTTCAGGAAAAGATAACTGAGGTTTCCTCTATAGTATAGTACGAGCCTTTTGTAGGGATAGTCTTTAACTAGAATAGCGACTGTTTCGAGATTAGCTGATGCTGAGTAAGATGAGATAGATCCATAAGGTATGTCTGCCCTCCACCTAAGAGATATTTCGTAAGGGAACTTCTCTTCATTTTCACTTATGTTCTGAGCTAAAGTCAAGGCTATTAGTTCTAGCGCAATTAGTACGAATACTATGGGGAGCCTCTTCATTTTAGAGAATAAGGCGTGGGAATATTATAAACTTTCTCGCTCTCATGAGAAAAGCTTTAGACTATAGGTTTCCCGTACTTCTCTTGAAGTACGGCTATAATCTTTTTCTTGAATATTACGTTATCTAAGACATACTTCGCTCTCTTTCTGGATAATATCTTGTTATTATTTCCGCAGTAAGGTGAGTAAATACATCGAGGACAGCCGTCTTCACATTTACAGCTTGAGACTAGGTAGTGGGCTCTCTTGAAGGCTTCTTCTAGCCTCTGGTATAGGAGATAGCTTATTCCTGAGCCTCCTGCGTGTGAATCATATATGTAGATGTGTCCTGAAGGGAAGCTTATTCCCGCTAAGTCTGTGGGGGAGGCTCCTACGAGGAGTTCTGCTGCCGTTATGAGCGCGTGCTCTATGGCGTGAAAGGCTTCAGCGTTCTGAAAGATGTTCCAAGCGGGGTTAGGGGGGATCCATAGGAGCAGGCCCTTGCTTTTGAAAACATAGCTTATTTCCTTGTCAAGCGGCATTTCCCCTAAGAGCTCTCCTGTGAAGAAGTTTTTCTCGACATAGCCCCAGACGACCTGTCTTACTGACAGAGAGCCGTAGGATACAGGAATCCCGTAGGCTGTTCTCTCTTCTAAGACTTTTTCTTCAGAGGGGTCGCTGTAGTACAGTGGGTAAGTTGTCACATCTATCTCATGTGGTAGTTTTTCAACGAAAGCTCTGTTTCTCTCATATTTCTTCACTCTGTAGAGGTTTCCTCCATGCATGTATATTGCTCCTGGATGTAGTTCGCGTAGAGCCATGGGAAGCTCTCTTGTGCCTATTACTCTGCCTGTGTTCTCGTCTACTATTTCCACGATGTCTCCTGTTCCTCTTAGGCTCATTCTTTTCCGCAGATACTTCAGCCCCTTTCGAGTAGGCTTTACATAAGTATTTACCCTAACAAGCCCCTCTACTGCTAGCTTAGCTAAAACCTTTTTCTCAAAGGGTGTCAGCTCTGATATTTTGTATGGTCTGTCTCTAGCCATTGCCAGGAGGTGTACTTTCAATATCTCCTCGTTAGTGAGATCTATTGCCATGGGATCGTACTCTCTTTTGAAGAATTCTTCGGGGTTTCCTTCGTAGTAGTTACTTATGGGGTCTTCACTAAGTATAGTGAAGACATAGGCTTCCTGCCCCCTTCTTCCACAGCGCCCTGTTCTCTGAATATAGCGAGTATACGTGGGAGGTATGTTCAGCAGTATTACTACATCTAAGTCTCCTATGTCAATGCCTATCTCGAGTGTCGGTGTTGCTGCTAAAGCCTTGAGTATACCTTTTCTAAATAATTCCTCTATTCTCGCTCTCTTTTTAGGCGGTAAGCCTGCACGATGTACTTTAAGCGGAATTTTATACCTATCAGCATATCGTTTGAGGGACTCTACTGCCCTGTGACTGTCAGCAAAAATTAGTGTTTTCTTATCTTCCTTTAAACTTGCTCTCAGGAGTGAGAGAGCCTCTATGTACTTAGATCTTCCTGTAGGCTTCACTAAAACGTGAACTACTCTGCTTTTCTTTGATTCACCAGCTTTAACTACTTCTACGCTTTTTCCGAAGAACTTTTGAGCGAATTCGCGAGGATTTCCTATGGTCGCTGAAGACCCTATGAATACTGGCTCATATTTTAATATGCGGTTAAGTCTGCGTAAAACATACGCTACGTGTGAGCCGAGAACACCGTTGTAGACATGTACGTCATCTAGCACTACATATCTAGCTGTACTTACAAGATGTTTAAAGTCCTCTGATAGCTGAAGTGATACATGTATCATATCTGGATTTGTTATAAGAATTGGGGGAGGGTTAGAGTATATCTTCTTTCTATCTCTCTCAGGGGTATCTCCATCTAGAACAGCTACTCTAGCCCCGAATATGTTTGAAGTGAGCCTCATTATTCTTTTAAGCTGATCTCTTGCAAGAGCTTTAGTGGGGTATATTAGTAGGGCTAGTACTCCTGAAAATGGTTTTTTTGAAACCTCATTTAATATTGGTATTAGGAAAGCTTCTGTTTTGCCCATTCCTGTTCCTGCTAAGATTAAAGTGTCTTTACCTGACATTATTTTCTTGATGGCTTCTTCCTGAAATCTGTAGAGCCTGCTTATACCTAGAGACTTTAAGCTTGACTTAATGACATCAGCTACTGGGAGGTCTTCTACTGGTGACCCTAGCTCTGGTATCTGGGGCTCTTCTACGTGGACGTATACTATTTTTCTCGCCCTATCTTTCGATATCCTTTCGAGAAAGTGGTCTGTTGTCATTTACTAGTAAATATTTAGGAAAACAAGATTAAATGCTTATAGCTCAAGCTTCTCTAACTGTTTAAGCACGTACTCTCTTATCTCGCGCGCTGAAGGAAGTTCTCTTACTATTTTTCCATTATCCATATACAGCTTTAAGAGAGGTTTTACTTCGCCGCCGCACTTCGGGCATTTTCCTATTTCCTTTCCCCAAGGAACTATAGTGTCTTCAAAGCAGTTTGCACATCTGTAGACCTGTTTTCTTCCAGGGAGTTTTCCTTTCTTGCTTATAGGCTTCCACGTCTTTCTCTCTTCATCGTATTTAGCCACTAAGTCGAAGGAGAAGTCTACTGGAGGAGGACAGGCTATTGCTGTGCCTACTCCAAAGAAGTCGACGTAATCTTTTAGCTCGGCTATCTCTTCTTCATCTATTCCCCCGCTTACAACTATTTTCACGTAGTCGTAGCCGAGCATATCCAGTGTCCAGCGGGCTTCCTTAACTATTTTCAGCATGTCTCCTCTACGAGAGCTTGGGGTATCAAAGCGTATTCCGTACAATCTCCTTCCTAAAGCTTGAGCTGCCATTACTGCCTCTATTCTCTCGTCGTACCATGTGTCACAGAGACATATCCTAGGAACCTCTGGAGGCATTACGTCATCAAACGCTTTCCATGCCTCTACTTGGTTTTCGTGTATAAGTATGAGCTCATGAGGCATTGTACCGACAGGCTTCTCTTTAATAAGCTTCGCTCCGATTACTCCGCTCACAGCGTCGCAGCCTCCTATGAAAGCCGCTCTGTCTGCTGCTGGAGTTACCGCGGGATGTAGTGCTCTTATTCCGAAGAAAACTATTTTTCTGTCGCCAGCTATTTTCTTAAGTCGCGCTGCTTTAGTAGCAATGCTGCTGTAGAACCGCACTACTCCGAGCACTATACTCTCGTAGACACAGACATCGCCGTAGCTACACTCTATGCTTATTACGGGCTCCCACGGTCTGATTGCTGTTCCCTCGTCCATAGCCCATATTTTGAGAGGCTTTCCTTCAAATATCTTCAATACTTCCTCTAGTCCAGCAAAGATTGCCCACTTGTATCCTTTTGGAAGAGAATAAGAGTGCATGTCCATTATCACTTTAGTTTTATCAAGCCCCTTTTCCTTGAGTATCTTTAAGGTCCTCTCATAGTATACATCAGTCACTTTTCCATCGATTATCTCATCTAAAGTAGCTATGTAGAGGGGTCTGCTCATTTACTTCGCCTAGACTAGTGTGAGTATTTGAGATATTTTACTCTTTCTCGTTCAGACTAAATTACTTCTGTTTCTCTCGCCATTCTGATAGCAGCTTCTCTACTCAATCCCTTTTCTCCAAGAATCGTGTATCTCTCCGGCCTGATTTTATGTGCTATAGTCAAGGCTTCGATAACATATTTTGGCTCTATTCCTAGCTCCTCTGCACAAGTAGGTGCTCCTACCTTCCTCAGAGTTTCTCTTATCATAATCCAGTCTCCTCCATGAAGCCACATCATCATAATCGCGCCTACTCCACACTGCATACCATGGGGCGCTGGCTTAAAGCCATACTTTCTCGAAAGGAGGTCTAGAGCATGACTGAACAAGTGTTCGCTTCCAGATGCTGGTCGGCTACTTCCTGCTATGCTTATGGCTACTCCGCTACCTATTAGAGCTTTGACTAGTAGCCGAGTACTTTCCTCTAATCCCCTCTTAATGTAGTCAGCTTTCTTCACTATAAGTTCAGCGCTCATTAGGGCTACTGACGCCGCATACTCGCTGAAGTCTTCTCCTCTTAGCTTATATGCTAGTCTCCAGTCTCTCACAGCTACGAATTTTGCTAGCATGTCTCCACATCCAGCTGCAACAGTCTCTGGAGGAGCCCTCGAAATTATTTTTGTGTCAGCTACTATGGCTATCGGCGCCTTTGCCTTCGTATATTCTCTACCCAGCTTTTCTCTAATATCCATTTTTAGGAGAAATGATATCGTCGGAGAAGAAATTCCATCATTGGCAGCACTAGTAGGCACACTTATATAAGGTACTCCAGCCCATGTAGCAGCAAGCTTAGCTACATCTATCGTCCTACCGCCTCCTACTGCTAAAACAACTTCTATTTTAAGAGACTTTACAGCTTTCTCTATTTCTACTATTTTGCTAACAGTGGGATAGCCCGAGCCTATTGGAAGAACCGCTATGTCGAAATTCTCCTTTTCAAGTACAGGTCTCACTTCTTCCTCAGCTATTTTTGTAGTTTTCTCTCCTCCACAGACAATGGCTACTCTTCTCCCTAGACCGAGAGCAGAACACACCTTAGCTATTTCACTAACAGCTTTAGGCCCAAATACGACATATCTGGGTATCTCCATTATTTCTAGCTTCTTCACTGTAAAACTATCAGTGGCGGGATACTTAAAGCTGTGGCTACTCCGCTAGACCCGCCTTTACTCAAAACTGTTACACGTCTATTATTCCTTCTTCAGCTATTCTGAACGTTGCTTCCACCTCAGGGTGTTTAGGAGAATCTATTATTCTAGCAATCCTTATACCCTCCTTACTTTTTCTCAGCCATATTCTGTAGGTGCAACCGTGCGCTACAATATGTCCTCCCGCTGGCTTCATTGGACTTGCGAAGAAAGCTTCCGGGTTAGCTATCACTTGGTTTGTTACTACTACTGCTAGGTTGTATACGTCTGCTAGTTTGATTAATTGGTGTACATGTCTATTCAACTTCTGCTGCCTAACAGCCAAATTCTCCCTACCAGGATACTCTGAACGGAAGTGTGCCACAAGGCTATCTATGACGACTAGCTTAATCCTCTTTTTAGCAGCGATCTTCCTTACTTCATCTACGAGTATCATCTGGTGGTCACTACTGTATGCCCGAGCGTAAATAATGTTTTCCAGAACGCTATCTGGATCTAGTCCCCTAAACTTTGCTATTTGTATGATTCTTTCTGGTCTGAATGTGCCTTCTGTGTCTATGTATACTGCTTTAGCATTTAAGCCTCCTTTCTCTAGAGGCAACTGCACCATAACACAAAGCTGATGACAAAGCTGAGTCTTACCAGCACCAAACTCGCCTATAAACTCCGTGATTGCCTTGGTTTCTATACCTCCCCCTAAGAGGTCGTCGAGCGCTTTACAACCAGTGGATATGAACCTTATGCCTTGTCTAGACTCCCAGTACTCTTTAGCTGTCATAAACGTTTTTCCTTTGAAAATAAGCTTCTGCGCGTTTATTATAAGAGTTCTAGATCTGTCCTCAGAGCCTATAGCCTCTGAAAGCTCCTTCACTGAAGCAAAAGCTACATCTCTTACTGTTACATAGCCAGCATTACGGAGTTTCTCAGCAGTAACTCTACCTACTCCCTCAATATCCTCTAGTTCATACTCCTCTTCTTCCTCCTCCTCTTCTATAACTGCTACCTCTTTTCCTATATCAAGACTCCCAGCTACTTCCTCTATAGCTTTCTCTATAGCGTCATCTATGTTTTCCTCAACAGCTCTCTTAGTAGATCTCCTACGGCGAGAAGAATGTCTTCTACTCATATCTCTATTTAGTATCTTAGCAAGTAATGGATAAATCTTTCTACTAAGCATACTGAAAATATTCTTAGATATTACTTTGAGCAGGAAGATACTGATAAATACAGTGTACCGAAACTATTCACGTGGACATATCTAAAGAATACGAAAAACTTGTCAATGAAATTACTAGCTGTAAGAAGTGCGGACTCTGGGAAACTAGAACAAATGCTGTTGTAGGAGAAGGGCCTCTAGACGCCGATATTATGTTTATAGGAGAGGCTCCTGGCTATAATGAAGATGTTCAGGGTAGACCTTTTGTAGGAGCAGCTGGAAAGCTTCTAACTGAGCTGATATCAAGTATTTTAGGGCTAGAAAGATCTTCAGTGTATATAACAAATGTCGTTAAGTGCCGTCCTCCTGAGAATAGGGACCCTAGGGAAGATGAAATTAAGGCGTGTACACCTTATCTTATTCGACAATTAGAGTTAATAAAGCCTAAGATTATAGTCACCTTAGGTAGACATAGCACTAAGTTTATTTTCAGGCTAATGTCTAAGCCGTTTTATTCAATTACTAGGGTTAGAGGCAGAGTGTTCGTGGGAACAATAGTAGGAGTTGAAGTAAAAGTCATACCTACGTATCACCCAGCCGCAGCCCTCTACAACCCTAGGCTTAGATCCGACTTAGAGAGAGACTTCCAGTTGATAGCATTAGAGCATAAAAACCTTAGAAAGGGAGTTAAGGTAGGTCTGGAGAAGTTCTTCAGTTACTAAAATAATTATATTTCAGTAGTAAGTAATATAATTGTGTTCAAAAAAGTAGACTCTGAGTACTTTTACAGACTACTTCACCCTCGTCCTGTAGTCTTAGTAGCAGTGAAGGCGCAGGATGGCCGCGTTAATTTCATGGCATGTTCTTGGGTAACACCTGTTAGCGAAGACCCTCCTTTAATAGCACTAGCTCTTTCCCGCGAAAGCTATACAAGAGACATTATTCTCGAAGTAAAGGAATTTACCGTTAATATCCCCTCTCTACAGCTTTTAGAGGAAGTCTGGATCTCTGGAACTACTTCGGGTAGAGAAGTAGATAAGGTTGCAAAGACGGGTGTGGAGTTAGGGAGAGCTGAAAATGTTTCAGCTCCTGTAATTCAAGGAAGTATAGGGTACTTAGAGTGCAAGTTAAAGGAGTACCATGAAGTAGGGGAGTGCACATTAATTGTAGGTGAGGTAATAGGAGCTTACGCTAGAGAGAACACCTTCGAGAGAGGAACTTGGAGACTTGAAAAGACTTCTCCTTTACTTCACCTAGGCTCAGTTTACTTTACTACAGCTAATAGATATACGGTAAAGCCAGCTTCACTAAAAAAGAAGAAGAAAAGAAGTTAGAGAAGTGTATATGAAACTATGTAGAGTACTGCCGCTACAGCAAATGGTACAGTGAAGTTGTCAAAATGCCTTAAGGGCCCTAAAGTAATAGCTTCTACTACTGTGCCTGTTACTGCTGAGATTAAAGCTAAGAAGAAAACCTCGTGGATCATGAGAGGTCTTGGTACACCGCCCCAGAGATTGCAGAGGACTAGTGCCAAAAGGGACCCCAGAAAGCTGAAAACGAACATCGATAAGGATCCCTCAAAACTCTTGTCGCTAAACGGATATTTATGTACTTTTTTCAGCTTCTTAGGTATTAGAGACGCCGTGCCATCTCCCCATGCCATGACCATTGCTGCTGTAGCTGCTATGAAACTAAGCTCCCCTCCTTTACCCCAGAAGAGAGGCACCATAATTAATATCGATAGTATATAGTATACTGGTCCATACGCGTGGAGAACAACATCTCCCTCCTCAATCATGCTGGTTGTTATGAAGCTAGATTTCTTGAAAGTAAAGACGAGGGATACTAGTATTGCTAAGCCTAAAGGTATCATGAACGGGTATATCCAGTGACTGAATAGCGGTAGTAGTAATATAGCGTCCCCTGCGAATAAATGTATCATTCTCCTAGTAAAAGCAGCCGAAAGCCCTTTAGTTCTCCTTAAGAGCTCTGAGACATAGATTAGTACCATGACATAAATGTACACTGCGACTACTAGTAGAATATCGTATACGCTTATCACGTCTCTACTACCTATACTAAGAGCTAAATTCTTTTCGTCAAGCGTAGAACTTGCGAATACTTGCATCACTATCTATTAGTGCTTTACTAAGACCCTTGTACGAGCTTAGATAGTGGAAAACTCCTCCCCCAATTTTACTTAGTTTAATCATAAACTCCCTGTCTGAGCTCCTTCCAATAGCGATAGAAGATAATATAGCGCCCCTTTTGGCTAGTATTCTAGCCTCACTAATACACTTCTTCTTGAAGACCGTTTTTCCATCACTAACTACTATTATGTGGCATTTTCCAGAGCACTTTTTAAGAATATTTCTCGCTTGAGTAAGAGCAGCGTGAAGATTTGTGCCTCCTGATGCCCAGAGCTTTGATACAATAGACTCTATCTTATCTCGCTTACGTCTAGCGTCTTCTAGCTTAAAGAGAACCTCAGCTCTATAATTAAATGCTATAAGAGAAAATCTTCCCCTGATATGTGCTAAGTGGTTTAAATACTTAGAGACAGCTTTTTTAGCAAGCTCTATTTTTGGTACAGTCCCCTCTAGCTCTCTCATAGATCCAGACACATCTATACACACTATGCTATTCCTTAGCTCTGATCCTGAGTACTCTCTAACGATTATGTCGCGCTGGGAAAATCTCTTTCCGAAGAGCTTCTTCCTACTTATATTTACTGAAGTTTTCATTAAATCTACGTCCATTGAGGGCGTGTAAAGCGAATATTCACGAATAGAGACTAAGTGAGACTTGTCTGGAAAATAAGCGAATACTTTTCGAGACAGCACATCTCTAGAATGTTCGGCCTGCTTAGCTTCCTTTCTGAAATTTATGTCTATGTCCTTCACTAATATAGCTAGAGATGATTGAGAAAGAATTAATGGAGCTTCTTTAAGCGAAGGCAAGCTTGACTCTACTTCTACTACGAGTCCCTTTGCTCTATCTTCCCATGGAATATTTTCTATTTCATGTGATTTTTCTTTAGTTTCAGTCTTTGTCCTCTCTTTTAAGCACTTTTTCTGCTCTAGCTTCTGCACGGCTCTACATACTGCGTGCTCTATTTCGACTACTAAGTCTATGTTCTTTTTGAGGACTAAGCTCGGTGAAATATTCTGGTATATTATTCTAGACACTATTTTCGGTACTTTTTCTGGCGTTAAACACGGCTCTAGAAGAAGCCTCATGTAAGCGTCTTTAATAGCAGTAATGTAGCTTCTAATGGACCCTGGAAAAGCTACTTCATCACAATTTTTTAAGTACTCGTAGACCTCGGCTACTATTTCGGCTAATTCGGCAATCAATGTTCTCTCCCTCTCACTAACAGAAGAGCCTCTCTAAACTTCTTATCTAAATACCTTAACTTCTCTTCTTCTGAGGAAAAGTCTCCCTGAATAAGTGAAATTAGGTTTTGGAGCACTTCTCTCCTTAAATCCTCTATTGTCGGCTCCTTTTTCTGAAGCCATGCTCTACTCACAGTTGAAGCTAAAGCGTATATACATGACCTCACGCTTGGTTCTGTCTCCGAGGCTTTATCCCTTCTTATTAGGAGAGCCATAGTCGCTAACACTTCTGCGAGTTCTTCGCTTATTTCTGCCTCTAGTTCTTGAGTGTACATTCTCGCTTTCCATAGAAGTATTTCCTTTAAGATATCTTTTGAAGGAAGCGTTATCTCTACCTGCTTCATTCGATCCGCAAGAGCTTCACTCATATCATATGTCCCACTGTATTCTGCAGGGTTTCCTGTAGCTATCATGAGGAAATCGCTTCTGACTCTAAGACCTCTTATTAACACGTAGTGCTCTTGTAGAGCCTGAAGTAAGGCTGCTTGGCTATAGGGAGATAGCCTATTTATCTCGTCTAAGATCAGTATTCTTCCATGAGCTAGTACTAAGGGCCCGGGTATGTATGCCAGTGGGTGGTCGAGGCCTGCCTGTAGAGCTACTGCTATATCTATGTCTCCGGTGAGTTCAGTAGCCGTCATGTGGCTGTGACATGCGACCTCTATATATGGGGGCTCTCCTAGATTCAAGACCTCTGCTATAGTTTCCGCCAGAGTAGTTTTTCCACACCCTACTGGACCAACAATCCATACATGTCTGCCTACCGAGAGCCCGCTTAGTACATCTAGTACTACTCCATTTAGCCCCTTTAGATGCTTCTGTACATGCTCTAAGATCTCCCTAACTCCCCTCTCGCGCAGAGCTTTAACAACAAGCCTACTCACGTCTACTGGTTCTCTTCTCAATAATTCTGAGAGTCGTGGTATCGGAAGCCCCAGGCTCAAAATAGTTACCCACTTCTATAAGTAGCAGGGAGGCTGATAAATTTGGCTTTAAAGGATTAGATCACTATAGGGCGTACTCACTAAGTATCGTATTTATATTATTTAACTGAAATACTGAGTCTAAGAAAAACTTAATTCCACCTTTAATAGTATTCTTCATGAAAATGCTCTTCGCACACGAGTTAATGCTTAGAAAAGACCCGAGTGAAATAGAGGATAGTATATACTTCATTAGAAACCCTCTAGAACTCAGATTTGCTAGCTTTAAAATATTGAGAGATGCTTGTTTCAGTGACATAGTGGATCCTCTTAAAGAAAAAAGAGACACTAGGGTGGTTGCTGTATCAACATCTACTCCTAATCCTGTGAAAGAGGAATTCTTAGAAACATTAGAGAAAGCACTTATGCTAGCAGATGAGCTTAATTGTAAGCTACTAGTGCTAAGACCTCCTAAAGCAGCTTTCTCTGAGCAAGTTAAGAAAAAGTTAACAGAGGGACATAATTTAGCTATACAATATAATATAACGTTATGCTGGGAGAACCTGTTTAATTCTAATAGAGTGTTTAAAAATATGAGGGAAGCTCTGACTTTCTTAAATGAGGAAGTATTCTTTAATTGTGGAATATCATTTGATATAAATAGAGTTTCAGAGAAAAAGAGAACCATAAGTGAAGTAATGGAAAATATGGGATACATAAAGCTTCTTCGAATACCTTATGTTGTTTATAGAAGAAATAAGAGCAATCTGTTTAAATTAATAAGACTCTTAAATAAGTACGAGTATAGGGGAGTAGTAGTCCTCTACGGCAAGAATACTTCAATTCACGAATATAATACAGCTATTAAGGTGTTGAGAGAATATATGACGACACTTAAAAGCATTACTAGGAAATAACTATCTTCCAAATCTTCTGCTCCTCTTCTGGTAAATTCTAATAGCTCTAAGCAAATCTATTTTCCTGAAATCTGGCCAATAAACGTCGAGAAACAGTAGTTCACTGTAGGCTATTTGGTAAAGCAGGAAATTGCTTATCCTAGCTTCACCACTAGTTCTTATCACTAAATCTGGCTCGGGGTTTGGTAGGTGTGAAGTATACAGATACCTTTTCACGACATCTTCGTCTATATCTTCCAGCTTTAGTTTTCCTTTAATAACGTCTGCACATATTCTCTTTACTGCGTCTACTATCTCACTTCTGCCGCCGTATGCTATGCATATATTTAAGTAATGTTTATCGTAGTTTGAAGTTTTTTCTTCTAGAGCTTTTATTTTCTTTCGTAAAGTTATTGGTAATAAGTCTATCTTACCTAAAGCCTTTACTTTAACTTTATACTTATCAAAAAGCTCTTCGTTGAGAGCTTTCTCCATATATTTTTCTGCTAGTGTAAGTATGTGGGAAACTTCTTCTGGAGATCTCTTAAGGTTCTCTGTTGATAGTACGTAAAGGCTAACAGTTTTTATTCCAAGCTCTAAGCACCATCGGAGAACATCTTCGGCTTTACGCGCCCCCTGCTCGTGACCATACCACGGCGGGAGCCCTCTTTCTCTAGCCCATCTCCTATTGCCGTCTAAAATGAAAGCTATATGTGAGGGCAGACTTCTTGACTTTATTTGTTTTAGTAGGACTTTCTCATAGACCTTGTACACGCCTAAAACTCTCAGTAGTTTAAAGAGAGCTTCCGTAAGTATTGAGCTAACGCTCATTATCTCTAGTCACTTAACTCTGTCTAGTTTATAAGCTTAAAGTACTATTAGTAAATAGCTGCTAAATATTAAGAAATAGATTTATATCACCATACCTGTACTAAACACAGATATGTCTTATAGTATGCTTGCCTTTAATAGTTTTGAAGAGCTATTAACCTACATCGATGAAGAAATATCTGAAACTAAAAAGCAGATAGAGAGTTTATCGGATAGATATAAAGAACTAAAAATAAAAGCAGAAAAATTAAAACGCTTAGACGAAGTATTTAGTAAAATTATAGGCTCTAAGTCTCCAGCAATAAATGAAATCGATATAGCAGGGCTTAAAGTAGTAGTAGGCGCTAGAGCTATTGATGAACTTACAGTCATAGAAGAGGTTCTGCGATCTCTTAACGATAAACTGAATTCGCTTAGTAAGGTTAGAAAAATAATAGAGTACTTGGCTAGAACTACTGGAGGTATAGAAGGATTCTCACTATTAGTCGAGACTTTTAATGGTATACCAGCGAGAATCCTTATAAAAGAATCTATTTAGACCGTATTGCTGAGAAATACCAGAGGACTAGTGTTAGTGGTAAGTAAGTGTATTGACAGTATTCTGCAAGAGAGCTAGGAGGAACTCCTTCTAAAGCTGCCGTAAATGCTATTAAAGTTATCTTTAAGACGTCTAATAGGACTATAATAATTACAATAATCGCTGAAAACAGCACTTTATCTTTACTCTCCATTCTTGGAGTCAGCATATAGATTATCAGAGCGGCAACTATCGTAGGTATAAGTGCATAAGAATAGCTGAAAGGTATTTCTGCTCCATCTACTACTAGAGCCTTACCTGTAATCTCTGCTTCAAAACCAGCCATAAACACTATGCTCTTTGCTAGCATGAAGAAGCTCACTAGAAAAGGTGTTATGAGAGTACTCATGAGGAGAAGTGAAATAAAGGCTGCTATGCCGAAGACTAAAGGTACTGCAATAGCTTTCTTTTCCAACTTCTCAGGCCTCTTAACTAGCTTAGGGGCTACTAGTATACTTTTTAGTGTTTCAAGTATTTTCTCAGATGAAGGAACTGTTCCTTCATAAAGTACCTTTTTGCCGAGAACAAGTGATGGATACTTTTTTAAACCTAATTTCTTCGAGATCCTCTGTCCTCTTTCTGAATCTACGTTAACTTCTACTACCTTTACTTCAGTATTATAGAGTATTTTTAGAGCATTTACAGCGCTTTTAGTGTTCAGGCATAGGATTCTATAGTCTGCGTCTTCCTTTCCTATAACTAATAAGACCGGAGGCCCTCTACGTTTAGGCTTAGGAGCTGGCTTCTTCTTTACTGTAGGCTTCTTTATTTTAGCGGGAGGCTTAGTAGTAGGCTTTTTCTCTGGTGTAGGAGGCTTCTTTACTGGAGGAGGCTTAGGAACCTCCTTCTCTTTAACTACTTTCTTCACAGGAGGCTTAGGCTTAGTTTTAACTACTTCTTTCTCCAATTTTTTCTCTTTCTCAGGTATTTCAGGAACTCTGTGGTAAAAGTCTATGAACACACTGACCAGCTCATCTACTCTCGGAATTTTGCTCTTAACTACCTCTATTCCATTTATAGTTACTACAGGTAAATCTATCCTAGAGAGAGATAGAGCTATGTCTGCTTCTATGGCCTCTTCTCCATAGACGTATGTGAAAACATCTACTGCTTCACGGAAAGTCTTTACGATAGGAGAGTCTAAGGAGTCTACGTATAGCCTTACTTTAATTTTTTTAACCATTACCTCTCACTAAAATACTTAAAACCATACCTATTTAAATGGACTACCTCTTCGAGAGGCCTTCTAGGGCGAAGAGGAGGACTTTCTGCAGGTAGTCCGAGAGTAATTATTGCTACGGGTCTAATATCACGCGGTAAATCTAACGTCTTAGAGACCTGATTCTCGTGGAAAGCTCCTACCCAGCAAGTGCCGTATCCTAGAGCATATGCTGCTAAAAGCATATTTTGTATGGCAGCCGCCGTGTCTTGAATACAGTACAAGTTTACTCCACGGCTACCATAGTAAAGTCCTGTGCGCGATGTATCTGCGCAGACCACAATTACTACTGGTGCTTCTTCAATAAAGCTCTGACCGAGAGCAGCTAAGCAGAGCTCTCTCTTAATGGAAGGATCTTTTACTACTATGAATACCCACGGTTGTAAGTTTCCAGCAGAAGGAGCTCTTATAGCAGCCTCGAGTATTTTTCTAAGGTCTTCTTCTCTTACTGGATCAGAGCGATAGGCTCTAATACTTCTCCTTCCTTTAATAGCTTCAAACACATCCATAGTCTCGAGAATATTAGTAAAAGAACGTTAATATATCCTACTTCTAAACTTTTAACTATGGCTAAAAAGAAATCTTTAGCTGCACTACTACTTGTAATGCTGTTTGTTTTATCAACTATAGCAGCATTACTAGCTCTATTCTTCAAGTAAACTTAAAATATCAGACTATAGAGGATAAATAGAGGGAGACAGCATGGGCGGGAAAAAGAAACCTACTCTATCTCAGCTTGAAAAAAGGCTAGGTAAGTTGAGAGAAGAATCAGCTAAAAAGTCTAAGAAAAAGAAAAGAACTAAAGCTACCACAACGGCCATCACTCTACCCAAGATAATTCCCCTAGTTAACCCTGATTTAATAAAGTTAGCGGAAAGCGAAGTACGTAAAATGAAGTGTATAACTCCATATTCTCTTGCAACAAAGCTGAACATAAAGATTAGCTTAGCTAAAGCTATCCTAAAGACACTTTCTTCGGAGGGAATCATAGTACCCGTTAATTTAAATCATAGAGTACCAATATATACTCCAAAGAATCTAGCTCAGCCTAAGTAGACATAAATAGGTCAGCTAATGTTATCCTTCTCTTCACTTTCGGCAGTTTAGAAGTGGCATTTATTACTCCTTCTGGAACTACTTCTATAAAGCCCATTTCAGCCAATCTCACCATTAACTCATCAGGATCTTTTACTCCTATCTTTTTAAGATCCTGCATAAATCTTAATGTTCCGACACTCCAGTAATGGTTTAAATAAACTATAGCCCTCTTCATGTCTTCATCAAATTCATCAAGTATTCTCTCTGCGCTTTCTTCTTCTATGGTCTCGGGTTCTGGTCTACTAATTACCTTTTCTGGCTCTTTTACTGATGTTTCCACTGTAATTTCTCTGTAACCCGCTTTTCCTAGTTTAGTTTCTTCGAATTTTACTTGCCTAGCCTCCTCGACTTTTTCAGCCTCCTCTCTGGCTAAAGGTTTCTTAGGACGCTCCTTTTTAGCTTCTGCTTCCTGACGAGCGATTTCCAGTAACGGTATAACTTTGCCTCGCACTCTATGTCTCTTAGTTTTCTCAGTTCTTCTTCTTGAGGGCTTTGAGAAAGATCTTACTTGTGGTCTTAAGGGAAATATTTCTCTTGACTCTTCTCTAGTCTTTTTCAGTACTGCTTTTTGTTTCTTAATTGATATTTTACTAGGAAAAGTAAAGCTGAGATCAGGCGTAAAGTCTATTATTATGCGTTCTTCTGAGAGTACGATATCCGGTTCTTTTGATAGCTCTTCTACAATAGCATAGAGCAGGAGATATCCTATATCCTTTTCATTCATCCACTTCTCTAGATCGTTGAAAGTAAGCTCTCCTTTAGTTCGAAGAAGCCCATATAATTCTTTTTTAAGCATTAATAATATGTGATTACTTGACATTCTCTAATTATATTATTTCCATAAGGTGATTTAAGTCTAGCGTGCCTTTATCAAATCTATTAAGTGAGAGCCATCGCATATCGCTGTATTTAGATAACTAAGTCCCTCTCTACAGGATGCAAACGTCATGCCGTAAGCTAGAACTACATCCCTCACAGTTTTTATAATGTCCTCTCTTAGTCTACGGTTCAAATACCAGTAACCGCATAGTTTTTCTCCCCTAATTCTATATAAAGTCTTGAGCTTGCTTTTTAAGTTAAGAAAACTTGACTCAAGTCTCTTTAGCGAATCTGGTCTCGCTTTATATGTTGAAGTTACTACGTGTAAGACACCAGCTTCACTAAGCCTTGAAACTAGTCTTTTTATAGACTCCTCGTAGTCGTTTATATAAGGTATTATAGGGTCTATTCTTGCTGAAACTGGTATGCTGTTTCTTGTAAGCTCTGCAAGAGCTTTAATCCTTCTAGAAGGAGCTGGCGCCCTAGGCTCTATGATCTTAGCTAATTTCTCATCAAGGGTAGTTACTGTTATGCTTACACTAACCTTCCCCCTTCTAATTATATCTAAATCCCTTAGGACTAAATCCGATTTAGTTACAATAAGGACTTTACATCCAGCAGAGATCAGTGTCTTTAAGACCTTTCTCGTTACTCCGAGGTGTTCTTCAGGGGGTGTATAGGGATCTGAACTATTAGACATTGATATAACTTTTCTCTTATCTATTTTTCTTAGATCTCTTTTTAATCTAGATAAAATATTCTTTTTAACTCGGACTCTATAGAAGTCTTTTATATAAGAGGAAGCATAGCAATAGAGACAATGGTGTCCACACCCAGTGTAAGGCGATAGAGAGTACTTTGGAGGACATGTGCATAAGGGACTGCGCCAAGGATCAAATTCCCTAATAACGCTCATTAGCTATTTAGCTTCTTAAGCCCCAAAATATAAATTTTCTGAAGGCGTAAATCTAATAATGGTCTTGAGTTACAGACTATAGTCCTCGGTGATGCTTATGACTAGCGGTGATAAAGACCCTTATCTACTACTGAACACGGTTGTTAGTAATCCTCTTCGACGTCAGATAGTTGAAGTGCTAGGTAGAGAGGGAGAGAAGACCTTTACAGAGCTGAAAAGGCACTTAAAGGTTAGCACAGGAACACTTTACTACCACTTAGAAAACCTTAGAGGAGTTATTGAGCAAACTGAAGATAAAAAATATAGGCTAACTGAGGATGGAAGGAAGCTGTTCAGAATTTTTGAAAAAGAGAAAGATTTAGTTAAAGAGGTCTTTGGACGGAAATCGCGGATTGTGGAGCTATTTGATAAATATGTTAAGCCCTACTTAGTTCCGCTTAAACTTTTCACTTCACTTTATAAGCAACCACTACTTGAAGGTGTAGCTGTGATGGTATCTATTATTTTAGCTGCTATACCCTCAGCCCTTTGGGGAATAGAAATAGTGCTTCTTGAGTCAAAGAACACTGTTTTCATAACGCCTCATGACAAAATAATTGCTATAATTAAGAGCATTTTTAGCTGGGTAATTATCGCGGTTCTTCTAGACCTACTTTCTCGGCTAACTGGTTATAAGTCGTCACTCCCGGAATTTTATGCAGCTTCTTCAGCGTCTTTTATACCAATTTACATTGCAGTCTTAGCTATAGGGTTGGCGAAAAGCTATTTAAATGGAGAGTTCTTCTTGTATGTGGCCGCTTTTAGCTATAGGTTGGCGCAGATCTTCACGATAGGATTTCTAATAGCTACAATGACTGTGTATAAGAAAATGAGTGAGGCTAAAGCTTTTCTCTTCGTCACATTTATATTCTACTTAAGCTACTTCGTCAACTACTTCTTGCCGAGATTCTTTCCATAATTTCTCCTCATGATAATCGGAAAAACTTAAGTAACACATAAGCACTTGAAGGATTGAATGGCTTCAAACACGTTTATAGAATATCTTAAAACAGTAGCGAAGAAGTCTGATGTAGTTATGGAGAGAGGCAAGATTAAATGGTTTGATAGAGAGATTCCTAGGCATAGAGCAGTAGACTTTTTGGATATGTACTACTTAGATGGTAAGGGAGATTACGTAGTCTTGGATAGGAGTACTGCTTATGAGATTAAGGAGCGCATGGAATTTCTTGAAAGAGAAATATTAAAGTACAAGAAGAGAACTATGTATTTGTCTATCGCTCTTTTAATGATGTGTGTTATAGTTGTAATAATTTTAGTACTATGGTGAAATATGAGCAAGTATTATAGAAATTTAGTTAAAAAGCTTGAAGAAGAAGTAAAAAGTAGGTTTATTTGCAGTGATAGTGTTCTTAAAATCATAGTGCTTAATCAGCTTCACCATAGAGCAACCACACTTTTAAGAGCTCCCCGAGGCTCTGGCAAGTCTACGCTGATGCTTTTAATGCTCAGGGGCATGTATGGCTCTAGTTTCGTAGTAATCTCGGGAGCTTCTGAAGTTAAGAGAGGTGAGGTTCTGGGTAGGCTGCATTTACCGTCTTTAGAGAAAGAGGGGGTTGAAAAAGTCGTTTGGGCAGCTTTCGTTAAGTCGGAGGGGAAAGGGCTCGATGAAGTTAATAGGCTAAATCCTTACACTACTGCAAACATATACCACATGCTCCAGTTCGGCGAAGTATGGGCGTACGGTCATAGAGCAAAGGTTGAAGATTACACATTGATAGCCAATGAAAACCCGCAGGACCCTACCACATTTATTCATCCGCCACCTTTCTACGATAGATTTGACGTATGTGTTTACTTAAGGCCTCTTACTCTAAGCGAAAAATTTGCTCTCCAGGAGATTCTTGAAAAATATAAGGGAGAGATCGTCGAAACAATGCCGCAGGTGCTCTCACCCGAAGATTTGAGGGAAATAAGGGAAGAGGTTGAAGAAATAGAGATAGATATCGAGCTAAGAGGACTTATTAACACTCTAGTTAGAGACCTTCAGGTATGTGTTCGCAATAGAGAGCTATCTGAGCTTAAGCCTCTTGCTCTATGTGAGGGATGTCACTTCATTAGAGACGTGTGTAGTAAAATAAAGGAGGGGCCTAGCGAGAGAGCAGGTATAGTTTTGTCTTACTTAGTGAAAGCGAAGATCTGGCTTGAAGGAAGTTGTTCTAAGGAAGATGTCTTTGAAATGCTTAGATGGGTTCTACCGCACCGTATAACACTAACTAGGACAAAGAACATTATACTTGACCTGAAGGAGATTATCGAGCAAGAAAAGGTTAAAATGAGAGATAGAGAGAGTCGTAGACAGTGGTATATCTTAAATGAATTAGTTAAAAAGTTTAATCGGGGACTTTATCTTAAGGCGAAGGAAATAGCTCTAGAGGACCTGGTCTTTGCAGAAGAACTTGTTAAACTTGAGGAAAAGTGGATTTCTGAGAAACTCATCCGCCCAGAAGAAAGCGTAAAGTATAATTTAGGTATAGAGGTGCTGTAAGTGACGGAGAATCTCAGAGACAGAGTTCTCGGCATATTTGTTAGGGCTCGCCGAGATCTCTTAGCTCCTCCCATCTTTTTAAATAAAGTTGTAGTGGGCGATAGTCTGAGAATAAGCATTTCGAGAAGAGGTCTTAGAGTAGAGCTTCCGAAAGACCTGCTTGAGAGAGAAGACTTCGAGGAGGTGCTTTTATCTACTTTTCGTCACGCTTTAGCACATGCACATTACTGCCCATATGACGTCGTGACCATGAGAGAGCTTCTTAAGGCGGCTTACTTAGAACTAAATAACTGGGATATGGCTTATTTCACTTTGCACATCTTCGCTGATGCTCAAGTAGATTATTTTTATTTAAGAAATGTTTTCTTCAGAACACCTAGGCATGTCTATTATAGGTTTGAGGCGAAGCCTCGTGGAGTAAAGCAAGTAGTATACTCGCTGTATAAAGTACTTTTTCCGGAGATAAAGAGTCATAAAGTAAGCGGCGTTGTTGAAGACTTGGGAAGACAGCTAGCGATAATAGCTCGAGCGAGTCTTCCTTGGAATAAAAAAGTAAGACTAATGGCTAAAGTACTTAAAACTGCAATCGACTATAACGTTAAAGAGGTTTCTAAAAAGAAGGTATTAAAATTCTTAAGAAAAGAGTTTATGCCTCTAAGAGAAGACTTCTCTAGAAGAGGTTTTGAAGACATCATGACTGCACTAGGTGAAATTAAGGATGAAAAGGAAGCTGAGGCGTTCTTTAGGTACATCATTTCTAGGAGAACTGATACTGAGAAAGCGCTTCAGCAAGTAAAAGAATACTTAAAGAAAATTAGGAAAGGAAGGATTTTGAAGGAGAAGCCTAAAATTCCAGCAAAGCCTGCAGGAAAACAAAAAGGACTTGAAGAACCCTACCTCCCTACAACGCTGGCTAAGCCTTTACGTAAACTTTCTTCACAACTAATTAAAGACGCTATTTGGCGTAGCTACTGGTATAAGGCGAAAGCCGAGCGTGCTTTAATAGAGTTCATTCAAAGGAGTCGTAGCGTTAGACCTGTTTGGGCTGTAGCTCGATATCCTGATGACTGGACAATAGAGGATGAGGTAGAGGAGCTTGATCTTGAAGCTACTTTTGAGGAAGGGCCGCTGATACCTGAAGTAAATGCTGTTAAGTGGATTAGACAGCCTAGTACCTTCGGACAGAGCATAGCTAGCGGCTATTCTCCTTCAGCTGTCATAGTACTTGACTCTAGTAAGAGCATGCTTTCAGTATTTGATGATGCTGCAACTGCGGCTCATATAGTATACTTGAGCGCTAAAAGGAAAGGAGGAAAGACAGCTGTAGTGAACTTTTCTACAAACTATGTTGTCGCTGACTGGAATGCAGACAATAGTATTAAGGAAGTGTTCTTATCTCTGAGGCAGGGACAGATGACAATTATTCCTTTAGGTGTGATAGGCAGGCTAGTAGATATAGTCGAGGAACCCTGCTTCATAATAGTGATAACTGACTGTGGATGGCAGAATCTAGTAGAGGCATTACCCTACTTAAGTCACTTAGCTTCCCGAGGACATAGAGTTGTAGTCTTCCATTTAGTTAAAGGGTGGAGATACGAGAGAAGTCTATCAATGATGAGGAAAACAAAGGGGCTAAAGGTAGTGCCTGTAGAGAAGCCTGAAGAAGATCTAAGAGGTCTAGTGTTAGAGGAAGTCGAGAAAATGTACCATTTAACTAAATATCCTTAATAATTTCTTAGAAATGTAGTAGGTGCATATTGCTGCTGAAAGCCATATAATAAGCCACACTATTCTTGAAAAAGCATGTACTTCTGCGGGTACAAAAAGTCCTGCTACACCTATTGCTCCTAAGGCTATTGATACTGCTAAAGCAACCACTTTTAACACCTTACTTCCTTTAATTACTTCTTTAGTAGAGTACTTTTTGATAGGGACTTCAATTATAGGCTTAAACTCTGTTTGAATTAGTGTGCTCACTATCGCCTTTCCTCTATCTGTAAGACTATAGTAGAAGTCTCCATTCCTTACCTCTCTTTTAATAAAGGAGTACTTCAAAAGGATGCTTAGATGTCTGGAGATAGTAGACCTATGTTTTCCTAGGAGTCTAGGGAGGTCTGCTCCTCTTACTTCGCCACTTTCGTAAATTATTTTGAGTATTCTTAATCTAGTTTCATCACCCAAAATCATTGCCAGCTTCTTTTCCTCCACATATATCACCTATTGTCTACATAATAAATGTATTAAGCTAACTTTTTCCTCTTTTGCTTAGAACACTCAGCCAAGGATTATTCTGCAGAAAGGATGGAAGGTCTCCTGATGTAAAAGTGACTGTACCGAAGTCCTCCTCTTTTTCGCCCACTATTCGTGTTTCGCTACAGGATATTTTTTCTAGAAGATATTTTATTTCGCCTATCTCATTCGATAAATCCCTTAACTGTTTTTCTATCTCCTGTAATCTTTTTAAGACTACATTAGCTTTAACTACAATAACCATGCTTCCATGCTTCCTAGCAATATGTCCAGCTAGAGACTCTCTCTTAGAGAAAGTTTTTCCACATATCGGACATACATATAGTTCACTAATCACTGTCACTCTTGCTCACCATTGAGTAAAGTATCACAGCTCCGACATGCGTACACATACTCTTTCTTCTTCTGCCAGAGTAATGCCTTTCAAGAGACTGACATGAACATCTAAATTTTCCTCTATTTTCGTCATACACTACTATGTACATCGAGTACCAGTCTCCGAGACTAGCTCTCCCCCTCACTATCCACATAGTCTTTGATACCTCGACTACATCTCTGAGCCTTCTTTTACATCGCTTAATAAAGCTAAGACTTTTCCCCTCTTTTATCATTTTATCTTCAAATTCTTTAATAGGGTCTTTAGGCTTAGACATCTTCTACTCCTCTCTCTGTTATCTTAAAGACCGCACTAGCTTTGTAGGGGAGTCTTGGAGAGTCCAATACCTCCATTATTCTCGTAGAGTCTTTACTCCTCTTGAGGAGAAGCCTATGTGTACACGCATGCGCCATTATCATTCCTCCAGCAGGTCTCTTTGTTTCACCGTAGGATAACGGGACTTCAAGCACTTGATTTGTCACAACAACGTATACTCCGTAAATTTTGGCTATTCTAAGCAGCCAGTCTAAGACATAGTTTAGTCTCTGCTGCCTTGCAGCTAGCATTTCTCTTCCTTTAAACTCAGCCCTGTATAGAGAGATTATGCTATCTACAAGAATTAGTCTCACATTCTTTTCTTCAATTAGTTTAATTGCATCTAGTTTTATTGAATCCTCTAGGTCTGCGACGTTAATCACCTTTATTACATTAATATTTTCTAATGCATGTGAAGGATCTAAGTTGAATCTTAAGCAAATTGCAGACACTCTGTTTGGAGAAAATGCTTCCTCAGTATCTATGTACAAACAAGCGCCCCCGACACCTCCCCTGTTTCTCGATAGTTGAACAGTGACTGAGAGTTGGTGACATATCTGCGTCTTTCCGCTACCGAACTCTCCCGCCAGCTCATATATCACCCTAGGCTCTATTCCTCCTTCTAAGAGCTCATCAATAGCTTTTACTCCAGTCGTAAGTCTAGGATGATCTTTCATTTTTTCAGCGTAATCTTTCGCTGTAGTGCATATTCTAGTTCTAACAAGTCTTCGAGCTGCTCTAGTTATTCTTTCAGCACGATCAGGAGTGAGCTCTACTAGCTCAATCAGCTCCTCTGGATTAAATAGAGCTAGGTGCCTCGGACTCATAATACCTTTGCTAGAAAGTAATTTTGCTGTTTTAGGTCCCACTCCTGGCACTTCTTCGAGACACTTCATTGAGACCACCTCTCAGCTATTCTTTCTTTAATCGAGATGAGGAGATTGATGACCTCTTCCAAGTCAGATAACGCATCGCGATCTTCCTCCATGGCTACAAGCGCTTTCAGAGCAGAAATTATCTTTCTGTAGTCACTCAAAGTATACCATTCTTCTAGAATCAGTCTATAATCACCTCTCTTCCCTCTAAGAAGTACTTTCTCAACTATCATAGGTCCAGACCTCGTGTGTACAAGCTTTACTCTCGCGAGTAGCACCCCCTTATTAGGTACTACTTTTATAGCCCATTCTACTTCTCGATTAGTTTTCCAAGTAACTCTCATTTTCTCACAACTCTCTCAGCTATAAGAAAACCTTTCCTCGTTAGAGATAGTACTGCCCTACCGTTTGGCAGAATTCTCTCAGTGATAAGACCGTAACTAATGAGCTTCGTAGTTATTCTCCTTACTAAGAGCTCGTCAACCTTCTTATCTATAACAAGCGCGTCTATCAACGCTCTATCCACGAGACTTCCTTCGCTTAGCAACGCCAGTACTGTTTTCGCAATTTCTCCCTCAACTTTCTCGGGGAAAATTTTATCTACTAGAGTGACTGGCCCCTTAATTGGTACTTGAGGCTCTATATACTCGTATACTTCTTCTTCAGACACCTTTAGCACTCTCTCCGCTAGACTAGCTAAGAGCGGTGGAACAACTTTAGTCGAGGGATAGACTAAAACTGCTCTCTCAAATGGATATAAGCAGACGATCATTAGTGGTGTTAGCATTCTCTTACTAGGAGTAGCTAGATAAGCGTCGCATACAGTTACCTCGTTGACTCTATCTCTCAGAGACATTAAGCCAAAGACGTATGATAGGTAGCTGTAGGGCGGAGCGTATCCAGTAAAAATACTTGTAGAGTCAGCATACTCTGAGAATAGCCTACGGATTGACCAGAAGACTTGAGATATCTCTAGCGGCAGTCTCTCTACCACTGTATCGACATCAAGATATTTCCATCCTTCTTCAACAAGCTCCTCGAGGATGTTCTGTAGCTCTATGGCCAGCTTAAAGGGCATAGAGAAAGCCTGAGCTATAGCCTGAGAGAGTATTACTGCTCGATAGTAGTCTAAAGGTATCTTCCACGGCGGCGGAGACTCACCATATACGCTGAGCGAGTTCTCGGGCGAGTAATATCTTTTAGCTATTATGACCTCTATCATAGCTTTACCCCGTCTAAGCTTGCTGGGAGACAAGATAGTTCATATGATTCTGCATACTCGCTTAATACAGCTAAACGTGCCGCTAATCCTCCAGCGAGCTCTTCAAGAACCTCGTGTGAGAGTCTTATAGCCCTGATTGAGTACTTAACTAAGAGAATAGCCGAATCTCCCTCACATATACAAACAGAGTCTATGTTCAATTTATTAAAGGCTTGTATTACTTTAGGGAAGTCTTTTCTGCTAATTTTTATAGGCATATAGCCAACGACTTTCAGAGGCTTTAGTACAACTATAATATTTTTTGTAGGATATAAGTAGAGCTCGTTTACTACTACTTTGCGACATAAGTAGCTACTAGAGTCCCCCTTAAGTATCTTAGTCAGTAACTTATCTCTGCTATCATCTATCTCTTTGCTAAATAAGATCCTTTTAGTAACATAATATATTGCAATACAGACTACTACTGTTATGATAATTGACTGTGATAAAGCTAAGAGTATTAATGCGAGTACGGGGAGCGCTATTTTCTTCAAACCTCTCTTAAATAGGTCTTTACCGAACATTTTCATCAATTCTTTTAAAGCTCTTTTATTTATTAATGTTTGTTGCATAAAGACGAAATTGCGTCATAATGCAATGTTGTGTAGTCAAGCAACGTTTAGTTTATAAAGGACTATACACAATTAACTAATTTAAGATGAGAGAATACGAAGATTTTCATAAACTTATAGGCGATTTAAGAGATGGAAGGATATTTGGCTCGACTGAAGCCGCTGAGAAAGCCCTTACTTTTATTAAGGAGCAAGTCGGTCTCTGTAGCTCTCTAAACGAGATAAAGAATACTCTCATAGAGTATGTACCACCTCTCGTTAAAGCTAGGCCTACTTCTGCATTAACTGTTAACTGTCTTAGGGAAATTGTTGAACTGACTATTGACTGCATTAAAAGAAAGATGGATGCTCAAAAAGTTAAGGAAAACATATGCAGTAAAATAGATGAAATGCTACGAAAAGCTCATGAGAGTGTAAAGATGATAGCTGGAATAGGAGCCAAGAGAATTAAAGACGGAGATACTATTTTAACTAATACCTACAGTTACACTGTTTTAAACGTCTTAGAGAAGGCTCGAGATGAAGGAAAGAAAATCTCGATATTTATCCCCGAGTCTAGGCCGGGTGGAGAAGGTATAGACATGGCTGTAGAGCTTTACAAGAGAGGATTTCCTGTAACGCTCTTCGTAGACTCGGCTGTGAGGTATATGATGAAAGAAGCGGATTTAGTGCTAATAGGAGCTGAGGCTATAGCCGCTAATGGTGCTGTTGTTAATAAGATTGGTACTTCTATGATTGCTCTTGCAGCACATGAAGCAAGAGTAAGAGTATTCGTAGCTGCTGGAACATATAAGTTTAGTTTAGAAACATTTCTTGGCGAAATAGTTGAACTGACGTACCGCAGGCCTGAAGTACTTCTATCTTCTCATGAGCTAAGAGCCTTAGGAAACGTTAAGGTATTATGTCCTGCTTTTGATGTGACTCCCCCAGAATACATAGATGCGATAATAACTGAGAGAGGAGTGTTCGCTCCTCAAGCAGTTCCTTTGATAGTTAGAGAGATCTTCGGGTGGCCTCCTTTAGTTAAGGATATTAGTGTGCTCATAGAAGAGCTAAAGAGGTGTTAGAGTGAACTACAAACTTCCAAAGGAAGTTCTTGAGATAGCTGAAGGCATAAGATCTATGAAAATAAGGGGTGCAGGAAGAATAGCTAGAGCAGCAGTGAAAGCGCTGAAAATAGCGGCTCTTGGCTACCGCGGGTCTAATGTGAAAGACTTCTACGACTACATGATGTATGCTTCTAAGCTTCTTCTGGCTACGCGTCCCACGGCTGTCTCATTACCTAATGCCGTAGCGTATGTAATGTCTAGGCTCTCTAGGAACATAGAGGCTTTCTCGCTGAACGAGGCAGTAGATAGTGTTGTCAAATGGTCAGATGAGTTTATTGAATACTCGCTTAAGGCTACTCAGCTTATAGGAGAAATAGGAGAAGGTAGGATAAAGTCAGGAAACATTGTCCTCACTCACTGTAACAGCTCAGCAGCACTCTCTGTCATAATAACGGCACACAGAAAAGGGAAAGACATCAGAGTTTACGCGTGTGAAACTAGACCTAAGTTTCAGGGCAAGATCACAGCAAAGACTTTAGCCAAAGAAGGCATAGACGTAACCCTCATTCCAGACTCTGCTGTCCGCTTCTTTATGAAGGACGTAGATTTAGTGATAGTAGGTGCAGATACAGTAGCCGCTAATGGTGCTGTTGTTAATAAGATTGGTACTTCTATGATTGCTCTTGCAGCACATGAAGCAAGAGTAAGAGTATTCGTAGCTGCTGAAACTTATAAGTTTAGTCCAGCTACAGTTATCGGCGAGCTAGTCACTATAGAGGAGAGACCTCCTACCGAAGTTGTCGACAAAGATTTCTTAAGAAGATATCCTGGGATAAAGGTTAGGAATCCTGCTTTTGATGTGACTCCCCCAGAATACATAGATGCGATAATAACTGAGAAAGGCGTTATCTCGCCTCATGCTGCCATACTAGTTTTGAGAGAAGAGTTCGCCTGGACACTTGAGGAGAGAATGAAGAAGTTGAAATTGACTCTAAACTATGAAATTGAGTAGTCTTGAAGATAAGCTAGACTTCAGAGTAGCTGCGCTGACTATAGAGATAATTTACCGCAGAAAGCTCGGATTTGATAAAAGCTTTTTAGAAGCCTGCAAGAAAGCTGGGGTTCGTGGCAGACCATCAGCGTACGACATAGCTTATAGATCTCTTCTCTCATCTTATTTAGCTGAAAAAGTTCTTGTTGATAACAAGTTAGGGACTCTGCCCCTACGAAGAAAGTCTGCGTTTATAGTAGCATTTAGGCTCATAGTTGTGGAAAAAATTAGGTGTTCTCCCTTCATTTTCGGAGGTCTTATTCCGGGTAGACTTCAGAAGATACTCCACTCCCTGAGGAAAGCATATGTTGAAGAAATCGCTGAATCGGATAATCCTATTGAGAAACTCTCACTTATATACTCTCATCCAAAGTGGCTTGTAGAAAAATTAGTTAAAAATCTAGGGCTCCGCGAGACTGAGCGAATCCTCAAGTCGAATGAAACTGAGGTGATGTGGCTTAGGGTAAATACTCTGAAAACATCGCTAGAAAACGCACGCAGAAGACTAGAAAAGGAAGGAGTATGTGTTGCAGAAGATAGAGAATACCCTATACTTCTGCGGGTTATTGAAAGCAAGAAGAGTATTGATGATTTAAGGACTGTTAAAAGAGGATATGTAATACCCCAGGATAAAGCCAGCGTCGCAGCAGTCTACGCGCTTAATCCACGTCCGGGCGAAACTGTTTTAGACGCGTGTGCAGCACCTGGAGTTAAGACAAGCCTGATAGCTCAGCTCATGGAAAATAGGGGGCGCATAGTCGCCTTAGATATTAGCGACAGTAGACTAGACTCTATGAAGAGTCTTTTAAAAAGACTAGGAGCTCAAGATATTGAAATAATTAGGGCAGACTCTACTAAGATCGCCTTTAGAAGAAAACTCGATAAAGCGCTAGTAGATGCTCCATGCACTAACAGTGGAGCTATTAGGAAAGACCCAGCTCTAAGAATTACTTTAAGAAAAGTAAACTTGAATAACTTTACTAGTCTTCAGAAATATCTTCTTTCAAATGCATTAAGATACTCAAATGAAGTTGTTTACGCTACCTGTTCCTTAGCACCTGAAGAGGGGGAAGAAGTAGTTGAGAATATGCAAAATAGCTTAGTAGAGCTAAAATATATCGGTGGCACAACTGGCTATAGGAAGTATTCTTCAAGTAAACTTGTTAGGAGATTCTTTCCCCATATGCACCAGACTATAGGCTTTTTTATAGCGAAGCTCAGAGCTAATACTCGATGATAAAGCGAGGCGGTGTTATTCGCTCGGCCTTGCACTTAGGGCATTTACTGGGTTTATGCGGCTTTGTCAAATTCTTAAAGATGTAGCCACAGTTAGCACAGCGTGGCGGATCCATGTAAAGTACTCCTCCTTTACGCCTTATGGTTTTGGCTATATGTCTTAGGTCCTCGTAGATCGTTTTAGCTTCCCTAGGGTCATAGATCCCTATGGCAGCTGCTATTTCGTATACGCTTAGCGGTCTTGAAGTTCCAGATAGCACTTTAATTATTTTCTCTCGTCTACTTTCTTCTAGACTCACTTTTATCAAACTTCTTTAAATTCTCTACCTTTATAACATTAACTATACAGTCGGGTGGAACATAGTCTGCTAAGTAAACTGTCCTAGACGCCTTAAATATCCTGTATCCTTTTCTCCTTAACTTATCGGCGTCTATTATTAAGACCACAGAGGTTCCTCTTTTTCTACGAGCGTTTATCAGAGCGTCTTCTATAGAAGTAGTCATATGCACCTTTAGCCTCTTCATAGGTTTGAGTCCCTCTTTAAGAATTCTGCTCAATACTTCTCTTGAAGTTCCATGGTAGAGTACAGTGACATTATTGTCTTCTACTAGTCGAATATCGACCTTTATGCTATGTCCATATCTGGCTCTTATTTTATCTCCCTTTATCTCGAATCTCTGCTTAGGACAGAGTTCTGCTACTGCTCTTACATGCTCTTCGTGAAGCCATGAATAAAGCTCTCTTCTCGGCCATCTCTCTTTGATTGCTCTGACAAGTGCTGGTATTTTAACGAATCCTTCACTGTCTAGTTTTATACCTACGCTGTCAGGTATATGCCTCAAAATAGCTGAAAGAAGCTTACTTAGTCTTAGTCTTCTTTCGCTGTCTAAAATTAGCTTACAGGGTCTTCCGCAGTGAAAAGAGTCTTCTGTAAACACTCCGCAGACTGAGCACTTATATATGTTTTTAAGTTTTTTATCCATTTAGCTTATATGGGCGAAGGATATCTTGGAGCTCCTCTTGAAGTTCTTTCACGTAACGGTAGTCTAAGCATTAGTGGCAATTTTCCCTCCTCTTTAAGCTTCTTTAAGTAATTTCTGTACTCACTGGTGTGTTTTATATCAAATTTTATGAGCTCGTACATTACGTCCCAAAGCTTTGCCCTAAGTTCTTTAAGCATTGGCTCAGGCATAAGATAAAGTACTGTAGGATTTTCAAGCCATGTATCGAAGTCTCTAATTATGTCATTAATATACCTGCAGGCAACTCTAGTCGCTAACAGCAGAGAGAGCCTGTCGGCTTCTTCGAGCTCTTTCTCCATATTTTTAAGTAAATCTAGGTTCTTCTTTTGGGTCTCTATCCAAGAATCCAATCTCGTGAAAATATCTACTAGGCTCATAATCTGCGATTATCTCTCGCTTTGCCTCTATTTAAGTTTTCTACTCAATGTAAAAGATTTTGTGGAAGACCGCAATAATTAAATGTTCTCTAGGCTAGTATGCTTACGAAGAGAAGATATGAAGATAGTGAATACGATAAATGTTTCGCCCTCAGAAAGGGGCGATGTTTTAAAGAGTATTACAGCGTACTTAACCTCAAGTAGTAATCTTAGTGGAAATTTGCTACTCACTATTCACGCACCTTTAGATTTTATCCCCTCTTCCTTTCATCCCGAGCCTCCCCTTTTCATTAAAACAACAGCCAGAAGGAAGATAATGGGTTGGAGAATAACTCCCTACTTGAGAATTTTAGGCGGTAAAGCTGTGTTATCATATGGCATTAGGATAGATGCAAAGTACCTATTACCAGAAAACATTTTAGAAACCAATATGATTGAAGTAAAATGTATCAATGAAAATATCTTTAAATTAAATATATTCATGTGTTCTAAAATTTTGAAGAAGTTTAGGCTTATAGTAGGTCCTTTACCTTCAAACTACTTGGGCTTAAAGTACTCTGTTTTGAGTAAGAGAGGGTGTTCAGAAAAGAAATGCGATATGGCTGAGTTTGGAGCAACAAGAGTTTATATTTTTAAGAGTAGGAGAAATACTCTCGCGGGACATCTCGTAGTAAAGATAGAAGGCAAAAGATTTCTTAAAACAATACTTCCAATATTTCTTCAAGGTATTTTATCTAAAGAAAATAGTATTATTAAGACTAGGATTCCGGGTATGCGTCCTTTAGTACTTAATAGGGTAAATTACGACCTCCCAGACTTTTATTTAACTGTGTCGTAGCAAACCTTTCTCTCTTAAAACGTCTATTAGAATCTGCTTCATTACAAGAGCATCCTCATCCAGTAGAGGGGACTCTGAGATTATTGTAGAGATGAAACCTGTTTCAGCTATTGCTTCTGCAAGGTCTCTAAATTCTGGACCAAAGTCTTCCTCGGACATTATGTGGTGTCTTCTTTCTCCAGCCTGAGTATACTCTACTCTAGTGAAATGGCAGTGTAGGTTCTTGGCTACGTCGGTTCCGAGCTCATTTTCTATTCTCTCTAACACGATAATAAAGTCTCTTGGCTCATTTAGCGCGCCTACGTCTCTAGCGTGTAAGTGGGCCCAGTCAATCACTGGAACTAGTATGTCGATTTCTTGTGAAGCTTTTATGATCTCATCCAAACTGCCGAACTGGTTCTTCTTACCCATTGTTTCAGCTCCAAGCAATATTTTCTCTTTAAAAACACTTATTTTATCTTCTATTTCCTTTAGAGACTTTATGAATATTTCAAAAGCCTTGCTAGGATCTAAGCCCTTATATGCTCCAGGATGGAAGACTACTAGTTCTGCTCCCATCCATACAGCTGCTTGAACAGAACTAACTACTCTCTCAATGCTTTTTTCCAGCTTCTCCTGCTCCGTGCTGCATAGGTTTATGTAATACGGTGCGTGAATACTTAGCTTTACATTGTATTTTCTTGCCTCTTCTCCGAGTTTTTTCGCGTCCTCCTCCTTTATTTTTACTCCGTAAACAGCCTGATATTCGAAAGCGTCAAGCCCCCTTTCCCTCAGGTATTTTGGTATGCCCTCAATCTTACCCTTATACTTGAGGGGCTTGCCTGCTGGACCAAATCTCGGTACGCGCATATCTACTTAAGTTTACATAAGAGCCCTCTATACGCTTTTCTGAATACTTCGGGGAATATTCTTGTGGAATATTCTCTTTCAACTGAGACTACTTGAGGTGAGTTTATATCCTTGGTAGTCCCCAGAGCTGATCCTCTTTTTTCAGCGTAGTCTCTGTAAGTTTTTTCTATTAGCTTTATTTCAGGTTCTTCGACTTCAGCCTCCTTAGCTATATCTATTATTCGTTTTGCTAGTGACGCGAATACGAAAGCTGAATACTTTTCTTCTAATCTGTAGATATGTAAACTTTCTTCACCATACTTTGCTACAATTTTTTCTCTAAGCTTAATGAATTCATTTACCTTATCTAGTGCCTGTTTTAGTATTTTTAGAATTAGTTGAGCTGTTACTTTGCCCTGCCCCCAGGTCTCGTAGTACACCACCTCCTCCGGAAATCTTTTCGTGGGATCTGTTAGTTCTTCCTCAGGATATCCTATTGTCACTATATAGTGCACTTGAACATTCGGTGGTACGGAGAGTATTTTCTTTACTTCTGCTTCATTAAAGGCCCCTATCCAACATCCCTCTAATCCTAGCGCGTGAGCCATGAGAAGAACATTTTGTATTGCCGCAGCTACGTTAACTACTCTCCCTCCGCAGAACACCATTACTACTGGAGCTTCTTCTATAAACTCTTGGTTTAAAGAGACTTTGGTGAGCTTCTTTTTGGTTTCGGGGTCTTTAACTATGATTACTTTCCATGAAGCTTTGTTCCCTCCAGCTGGTGCGTATACAGCGGATTCGATGAGCAACTGGAGTTGTTCTTCAGGGATTGGTTTAGAAGAGTATTTTCTAGCAGTTCTTCTCTCCTGAATGAGCTTTAGAACTTCCTCAGGTGTCATAGATATTTTGAATCACTGATATAAATAATAGTTTACACTGTGGGCTCAGCTATGTATAGGTTATGTTTATTTGAAATTATTCTTACGTACATTCGAGTTCCGGGGCTAGCATGTACTCCTATAACTGTTATTAAACGCATTCTTCTCTTGTCTACTGCTAGCAACTCTCCTTTTAGCCATCCATCCTCTATTACCTCTACTAGAACTTTTTCTCCCTTTTTATAAATTATTGGAAGCATTGGACGCTTATGTATGCCGAAGTCTTCCGGTCTGAGAATTAACTTCACCTTGTATTTATTTTCAAGCTCTAATAATTTTCTGTAGAAATGTCTCCAAGTCATAGGCTTCACTCCTCTAGGTTTTCTTCCTCTCTTATGTGCTTCATATTTCTGTATTCCTAAAGGAGGCCATTTTTTGCCAGCTCCTATTTTGATAGCGTACTCGATGATTTTAGGTATTTCTTGGTCATTTAGCCCAGGGACCCATACAGGAGCTATGAGGAGATCTATGTCTGGTCTTTCTGCTATGTGCTCGGCTACCTGAAGAACTCTTTCTAAATCGTACCACTCAGTATCTGCTAATTTTTTCGCTAGTAGAGGATCAAGCGCATCTATCGATAGATTTATTCGAGAAAGACCTGCATCAGCTAGCTCGTCGACAAGCCTCTCGGTGAGCAGAGCTCCGTGAGTCTGCATTGAAATGACTTCAACTCCACGTATTTCTGAGAGTTTCTGTACGAGCTCTACTATGTGAGGATAAGTCAGGGGGTCTCCAACAGTATCTATATGTGCTTCAATATGTTTTCTTCCCTTGTAGTCTACTACGTACTCGAACCATTCGATGAGGCTTTCTAAATCTACGATATATTCGCAGAGTCTGTGTTTAGACTTAGGTCCTGCGTCTGTTGAACAGAAAATACAGGAAAGCACACATGCAGAGGATGGTCTGACTTGAATAACATTAGTTCCTCTATCTATGAGTCCAAAGGCTATGCATCCTACTAAAGGGACGTCATCTATGAAGACTATTTTACGCTTTTTCACAGATGCTTCCTCAAGTAGTCTGAGCAAACAAGACTATATATTTTAAAATTCCGTTAATCTTGTGCTCAAATATGCAGCTAAAGTATTCTATGATGGCCGCTTAGGCGACTGGAGATATATGCAGAACAGGATAAAACGTGCACTATTAGCAAGTAAGGTGTCTTCTCCTCCATTTAAACTCCCTTTGGCATCTAGAACGGACAGCGGCGTATGGTGTCTAAGCCAAGTAATCTCTTTTAATTCAAAGGTGAAGCTGAAGTCACTTCGTAGAATCAACGCCTATCTTCCTAGAGGAATAAGGCTTTACGCCCTAGCCGAGGTCTCTTCAGACTTTTCTCCTCGAAAAGCTCTCAAAAGAGTATATATTTACATAGTTCCTTATAGTGGAGAAAACTTAGACATTATGCGAAAAGCTGCTGAGCTTTTTATAGGCAAACATGATTTCTGGAACTTCTGCGTCGCTAAGAGAGAAGAAAGCACTGTGAGAGAAGTAACAAATATATTCGTCAGCGAAGCTGCGGAAACAATAATAATGATTTTCGAAGGACCCGGCTTTCTGAATAAAATGATAAGAAAAATTGCGTGGACTATATTGGCTGCAGGAAGAGGGGAAATAGACTTAGAGTTTATTCAAAATAGACTCGAGAGAAAGGTGGACTCTAAGGTTCCATCATTATCCCCTCAGGGACTTATCTTATATAGCATTGAATATCCTCAACCTATTAAATTTAAGTACGATAATTCAGCACTAACTGATATTAGAGAGTATTTAACTAAAGAGAAAAGAAATCTAGAAGTATTCTATGCGCTCACAAATCTCTCTCTACTCAAACTAAGCACTACTAGAAATTTTAAATAGAAAAACTTTAATCTGACATCAACGCAGTATAGTGTTAGACACATGCGAAAATACGAAGATTATCTTAAAGCCGAGGTTAAAGGAATATACCGTGTAGTATTTAGAGATAAATATCTCTCTCGGCTGAACATTTACCTAAGACCCGTCTATGTAATTCTTCTCGCATGTCCTGAATGGGGAGACCTCGTTCTCCCAATATATATTAATGAGCCAGAAGCAATGTCTATTCAAATGGCGTTAGAAGGATTTAAGCCGCAGAGGCCCATGACCCATGATCTAATACTTTCTATGTTAGAAACTCTGGGAATAACTATAGAGAAAGTTACTGTAGATGGAGTAATTAGTGGGGTATATGTGGCAACAATAGTTCTTAGGGATTATAGAAAAACTAAGCCTGAGTATAGATATGTTGATGCACGCCCTTCAGATTCCATAGCACTGGCAGTAAGAGCTGGAGCGCCTATATATGTGGCTAGTCACCTTGTAGAGTATGCTGTCCCCGCAGATCAGTTCGATTATGAAGAAAGCTCCTCTTAGTATTATTTAGCAACAGATTTACTACATATGAAATAGAGACCTAGTCCCTTACCTCTCTCTGTAATAGCTTCTATAGTTTTTGCAGGAATTTTTTCTCTAAATATCTTGAGAATCAAGAATGCTGTGATATCTACCACCCTTTTAAAGTCTTCACAGTACTCTGCGGTATCAAAGCATTTTAGCTCAAAAGGTGGATGAAGTTGTGTTGCTATACTAATGTAAGTTTTTGCTATCTTCTTTTTAAATGGCCCCGGAATCCCTTTAACTTGATTTATTATTTTTAGTGTAAAGGCACGACCTTTTCTTTTTAGTTTTAGCAACTCTTTTAATCCCTCACTTGATATCTGAGAATATCTGCTGTAGATATAGTATAGCTCAAGAATATGTTCTAGGCAGGCTCTTAAATAGACGTAGGCCGCTAAAGAGTCCCTTCTTTGAGCGTGACTAAACGATGATTTGAGAAGAAAGTAGCATACATCTATGCTTTTAACATGTATGGAGTCTTTGAGTAGCTTTATAATACTTAAAGCTTTAACAGCGGCGCTTAAATCCATTATCCTGCTCTAGGAGCTAAGAAGTACCTTAAAATGCCCCCTCCAGCTATTTCGAAGGTAAGTGAGATAGGCTTTTCTGTTGCGAATTCTACAGTAACTACATCTGATAGAGCTGAAGCCTTCTTAACCATGTCAAGTAGATACTCTAAGCTATAAGATGCTACGCTGTTTTCTTGTACCTCATACTCTAAGAGAGAGCCGCTTATAAGAGAGAAGTCTACGGTAACTTCTCCCTTATCACTTGAAGCATATACTCTTAAGAGGTCTTCAGTTGCCTCGAATTTCACAGCGTCGCTTACAAGATTAGCGTCTGAGAGAGCATCTTTAAGAGAATCGCTTAGCATTCTAGCTCTGACTTTAAAGTCTACTTTGACTGCTGGCAGCTCTTCGCTAGGTATATCGAGTATTGGAAGAGAAAAAGTTCTTTCAGCTCTTCCAATTATTTTTACCTTAAATCTTCCTGCAACAGTAGACAATTCTACTTTCTCATCTTTCCTAGCTCTCTTCATTACCTTCCTTAACTCCTCAAAGTTTACTCCAATGATAGTCTCTTCATCGCACTCAAATTCGTCGAAAGCAGTTTGAGGAAGTGAGAGATCTACCATAGCTATTCTAGATGGATCTAATGCCCTTAGGGTCAATCCGTCAGGAGTTACTTTAAAGCAAGCCTCATCTATGAGAGCGGCTAAGCTTTCTACTAAGTACTTCCACTCCCTAGCATCACCAAATACTAATCTCATCAAAGAAAATAGCATACTCCCTTTATTTAAATCTAAGCTTTAATGGAAAAGGATATTTCAAACATGTTTAGAGGGAGATTACCAGGGAACATTTTTAAGCCCTAGTTTGAATGCAAGGAAGTTAGAGAGCTTATGAAAAGCATACGTTAAAATCACTAGCAACAGAGCCTCTAGTGAGAATATATTTATTTTAAAAATCAGGTAATCTGCTATTAATGCTATTATTATGAAACTTAACTGGTCGACTAAAGGTAAAGGAGCACCCCTCGGTATTCCTAGTCTCCTCTTAATGAAAGAGCCCAGCATATCTCCAGTAAGAGCAGCTATAGACGTAACTATAAAGAAAAAACTATTAAAAACTATTTCACTTAAATACTTTAAGTATAATGCTTCAAAAACAACTTTAGCAGGATAGTAAGTAGATGCTCCAGCTAGTACACCTGCTATAAAGCCTTCTATGCTTTTTCCGTCACCTAGTATTCGGCGCCCATCTACAAAATTTTTACCCATATCTATTGGAGTGCGCTTTTTCAAAATTTTCGCTACGATGACTGGAACTGCGTTAGCCACATACGCGGGTATAGCTACAGCAACCATCTGAAGGACAAGGAACTCGTTTAACATTTCTCTACTCCCTGTCTAAATCAAGTAAATACTAAAGTGTTGGTATTTAAAGAGTTCTCCTCCGTTGAAGTACTTATAAGTCATTGACCCGACTGAAATTACTAATTTATTTAACAGTTCACATAAAGTAATTAGTGACTGGCCCTGGTCCTGGAAAAATACCGCTTAAGGCAAGAGTACATTTGTTAGGAAGTAGACTTGTGGAGGTTCCTGCAGACGTGTACCTTCATGTGAAAGGATATTCTTTAGCTAGGGTTACGCATCTAGATATAGAAGACCCCCTCCTCAATAAAATAATTCCTCCCAGCTCACATAAATATCTAAAAATAATTGGTCTTCCTACAGGATTTAGAATATTATTAAAAAACATCATAAAAATAAATGTAAACAAGGAAAGTATATTAGTCAACTCTATTGACATACATTGCAGTGAACTCTCCGATCTTCTTAGTAGTGGCGAGAGTACTATAGCCTATGTAGGTGGAAAAAATGGAGGTATATTCATTGGTTTCAAGAAAATGTATGTAGAAAAGTTAGAGAAAAAAGCTATAAAAATGGGTGTTAGGCCTCTGTAGCTTCGATTAGCCTTTTATACTCTTCCGCTATAATGACTCCGCTACTCGTGCCTATTCTGTCGGCTCCAGCTCTTATGAACGTTAAGGCATCTTCCGCGTGCCTTATTCCTCCAGCCGCCTTTACTTTTATCTTGCCCTCGCTCACTTTCTTGAGCAAAGCCACATCATGTATAGTGGCTCTGCCTGGACCAAAGCCTGTACATGTCTTCACATAGTCCGCGCCTGCTTCAATAAGTAGTCTGCAGGCTTCTGCTTTTTCTTCATCGTTCAGATAGTCCGTTTGAATGATAACCTTTATAATAACACCACTGCTATGAGCAGCTTCAACGAGAGCAGTTAATTCTCTTTTTAGATCATCTATTAGACCAGACCTAAGAAAAGAAATGTTCATAACTACGTCTACTTCTTCGGCTCCTCTAGCTGTTGCCTGCTCAAGTTCAGCTAACTTTACCTCTGTAAGGGAGTATCCTAAAGGAAAGCCTACTACTGTGCAGGGTTTTACATCACTGCTGGCCAGTATTTCTGATACTTGTTTAATATAAACTGGTGGTGCCACAAATGCAGCAAATCCTATTTCCATAGATTTACGACATTCATTTATAATATCATCTAGTCTCGCGTTTGGTTTCAGAACTGTGTGATCGATCTTCTTCACAAATTCGCTTAGGCTCAACATCTAGCTCCACCTTAAGGAATACTGTCGAAATATATCCGCATTCCTCACAAATATATTGTTGGGGAGTTACTACTCCGCTTAGCGGAGTAAAGGGCTTAACTTTAAGTGATCCACATTTTGGACATATTAACGCCTTTATTTTCTTCAATATATCACCCTTAGCCTAGAGGTACTATTGGATTGAAAATATATAGGTCTAATGCTATCTCTTCTTGTGATGAGGAGGAGGGCTGTTGACCCTCCTGGGGGATGATCCTTAGGCTGCGGACTGATGTTAGTAATAGTCTCCTAGAAGCCATATGTTGCCTATATTGACATTTTCTAAGCCTGCTCTCTTTGCTAGAGCATATGCTTCCATAGCATGTTTCCTACTTGTAGGGGGCAGATCATCAATTAAATAGTCTGGGTGAAATGCTAGAAGGGATAGTGGAATAGACGTGTCTATATCGGCTATGAAATTAACTATTTTCTCTACCTCGTAGTAGTCTACATAGCCTGGAACAAGGAGAATGCTTGCTACTACGAGAGGGGGTTCCTTTCTTTCATTTATTCTCTTAGCAGCTTTTCTGAAGTTCTCAAATAATGAACTGTTATCACAGCCTGTTAACGCCTTATAGACTGGGGGGGTCCACGCTTTTACGTCGAATTTTATGCATCCTCCGCTCTCAAGAGATAGTTCTACTGCTCTTTCAAGAAAAACAGGATTCATGAGACCATTAGTTTCCCAACATATCCTTAGAATACGACCTTCTCGAACAGCTTGCTCAAGAGCTATAGTGCTTGCTTTTAACGCGTGAGGCATTTGGGGAGAGGGGTCTCCTCCAAAGAAACATATACATGATACTCTTCGAGTAATTTTACTGGCTAGCTCCTCTGAGCTCATGGTAGGAGACAGCCTAAATGTATTTTCCCTATAGTGCCAGTTTTGGCAGAAGAGACAATCTAAATTACAGGCACCGTAAAAAACCGCTAAGTTATAGTATCCTCTCTCTGCTGATGGCTCATAGGCATACTTAGGGTAACCTCTCCCTGTGCATCCAGGACATGTCCATTCGGCCACACAGTTTGTTGGTAAAGGATCATAGTAGCAATCAACAATAGCCTTATCGGGAGTCCCTGCTAATCTGATAAGCTTATTTCCCTGGTTTCTAACTAAACCGCAAAAACCGTACCCTTCTTCAGGTATTTTACACTCATTGGCGCAGAAGGTACATTTAATTCCTTTAGGGTCTCTGGGGGGCTCAGAGGGTAAACCATATTTGCCTCTACTTATTTCATGTGCTTTCATAGCTACTTCTAAAGCTTCTTTAGGAGAGTCTCTTAGACAGTCAACACAGACACCGATTATTCTAGATATTAGCGCTGATTTCTTGCCGCATATTGCACACTCTTTCTCTTTTTTAAGTAAATACCATGAAATTCTAAATATCATTACAAATTATTTTACTCGAGAAGATTGATATATTTGTCTCTCGACAAGATTGTGAAATGAGAGTGAAATATGCAGAAGCTATAATCGAGGTAGTTAAAGGAGACATAACAGAACTAAGTGTTGACGCTATAGTTAATCCAGCAAACTCACTCATGGTGATGGGAGGAGGTGTAGCAGCTGCAATCAAGAGAAAAGGTGGCAGAAAAATAGAGGAGGAAGCATTGAAGAAAGCACCAGTACCTGTAGGAAAAGCAGTCGTTACATCTGGCGGTAAGCTCAAAGCAAAATATGTTATTCACGCCCCAACTATGAAAAAACCTGCTCAAAGAACTACACTAGAAGCAGTCGCTAAAGCGGTTACAGCAGCCTTACAAGCAGCTTCGTCCCTCAAAATAAATAGCATAGCTTTTCCAGGCATGGGAACTGGAGTAGGAGGTCTAAGAATCTACGATGCCGTTAAAGAAATGGCAAAACAGATTAAGAGACATCTAAAGCAGAACAGCTACCCAAAGAAAGTAGTACTAGTGGCTTATCGAGAAGAAGACTTAGAGGATTTTATAAAGGCGGTATCTGATGTCTTTGGAACATGACGAGCAGTACTTTCCCCTACATATCACTTTACGCGCTTCACTACCAGTTGCAGACACCGTACTTGCCGACCCCTACTCGTGTTGCCCGTTGTATGTTACAGCTGGCTGAAGCGAAACCAGGGGAGCTAGTAGTGGACCTCGGGTGTGGTGAAGGCAACGTACTGATAGCCGCAGCCAAGTACTTCAAGTGCAGATGTGTAGGCATAGAGATAGATCCAAGGCTTGCTAAGAGGGCGAAGAAGAGAGCAGAAGAAGAGGGAGTAGAAGACTTAGTTGAGATAATTATGGGAGACCTTTTCCTCTATGACTTAAGTTCAGCTGACATAGTGACCCTCTACTTACTGCCGAAGACCATACGCTTACTTCAGTACAAGCTTGCTGAAGAGCTGAAAGATACCGCTAAAGTGGTATCACATGACTACCCGTTAGAAAACACTCCTCCGGCTAAGGTAGCTAAGATCAAGTCATATTCTCCTATACATACTCACAAAGTATTCTTATATTACGCGAAAGACTTAAAGAGATTCCAGAGGTCATCTCCAACATAGTGTAAATTTTTAAGCACTTTACCTCTCCGCATGTTTCTTATCTCGTCACTAGAGTACATAGCAGAGCAGACAGCTATAGGCTTGCCATGCCTCTCATCGACCACAACAACAATGTCTTCTTTAGAAAAGTCTCCCCTGACTTCAGTTATTCCAGGTGCCATAACGTCAGCTCCATTAGCTATATGAGGAACAGCGCCCATGTCAACGACGACTTTGGGTAAGATGTCCTGGTATTCTGGTTTCAGTAAAATGAAGAGAAGAGGATAAATTCTCCCACTTCTCTCTATAGCTATGCAGGGTGTCTTATCTACGATAATTACTGTTCCTGTCTCAACCGAGGCTTTTTCTACCTTCTCTCCCTTCCTTATAAATTTTACAAGTCTAGGATATTTACTTTCCAGCTCCTTAGCTAAAGCCTTGCGGTCTTTTTTACTGAGTATATGTCTTTTGATCTTCACAATCTACTCATTATTTAATAGCTTATAAACATTGCATTAGATGAATTTAAGCTTAAATAAAGAAGAGGCATATTTCTTTAAGGGAAAAGCGTGGTTAAGGTAAGATGTAAACTAGTCTCTTGGGACGAAGTAGTAGAGTGGTGTAGGCAGCTCTCGCTAAAAATCAAAGAATCTGGCTGGAGTCCCGACACTATTGTTGCCATAGCTAGAGGAGGCTACGTTCCAGCTAGGCTCCTGTGTGATTTCTTAGATATTCATGAACTTTTAAGCGTACAGGTGCTTCACTGGGGGAAAGCTGCTGAAATAACAGCTAAGGCTCATGTGAAATATCCCCTTAAAGTAAATCTCTCAGGAAAAAAAGTGCTTTTAGTAGATGATATAGCTGATACTGGTGACTCAATTATAGTGGCTAAGGAACACTTAGAAAGCGAGTGTAAGCCCTCTGAGATCAAAGTAGCTACTATGCAGTGGATAAGCCCTGTCTGTAAAATAAAACCAGATTACTACGTAGATGAAGTAAAGGAGTGGATCTGGTATCAATATCCATGGACAAGATTAGAAGATACGACGCAGTTTATCACCAAAATGCTTGATGAAGAAGGTAAGAAGAAGAAAGAGTGGACACTTGAGGAGATCGTAGAGAAATTTAAGGAGTGGTACGGCATTGATGTAGGAAAATCATACTACGAGCTAGCTCTAGAAATATTAGTAGGTGAGGGAAAGCTTAAGAAAAGGACTCGCGATAGAGAAGTAGTCTACGAACTCTAGTGATGAAGAACCGGGATCAGAGTAGTGACGAAGCCACCCATAGCTGACGAGGCGATGAGGAGGCAGGGCGTGCTTACCGGTGACGAGGGACGTGGAGCGTCTGAGCCCTAAATTATCTTTATAAATTTTTCTTTAGATAATTCATCGTGGCCCTAGAGGAGAAGACTGTATATTTTGAGGAGTTCAAGGAGGAAGAAAACACTGAAGCTACTCTGAAGATAGCTAAGGAGTATGCATTGAAGTACAACATAAAGAACATAGTAGTCGCCTCTACTAGAGGAAAAGTAGCTGAAAAGGCTCTCAAGTTCTTTGACCCAGCAGAATATAACTTAGTTATAGTAACTCACACCAGCTGGTTTAGAGGAAAAATACGGCAGGAACTTGATGAAAATATTAAAAAGAAACTAATTGAAAGAGGAGCTCATATAGTTACTGCAGCTCATGCCTTTGGAGGAGTCTCAAGAAGTATTGAGAAAAAATATGGTGGAATAACTTTAGTGGGACTTGTAGCAAATGTCCTCCGTAGATTTTGTGAGGGAATGAAAGTAGCTGTAGAAATAACTTTAATGGCAACAGATGCTGGGTACTTTGCTCCAGGTGAAGAAGTTATAGCTATTGCTGGTACAGGCAGAGGCGCAGATACAGCTGTGATTTTAACTGCAGCGCCCTCTCACAAATTCTTTGATACAAAAATAAAGAAAATACTTGCTAAACCCATCTTTTAAGATAAGAATTTAAATTAGTTTTTTACCTAAATTAGGTGCTGACAACTTAAGGTTTTTGGCGGGGGTCCGCTCTCTAGTATAATGGCATGCACAGAACAGCACTCATGCTCCGAGAGCGGACCCCAGTAGAAGTAGTACTTTACGCAATATATCTCTATC
>Ga0190367_1000107_pt1 | contig 62458 bp, 77 predicted proteins | sample 4872181011_MG_FD_171838 | JGI IMG/M metagenome (GOLD analysis project Ga0190367, IMG submission 171838) | Hydrothermal vent microbial mat bacterial communities from Southern Trench, Guaymas Basin, Mexico - 4872-18-10-11_MG | ecosystem: Environmental > Aquatic > Marine > Hydrothermal vents >... | reverse complement strand
TCTTGAAACAGTTTCTAGGGCCCGGACCGGGCACATGTATCTAAGGTTCCGTGCCGTAGAGATATCTTTAAATATTAGCAGTTCTCAACAATCAACATGGAGAAAAACGACTTACACAAGTTCAATGAACGATTAAAACGTGAAATCGAACTTCTAGAAAAATCAAAAATAGTTGAAGAAAATAAAAAACTCATCCTTAAGTTTAAACGAGATTTAATTGTCGAAGGAGTAGGAATTGCAAGAATTGGACGGTATATGAGAACCCTTCGAATAGTCTGTGAACGCTGGAAAAACAAACCATTTACTGAATGGGACAAAGACGACATTAAAGATGTACTTGTAAAAATTGAAACAAATGGTTATACCGCTCAAACAATTAACGAGTTCCGAAAAGGCTTACGTAAGTTTTTCAAATGGCTCAAAGGTGAGAACTGGGAAGGATTAAAACTACTCAGAGGTGAGAGAAAAGATAACCGCAAACCAGATGTGCTAACAGAAGAGGAAATAATGAAAATGATTGAGGCGGCGAAAAATCCAAGAGATAAGGCAATTATTGCAGTAGGATATGAAGCTGGTCTGCGTATAGGTGAGCTTGCAAATTTGCGGTGGAAAGATGTAATCTGGACGGAGCACGGTGCTAAAATTAAGGTTCACGGTAAGACAGGGGAGCGAGTTATTCCAATTGTAATGGCAGCCCCATATCTAGCAAGGTGGATGCAGCATCATCCACACTATGACATGGTTAAAGGAAAACCAGATCCAAACGCTTTCATATTCGTAAACATAGGCTCTCCAGGATACGGAGAGCCAATGGAATATAAAATGCTCAGCAAGGTTATTAAGAAGGCTGCCAAAAATGCTGGCATAGACAAGCGAGTATATCCGCACATTTTAAGGCATTCACGTGCAACAGTTCTGGCAAACTACCTGACGGAAGCGCAGATGAACCAGTTCTTCGGCTGGGTTCAGGGCAGCGACATGCCACGTATATACGTCCATCTAAGCGGAAGAGACATAGACAAAGCAATTAACAAGGTATATGGCTTAGAAGTTGAGGAAGAAGAGAAGGGGAAAATGGCAAAGCCCGTAAAGTGTCCCCGCTGTGGTTACATGAACGCTCCAACAGACAAGTATTGTGGAAGGTGTGCTCTAATCTTGGACGAGAAGGAGAGACTGAGAATCCAGATGGAGGAATCGAGAATCATGAACGAAGTCATGGCCATGTTGCTACAAAATCCAGAACTCATGGAGAAATTCAAGGAAATGCTAAAGCTTATAGAGCTCGTAGAGCAGAATCCAGAAGCTATGAAGACCATTCTAAACAGTCTGCAGCGCAGTTAGACACGAATCTGAGTGTGTTGTTTTTCTTTCAGTATCCTTTTCAATTCAGCGATAATTTTGCCATCGTACATTTCATCAAGCAGTGTTAGCGCCGCAGCTCTTGCGATGGGGCTACCATTTATAGCTAATTTTATTAGTGTTTCTCTATCAATGTTAATACTTCCAAGCATATACGTATTTATGTAGAAGTATATTTAAGTTTTCTCTTTCACCAGACTAACTTCCCAGAAAAGTATATATACCCAATCGACTTAAGTATATATACGTTGAAGTAAAGATGTGTAAGGAAATAGGGAGGTGGAATGTATGAGTAATGGTAGTTTGAAGACCACTGTCGTGTTAGATCCCGAAACGAAGCTGATGGTAAGTGTGCTATCTGGACTTTTCAACGCAGACATGAAAACACTGATCCATTCAGCAATAAGAGTTTTGTACGAATACGTTAAAGTGTACGAGCTCCCGCCAGAAGTTGCAGAGTCTTTGGATAGTTTGATAAAATACGGAGAGAAGGTTGAAAAGCCGCTTAATGAGGTTGTTGAAGGAATAGTGTCCGTTATTCGGGAGGGAAAAGGCTTCAAAGTTGAGGGAGCAATAAAGAAGAAAAAGTAATTTTATTTTTTACTATTGTTAACGTATTGTCAGTATTGAAGAGAAAAATGTGTGCTAAGTTTCCCAATAGTAAATTAAATTTGTGCAAGAGACAAAGCCAACTTTAATCTATTAAGCAACTCCATTAGAGTGGTGGCACTCCTACACGAAATGCTAAATCCATTAGAAATAAAAAAATTAAAAAATTAAGGAGAAGTGGAAACTATGCATAAGAAAAAAACACCTAATTGGTCATATAATTTACATTGCATTATACGGTGCGTTGGTAGTATCCACCATTGTGTTCTACAATTCTGCAAATTTAGTGGAGTTAGTGTATGTAGGGTTGATAACCATAGCATTGGGAATCGTTTTTGTTTCATAGTCAAGTAAATCACGAAAGAAAGGACAAATAAGGGGGAGCATTAGTAAGGAAGCCCTTGTTGAAAGTGGAATGTATGCCTTTGTTCGTCACCCTGAATTCTTAGGACATATGCTAATAATTTTTGCATTGGTCATTATTTCACAGCACTGGATTAGCTTGATTATTGGTGTAATTCTAATTATTTTGTTATGCTTTGCTACGATAGAAGAAGAAAAAAGAAATATAGAAAAGTTTGGTGAAGCATACAAAGATTATATGAAAAGAGTTCCAAGAATAAATTTACTGCTTGGAATAATGGAGCTGTCAAGACAACAATAAATTATAAATAGTAGAAATACAACTTATGAGGCCAAATTTAGCTCAGCTGATGCATGGAATCGAAGTTAAGAAAATTTTCAAGAGGAACAGAAAAGATGTAAGATTAAAAATACTTGCAGCACTATTATATTTTCTCGGTCTTTCTCTAAGAAAAACTAGCCAGTTCATGTCTATTTTCCAGGAAATGAGCTATGAATCCGTGAGAACTTATTATCACAGACTGAAGGAGGTTATTAAACCACCTGAAAAAAGGGGAGGAGGCTTATAGCTATAGATGGATGAAGCTTGAAAATACTCAGATCTTTGTCTGGTCAGCAATAGATGTTGATACAAAAGAATGCTTGGCTATATGGGTTTCAAAAGGAAGGAGCAGCTTTGAAGCCTACGTTTTTCTCAGAATGGTTCTTAAGTACTGCGAGAATGAACCAGAATTCGTTGTTGACAGAGGAACCTGGTATCTGTGGGCTTTCAAGAGGTTAGGGCTGAAGTATAGACAAGAAACATTCGGTGATAGAAATGCGGTTGAAGGATTCTTTTCTCAGCTAAAGGAGAGAGTAAAGAGATTCTGGAAGAGATTTCCATACAACTCTTCCTTCAACTCAGTTCAGAGCTGGTTAGAGAGCTTTATGGCATTCTATAATTATTGGAGGTGGTTATCTTGACAGTCCCTGGAATAATGAGAAAAATGAGAGAGAACATGAGATAAGTATAATACCGATAAGCGTATTCTAGCATTTAATGAGATTTTTGACGTTAATGGAGCAAAAAATAGTTTTCACCTGCTTAAATGAGCCGAATTCTCTTCACAAAAAATGACATGGTTAAAATTTAAATTCATTTAATGCATCCAAAACAAGCTTTGAATCGTACTTCTTTATAACTACTCTGCTCTTCCCCCTTCCCCTGCGATAAGCTGTATCGATCAGCTTTAGGTGCTCAAGCTTCATCAGCACTTCATGAAACTTAGCATAACTTATCTGAACTATCTCTTTGAACTGCTTGTAGAGCTGCCCTGTCGTCATTTCGTTAGATGATGAGTAAATAAGCTTGAGCAATGCTCTTTCAATGCTGTTCAAAGCTAAAACACCTTTCCTTAAAAACACCTTCCACCCATCTTCGCACACCGCCTCGACATCTCTAACCTCAATTCTTCTGCTTGCTCTCTTCTCAGCTTCTATTCCAGCCATCTTAAGCAGATATATTCCGTAACGAAGATCTCCGGCTTCGTGAGTTAAGTCTACTATTTTTTCAAGTGCCTCATTGGTTAAAACATCTGGATAAAACCCAAACTTTGCCCTAGAAGATAGGATATCGTATATTTCTTCTCTAGAATAGGGCGGGAAAAGAACTACGTCCAGATGGAATATCGATCCAACGTAGATGTCAAACCTCTCAGCAATTCTAACATCAGTCGAAATTCCAATAACCCCTATCTTTACGCCATCGACTTCTTCGTGGGCCTTTATTAAGGAATGCAGTATTTTGTTCAGCACCTTATCATCCAGTATAATGTTTAAATCGTCGAGAGCCACAACTAAAACCTTCTCATCATCCAAAATTTTGTTCAGTATGCTGTAGTAAACCTTCGTGAATGGAGTGCCGTAAGATGGCAGAGCATAACCGTGAACTTTCTCAAAAATCTTTGCAAAAACCTGTTGCTTTGAATTAATTATCTGGCAATTAACGTAAACCGGGATAACAAAATCGCTAACGTCTTCAATTTCTTTGAAGAGTAGCTTAACTGCAGTCGTTTTCCCTGTCGATGGAGGACCTAAACATAGGGTATTTATGGGCCTAGATTTCATCAAAGCTGGTCTAAGATTTGATGCAAGCTGGGAGATCTGCCTATCTCTATGCAGATATTCTTCTGGCAAGTAATCTAAATCAAAAACGTCTATGTTCTTAAAGAGGGTTTGATTGTGCCAGAGCACATCCATACTACTTGTTAGGTTCGATAATCATTCCATTATACTCAAGCAATCCTAACTCTGCCTTAAGCTTCTCTATAAGTCCTTTCGTGTAGTATTCTGGGATCCCCATCGCAAGTGAAGCTCTCTCAACAATCTCATTGAGCGAATAACCTTCCTCGATTAACTGCTTCACTATTTTCTTTAGCTCTTTCGCAATCTCTTCTTCGTCAGCCTCATCGACAACTTCTGCATATTTGATGATGTAGCGGTAAAATTCTTTCTCGCCTCTAAGCCATTTCTCCTCTATCGCATGAATTCTTATGTTAACCCATTTGTTGTTGCCTACGGGAAGCCACACCATACTATCATTCCACCGTAACCTCTCTTCTCGAAACCAGCACTTTTGGTTGTAGTTTTCCCTCTATCTCGTACTTCTTGTGTAGTTCATTTATCGCTTCTCTGATGAGATGAGACAGTCCTTTAAAGTCTCCTGTTTCTAAGAGCTCGTTGATCTTATCTACCGTAATCGGGTCGACTGATGCCCACACTTTGTCAGTGCTCCTGTCTAATTTCTCAATCAGCTTTGGCAACTCATCACCTCCATTTGCTTCTAAGTTTACTTCTACTACACTCCAAAGATTAATATTTCGGTATATTCTAATTCAACTTAGAAGTTGAAAAGAAGAAGTAAAGACATAAATACTTCGATGTATAAATGTAGAAGTATATAGGGTGAGAGGATGCCCCTCATCAGGATATTGGATGTTGAAATCGAAGTCGTAGAAATCCCAACAGCAATTGAGATAATCGGCATCTTCGATCCAAATGCACTTGACAAGATTTTGAATGAATTAAGCAGATACATAATTCCAAGTGAGGTGGAAGTAAACGCTAAAACAATCTTTGATGAATAAGTGTATTTAATTATTTTTTAAACAAAATATTTTGAAAACTTTGAGTTTTCTGGATTGTAGCATACAGAGAACTTCTTCCAGAATTTTGGAACATAAAAGTCCCTCCTCAGCATGATAAGGGCAAACGATTTCTTTTAAATCGCCAAACGACTTATAATAAAAAGAAACTTCGTAATCCTTATCGATCTCGAAGAACCAGATAAGCCCTTCCAAAGGTTCACTACCGTGTAAATCATCTCTATAAGCGAATCCCAAGTTGAAGTAGTTGTCTTTGAACTGGCCGTAGTGTACATGTCCTTCAAGGTGGAGGAAAGCGTTTGAGAACACCTTAGTCTTGTACTGACCTCCTCCCCCGCCATGAACAGTAGTTCCGAAAGTGGAATATTTGGCAACCAGATAAAAATTCAGAGAGTATTTCAAAATCAAATAAAAATCCTCAACCCTATTTAGGTTATCCTAATTGCCAACTTTCAGAACTACTGTGAATGGCGAGGGTTCCAGCCTGTAAGTAGGTGAAACGAAATCACTAGTAAATACAACGGCATCAACATCTTTTTTGCTAATCACTTTTATAATCTTGCGAAGAGTCTTAATCGAACCATGCAAATCTGTAAATGCAGCAAAGTTCATGATTACCTCTCGTCAATTTTATCTCTCACTTTACTTAAGGACAATACCTTCGTTGAAAATTAGCTAACTGCTTAGCCATACAATATAAACAACTATGCTACTTTGTGCGATGATTCGCAGACTTTGTTCGGAGATTAAGAATTTATAAACGATCGTAAACTCTTTCCCTCTTATCGACTAAAAGAACGGAAACAATCTTGTTTTTCTTATCGACATGGTAGATAATGCGATAATTCCTAACAACGATTCTGTAAATGTTCTTCTTTCCCCTAAGCTTCTCGTAGGGCTGAGAAAATGGATCACTCAATTTCTCAATTGCTCGGAATATCTTCTTTTTGTCTTCCTCTCTTAGATTTTCGAGGAACTTCAAAACTCTTCTGTGAAGATACACCTTAAACATTCAACAACCTCTTTGCAGTCTTTAAATCAATGAGGTCAAGCTCTCCCTTCTCGTAGGCCTCCAAATCCTTTTCAATCATTTCAAGCTCTTCTTCGCTCAAATCAAAGAATCCCATAAAGTTCTCAATCTTTTCATCGATCTCGTCAAGTTTCTCCTTAATGGCTTTAAGCAATTCTAGAACTTCACTCATACCTTCAAATTTGTAAAGTAGAATAAAAATCTATCCCCCATTCTTTACGTCATTTCCATATTTTCAACAGAGCGTAAGGACAGCATAAATAAGATCACTACTCAGCTTATTCTTAATATTAAAGAGATGATATTCAAAATTATTATAATAGTTAAAATTTCGATTTTTAAGCCAGACCTTTTATTTCTGAGCTAAATTTAAACTGTAAGTAAGTTAGTAGGAATTTAGATTAGAGTATGTGAAAAATAAACTGCTATCATATCTCTACTAACACTTACAAGTAATCTCCTGCCATCCTGAAATTTTTTACTTCCACAGCACTCGTAGGTCTTAATTTTTAGTGTGAGGAAAATCTAATGGTGGTTTGTATGGATGAAGCTGTGGGTGGTTTAGTTAGCTTAGAGGACATACCCGGTGTCGGGCCATCCACAGCGGAAAAACTTCGGAATGCTGGTTATACTACAGTCGAGGAGATAGCTGTAGCCTCTCCCCTTGAGATAAGTGCTGCGACGGAGATCAGCGAAAACACAGCTGCAAAGATCATAGTTGCTGCGAGAAAACTCGCAAATGTTGGAGATTTTGAGACTGGAGATAAAGTTTTTGAGAGAAGGCAGAATGTAAGCAAGATAACAACTGGAAGCGGAGAGCTCGATAGGTTGCTTGGTGGCGGTATAGAGACTCAAGCAATAACAGAGTTCTACGGTGAGTACGGTTCTGGAAAGAGCCAGCTCTGCTTCCAGCTCGCTGTAAACGTTCAACTTCCCGTGAACGAGGGTGGGCTCGATGGGTCGGTAATCATAATCGATACTGAAGGAACCTTTAGGCCAGAGAGGATTGCACAGATGGCTGAAGCAAAAGGTCTCGATCCTATGGATGTTTTAAAGAACATACATGTGGCAAGGGCATACAACTCAAGTCACCAGATGCTTCTGGTTGACAAGGCAAAGGAGATAGCAAAGAAAATGAAAAACAACGGAAAGCCTGTAAGGTTACTCATCGTTGATTCTCTAATTTCTCACTTCAGAGCTGAATACGTTGGAAGGGGAACTTTAGCTGAGAGGCAGCAGAGACTTAACAAACATCTGCACGACCTGATAAAGTTCAGTGAGATTTTCAATGCCGCAATAGTTGTTACGAATCAAGTTATGGCTAGACCAGAAGCTCACTTTTACGATTCTACCGCCCCAGTCGGTGGGCATGTCGTTGCACATACAGCAACCTTTAGGGTCTATCTCAGAAAGACTAAAGGGGATCTAAGAATTGCGAGACTCGTAGATTCGCCATGTTTGCCAGAGGCTGAAGCGATGTTTAAGATAACTGAGAGAGGAATAGAAGACGGAAGGAAATAAAATAATTAATAATTAATTATTTTACTTATCTAAATTCGTATCTTTTGCCCCATAATTCTTCAAAAACTCTCTTAAATTCAGTTAGGCTATATATTTTTACATTGCTTTATTTTTACATGCTCGATGTTATGCCACACACCTCTGAGAATTAACTTAGCAGAACTAGTAACCTCAATAAATCTTACGTAAAGGTCTTTAGAGATCTTTGCCTCATTCAATGTAATAATGATAAGTGGAGAAACGTTAACTTCGAATTAAAAGCTTTTCTAAAAAGAGACTTTACAGATTTTACGTAGTCACTTATTGGAAATTTGAGATTTCCTATAATACTACATCGGATGAACTAAGATGGATAGATAATATATATTGTTGGAGAAATAGTTGTGATATTCTAAGATATGACTCCTGTCTCAATTTCTACTATCATTCCTTCTTTGCACTTTGGGCAAGGTTTCCAAAAGAGCTCAAAGACGGTCTTAACATTCTTTGATCCACACTTTGGACATTTCCTCTCATCCTTCATCTTTGGAGGTTTAGGACTTCGAAAGGCTTCCTTGAAACTAGGGAATCCATACCAGAAACGCCACTCGTTAACTTTCTCATCTCTCAGATCTGCTTCGAACTGATGCAAGCAGTCAAAACATATGCAATATGAGTTGAATCCTGTTCTGTTTTTTACAAGTTCCTTAGGAGCTCTTTCGCCTAGTATCCGAGCGAAGGTCTCGTGCTCAACTGGGTGTGGGCAGGTAACTCTCAGATAGTCCTTACCAGTCTTTTTTAGCTCCTCCATTAGTCTCATTATGTATTGTCTATCTTCTACGAGTTTTTCTTTAAGTTTTGACACTTCTCCTATTATCTTTCCCATGAGTCTATCCCATCTACATGAAAACTCCTTTAAGAATTTGCGCATAGACTTGTCAACGAACCCTATAATATCCTTTAAATCTAAAATGTGCATTTTTATCTCTATTTCTCGATCCTTAAACTCAGATTCCACAGATTTGAGAAAGTTCCAAATCTTATCTCTAAACTCGTTGCCTAATCTTTCTAATTCCTCTCTTCTTTTTTGAAGAAGTGTCTTCAGTCTTTCTAACTTCTCCAGTTTTGCGCTGATTTCTCGATAGCGTTTCTCAAGCAGTTCTCTGTCAACCTCTACGTACATGTATCCACCCCAACCCGAGGGAAAAGACAGATCACACTTGTTACATCGGTACTCGTTTATCGGTGGCATATTACTACTGATAACTCAAACTGTTAAATTGATTACTACGCGAGTTCCTACGGAACCTAAACGTTTCTCTAGAAGTTATATGAACCTATAAAGTTGAAGAGACACTGTAAAGACAATAATAGTTATAGCGCTAAAATAAGTGAAAGAGAGATACAATCATCCTACTTAGGCACTATGTAAGATATAAGTATTGATTCTGAGAGTTGGATACGTCAACGTAACCACAACATGAACCTATATATCATTAAAGAACTCGTAATTCTTGACTTTTCGAGTCTGAACTCATGAAAAGAATTTCTAAGAAAACATTAAACAAAGCTTTAAGGTTGTTTATCGAAATGTAATATGATGAAAGGATTGGATATTCTTGCTAATATCGTTAAGTTGCTTGGAGATTTGGCAGCTGATATAGACTGGAGTATGGAGGATTGGTACTTTGCTATCGGTGAATTAAACACAATTTTGAACAGATGGGTTGAAGAGTTAGAAGCTCTCAAAGATGTTAGCGAAGAACCTGAACAATTGGAAAATATAATAGAATATATAAATAAGGTAAAAGAAACTCTAGCGAAACCAAATCCAGTAATCGAGGAGTGTGTTAGTAGGCTGGAGAATCTCGTTATGGACATAATAAACCTCTCACCACACCTCATATTGATCGACACGGACTTCAGGAAAGAATTTCTAAGCGTTCTGAGAGCAATTCCGAACGAATATTCGAAAGCTATTAGGGATCTCCTGCTTGAAGCATGCAGGTGTTACGAAAACTCTGCATATGGAGCGTGTATATTTTTAGCCAGTAAGGCTCTGGAGTTCGTGTTAAAGGAAGCTCTAAAAAATGTGGATTTATCTACCCTCAGTGACAAAGATTTAAGAGATGCTCTAGGAAAGTATAGAGACGGTAAGGCTACGCTCGGTGATCTTATACGAATTGCTGGACGTGCGTTCAAAAAAGAATGGGCTCTCACGACATCACAACGGCTGTTTGAAGCAATAAAGGATATAAGAAATTTAGTCGTGCACAGTGAGTTACAACTCGATGAAAAGCTTACGAAGGGTTTCTGCTTGTTAGTCTCTCGAATCATAAGGGATATAACATTAGCATCTAAAAAATATCAATAATAGTCATGTAAATCATAAGGATATACAAATCTCATTAACTTCTAAAAATAAAAATAGAGGGGGCCTTCTATGCCGGATTTCCTTGAATCGTACCTAAAGGAATTAAGCTCTAAGTCTGAAAGAATAAAGGAGGAGTATAATAATTCAAAGCTATCTAGAATAACTTCAGAACTTAGAGTAGCATTCGATGAATATTGGATAAATACAGATTTACCAAACAGCACCCCAACGGATTTCTCTGTTCTTGCTGTTGATAGCAGCTCTCAGCATGTAGTAACGAGCAATGGAGGAATTTTTTATGTTGTAAGAGCTTTTGCGCAATCAAAGGATAAAAAGTATAGGAAGATAGTCGCAGACTTCGACTTTACTTCAGACTCGATGTATGAAGCTGTGCATATTATTCATAGAAAAATGGAGTGGCTGGAGCATGAAGTTGCACTTGAGGCAATAAACGATGGTTTTGAAGGTTATATACTCTTAGATGGTTCAATATATGGCAGACTTGTGCACATTCCGATTGAAACGGGATACGTTAATGACAGAGCTTTCATGCTGAAGTACTTTGAAACTCTGATAAAACTACTTGAATCTTGTAGAGAGAATTGTATTCCAATCATTGGAATAAGCAAAGAAAGCAGAACATCGTTCTTTAGAGAGTTTCTAATAAAGATTGTTGCTGAGAAACTAATAGACGAGATTGGTCTGAGCAAAGCTGAGTTAGAAAGACTCCTGTCGTTGGCTTTAGATGATAAAAGAAGGGCAGTAAAAGAACTTGAAAAACTCAAACATTCCAGCATTCTTAAAGAGATAATGGAGGAGTTGCTTGCGAGAAGGCCAGATTTTCAGTTAATATTAAGCTATGCAAGATCTACAGGATATACTACTCCATTAATCTTAGGAGCATCGGCAAGATGGAGAAGGTCATACAGAAGGATAGTTATTAATCCTGAAGGCTTTATTAAATCTAATTTCCCTATTTCGTCGATAGATAGAGATTTCGTTAAGTGGGCACGGAGTATCGTTGAAAAAATTCCAGATCTACCTGCAGTGATATCTTTTCATTTACTACCAGCAATAAACGACACTCCTATGAGAGTAGACATTCCGGCATGGGTTTTTGGAATTAAAAAGAAGCTATCCGAAGTTGGATGGCCAGAGGAGGCAGATATTGACATAAGCGAAATATTAAGGCTTATATCAGCTGGTTACTGCGGTTTGGAAAACTACAATATCTGGCTTAAGTCGGCTGATGATATAGTTAAGTTGAAAAGAGATGTTTTTGAGAACTTATATCTATCAAAATTTGAGGAGATAGTAGGTAGATTTGCAACTCCAAGGGGGTATAGGCGTGTCAGATTCCCTTGAAAAACTCGGTTATGTTATCGGAGATGCAAGTCCAACTGAATTCTATTTTATAACAGATGAAAACAAGCATCCACCGAGATGGGAGTATGTCTTGGTGAAGTCTACAGAAAACATCAATGGGGAGGAAGTTGAAGTTGATGTAATAGCTCAAATCGATGCAATTTATTCATCAAGTCTCGCTTTAAGTGGAAAGCCGAGTTTGGAGGCTGTTGAAAAAATCATAGAAGCTGGACTCGTAGACAGAAGATTGCTCGCTAAAGCCAGAGTTTTAGGATTTTTATATGAAGGAGTAGTTCTACAGCCGAGGAGAGCAATATATCCTGGGAATGACGTATTTAGGGCTCCTGAAAACATACTGAAAGAGTTTTACTCGTATCCAGAGGAAGAAGGACTGTTCATAGGTCATTTGATAACAAGGTCTGACGTTCCAGTAAGTATAAGTATAAGAGGATTTAGAAGGCACCTCGCAATTCTCGCACAGACCGGAGCGGGAAAAAGCTATACAGCAGGAGTTTTGCTTGAGGAATTGTTGAAGAAGGGAGCTACTGTTGTTGTTCTTGATCCTCATGCGGATTACGTTTTTCTCTCACGCAAAAAAGATGGGAGCAAGTTTTCGGATAGAGTAAGTGTCTTTAGAACGCCTGAAAGCACTGGAAGGTATGATGAAAGCCAGATAGGAAAGATAAACACGTATGAGGTCAAGTTCTCAGATTTAAGCATCGACGAGATAATAACAGTCTGTGGAATAAGCGAGAGATGGACAAAAATAATCGGAGCAATACAAGATGCAATTAAGGAGTTAGGTGAAAGTTACGATTTAGATGATTTGATAAAGAAACTTGAAGAAAAAGGGGACGACCACTCCTTGAATGCTCTGAACTATATAAGAAAGCTGTCAAAAATTAGAGTATTTGGTCCGGCAACGACAGATATTGAAAAGTTATTGAAACCAAAGCACATTTCCGTCATAGATCTTTCTGGGCTGGATGATAGAGTTTCAGATTATATAGCTTTCAAAATTCTAAGTGAAATATACGAAAAAGCGCAGACACAACAGTATAAATATCCAGTCTTCGTCTTCATTGAGGAAGCACATAGGTTTATTCCCAATAAGGAGAACACATTATCCAAAGGAATAATAAAGAGAATTGCTGCTGAAGGAAGAAAGTTTGGAGTATTTCTCGTTTTGATTACTCAAAGGCCGTATAAGATCGATCCAGATGCTTTAAGCCAATGTAACAGCCAGATAATCATGAAAATGACAAATCCCGAAGATCAGAAAGCCGTAAGGAACAGTTCCGAAAGAATGAGTGAAAGTCTGCTAAACGACCTACCGGGATTAAACGTTGGAGAAGCCATAATCGTTGGTGAAGTAACGAAGGCACCTGTCATGGTGAAGATAAGGCAAAGAGAGACCGAAGAAGGTGGAGCGGACATTGATGTAGTTGAGAAGCTTAAGGAAGCTTTAAAAGAGGCTGAAGAAGAGGAGAGGTTAAAGGATGAAGTTTTAAGAGAGGAAATAGAGAGAGTAAGGAGTATCGTAGAGATGTAAAATAGTCTGATTAAGTATGCTGCAGAGGTGTGAGACGTGAAGGATGTGAATGTGGAAGGAATATTGGAAATATTGAGAAAAATAGGGAATGAGGGAGATGATATTGCAGATTGGTGGAATGTTATTAGCAAAATAGTAAGACGGTACATCATGCCCTACATAGAGAACTTAGATGGAAAAATTGACAATAGTTACCTTAACAAAATGATCGAAGAAGTAGACAAATTTTACATTCGCGAGGGGAGTTATCCACTAATCCGCCGAGTTCGGTATGGTCTTAGTCATCTGTTTTCATGGGATATTTTTAAACTTATAGACATTCTCTTCAGAGCCGCAGATCTAGAATACAGATCATTACGTGGCGATGATAAATTAGGGGAGAATCTAGTGTTGATAGAATCAGAATCAATGGCTAACATATATAAATACGACTTCTGGTATAGAATTAGAAAGAAACAAGGCATACATGTCCTTGTGGAAATTCCAGAAGGTCAAGTAGGCTATTTAGTTCTTGAAGCAATACCGCATATTTTCGCTAAAGAAAATATTGAAGATATATTGAAATTTTATAAGACAATGATAATAGTAGGCTACCAAGATAAGATGGACCCACAATTAGAAAACTTGCTTACATCTCACGGATATAGGTGTATACGACGGACTGTTAACGATAATATTGTAATTCTTTTTGCAAAGACGATAAAAGAAGAAATTACAACTGGGTAAATAGAATCAAATGATAAGGTGACTTTGTATGAAGTCAAAAGACGAAGTGATAAGTGAGATCAAAGAGACATTTAGACAAAAACCTGAAGAATACTTTGTAAATCTCTTTTTATATAGAAAAGAAGAAATAATAAACCCTGAGAAATCTATCGGACTAAAACGTCTTAGAGAACCCATTGATAAGGTTGAAAATTATATGAACTACATTTTAGAAATTCTGAAAACTTACATAGGTTCTGAGCAGGATGAAGAGATTAAAGAATTTGCACGAGGATTATTATATATTGTCAGGGAACTTGAGCAAGTTAAGGAAAAACAAGAAAAAGTCGGTTCAAAAAAGATCGAAGATATATTAAAGAATGAACTCAGAAGACGATTTGAAGAGATGCTTATTTCAAAGTTGTCTGTAGCAATTAGTATTGCGATTGCAGAAGTGCTAAAAGAGAGTTTAAGACAAGCTTTAAATGATATAATGGAAACCCATGTAACAACAATTGGCGTACTTCTATCGCATCTTATTCGTCTTCACAACCTTATAGCACATGATCTCAGATCAGGGATAAATCCAAGCGATGATAAAAAAGTTTGGGACTACATAAATGCTATAAACCTCATAACGCTACAATATGGTGTTAAAATTTGCTCATCTGTGGAAAAAGGTTCTTCCCTTGGGGAGGGTATTATTGAATACTTATTGGATGAAATTGAAGAGCTTGAATCCGAACCATCGATTATGCTAAGAGTCATGCCGAAAGCTTCTTGGAAGACGCATTTAAAATTAATTGAAGAAGTAGAAAAAAGAGGTGCTCAAAATGAGAATAGCTCACATTTCTGATACACATCTAGGATACAGACAGTATAACCTTGATGAGAGGGAAAACGACTTCTATGAAGCTTTTAACGAAGCTATAGACAAGGCAATTGAGGAAAGGGCAGATGTGCTAATTCACTCCGGAGACCTTTTTGACTCACCAACACCGCCAATCAAGGCTTTGTATGTATTTAAGAATGCGCTGAAGAAGATTGATGGAAAGATGAAGATATACACAGTCCTCGGTGATCACGACACACCAAAAAGGAAGGGGATGCCACCGCATAAGCTCTTTGATATTAGGGTTTTGGGAGTTGGAAAGCTTGAATGGGTGGAAGTTGATGGAGTTTTGATTGCTGGTATATCAAATCTCAAAGGAAGAGGTGTGATATTACTTAAGGAAGAACTTAAGAAATTTGATGCAATTGCTGGAAAGTATAAAAAGTCCATACTCATAGCACATCAGGCAATTGATAAGTACTTGCCATTTGAAGGGGCATACGAGCTGAAGGAAGACGATTTACCGAGAAAAGCTACATACTACGCCTTTGGACATTTACATTCCAGAATTTTAGCAAAATTCGGTGAAGGTTATCTTGCGTATGCCGGATCAACTGAAATAATTAGAAAGGACGAAATTGGCTCTTGGAAGAAGAAAGGCAAGGGATTCTACATAGCGGATTTGGAAGGAGATGAAATTGATATTCACGAAATCAATCTGGATATCAGACCTCAGGTTGAGATAGAAGTTAATGTAGAAAGGCTTGAAGACGTTTTAAATTACACGAATTATCCGAAGCTGCCAGTGCTTCATATCACTGTCAAGGGAGAGAATATAAACAGACAGTATGTTATTGAAAAGCTTAACAGACTATTACGAGATAAGGTTTTGAGCTTTAAGCCATCCTTTAAAGATCTAAGCCAGCCGCAGATAGAGGAGCTGCCAAAAGGGCCTATAGATCTAAAGTCGATCATGCGCGAGTATTTGAAGGATGAAGAGCTTGCAAATCTCGCAATTGAGCTTTACGAGCTACTTTCCGAAGACGATGTTAGCGGAGCGATAAGAGTTGCTGAAGGGTTTTTGGAGGGTGGTAAGTATGATTCTAAAGAAAGTTAAGTTAAAGAACTTCATTTCACATGCGAATACTGAAATCGAGTTTCCCCTTGGCGTAACAGCAATTGTCGGCCCCAATGGGGCCGGAAAAACGTCAATAGTTGACGCAATAGTTTTCGCTTTATTTGGAGATAAAGTGAGGGGAGAAAGGGTCGAAGACTTAATAAGGAGAGGTGCAAGCTCTGCCGAAGTCGAGCTAACATTTGAAGCTGGTAAAGATTACACGGTTCGCTGGATTAGGAGAAGAAGGGGTGTTGAGGTCACACTTTCAAGGAGCGATGTCGGAGTTATTGCCAACACGAAGGATGCTGTTTTGGAGGAGATATCGAAAATCCTTAGAATGGATAAAGAGAGTGCGATGAATTCAATTTTTATAAGGCAGGGGGAAATAGCTAGCTTAGTTGACGCTGATCCAAGGACGAGGAAAAATCTGTTAGGTAAGTTAATCGGCTTAGACAGACTAGAAAAAGCTTGGGAGAAGATGAGAGACGTAATCACTCATTTTGAGGATGTTAAAAGTAAGCTAGAAGGTGACATTCAGGGAATTGAACGTGAGCTAAAGGTTAGAAAAGAGCAGCAAAGTAAGCTTGAAAAAGAAATAGAAGATCTGAAGGCTGAGATAGAAAATCTTAAGCATAAGTTGGTGGATATTGAAGGTCATCTTAAGGTCGCTAAAAGTGAGCTAGAGAAGTGGGATGAGAAAAAGAGGAAGCACGATAATCTGATAGTAGAACTTACCAAGATAGATGAAAAAATAAAAGCTACAAAGGAAAAGATTGAAAGTCTTGAAACAGAATTAAAGCAATCTGAGGAAGCTAAAGAGAGATTGAAGGAATTGGAGCCAGAAATAGCTAAAATCCCGCTTTTGGAAAAATACGCTGAAAAGTTGAGTGAACTTAACAACTTAGTCGAAGAGAGAGATCAGCTGAAAAAGGACTTAAACACGATTTCAGACATAAGAAACGAAGCTAAAGAGTCGATAGAATCTTGCAAAGATTATGTAGAAGCTGTAGAGGTTGGAGAAGTCGAAGGAATACCAGAAGAATTATCGGAAATTGAGAAATTTACTACAAGAATTTCTACACAGGTAAGTAGTATTGTTAAGCAGATAGAGAATAATGAAAGAGAGCTTAAAGAGCTAATATCTAAAGCCTTAGAGGTTTTGCCAGAGGCAACGGCTAAAGCTAAAGATGCCAAGCTACAGGAACTTAAAGCAAGAAGGGAGGAATTAGACGCAAAAATATCCGAATTAAAAGGCGAAAGTGGTAGAGTAAGAGGAAGAATAAGCGATCTAAGACAAGCTTTAGAGATGCTTGGTGAAGCTGATACATGTCCCGTTTGCAAAACAAAGCTAACTCCAGAGCATAGAGAAAGGGTAAAAGATGAGGTACAAAGAGAAGTAAAAGGTTTAGAGGAAGATCTAAAGAGGATTAAAAAAGAGATAGAAGAACACGAATTACAGAGGAAAAAGGTGGATGAGGAGATCGAACGTGTGTCAAGGATCGATGTTGAGCGCATCGAAAGATTAGAGAAAGAGATAGCAAAGGATAAAGAAAAGCTCGCAGAACTTTACAAGAACTTACACGCTGTTATACAAAGAGTTAACGACCTTGAAGGTGAAATTAAGTCAAAGATGTCTAATACAGATGCAAAGATAGAGGAAATCGGAGAAATTCTAAACGACCTTGCTGAAAAGATCGGATACAAACCTGAGGATCCAGAAAAGGATTTGAAGGGATTAAGACAGAAGAAGGAGAAATACGATCGTCTGAAGCCGATTGCAGATAAATACGAAGAGATAACCCAAAAACTTAGCGAAGAGAGGGAAAGATTGAAAGAGCTAGAGGCTGAGAAGAAAGGAATTCAAAAAGAGGTTGAAGAGCTCGGGTACGATGAAAAGAGGCACGAAGAAGTTAGGGATAACTATGAAAAGTTGATGAGAAAGTTCGAACAAACCAAGACTGAGCTAGAAGAAAAAAGAAGTTCGCTGGAGAAGAAACAGGAAGATTTAAAGAAGGAAGAAGAAAAGATAACAGAACTTGAAGAAGAACTTAGTGAGCTTAAAACGAAGCTTGAAGATGTTGTAAAGTTTATAACGAAATTAAACAGTATTAGAAATGCATTTTCAAGGGATGGAGTTCAGAAAATGCTAAGACAAAGGATTGCTCCACTTATATCAGAATTTGCAAGGAACTACCTTGAACGTTTCAACCTAGATATAACAGACGCATCCGTTAGTGAGGACTTTGACATCTCAGTAATAAAGGAGGGCGGTGAAATATCGATTAAGTCGATAAGCGGTGGTGAAAAAGTTGCTATCGCAATTGCCTTACGATTGGCAATAGCAAAAGCTCTCGCTGGTAAAATTTCAACAATAGTCATGGATGAACCTACAACACATCTCGATGAGGAAAGGAGAAGAGAGTTAGTGGAGATTATGAAGAGTTTCTTCAGAGAAGGTACCACAATTCCCCAAATGATCATTGTAACCCACCACAGAGAACTTGAAGATGTCGCAGATACAGTATACAGAGTAGAGAAAGTCAGTGGAGTTTCTAGAGTTATTGCAGAGGTCTGAGGAGAGGACTATATAAGCACTTCTCAGCGCTTGTGCTTCCATAAAGCCAAGAAATCTTTTGAAACAGAATCATCTCAAAACTAGAATTAATAGAGATCCTGAATTAGGGAACCGTAAGATTGGAAATTGAAATTTTTTATGCAAAAATTTATTCAAGGTTCTGTTACTGGAGGGTGTCAAGTCCTGTCAACTTAACCACCTCAAATAATTGTAGTACAACATGAACAGCTTACAAAACAGATTCCAGTTTACAACCGGCTTTTTTGCTGTAATGAAGCAAAAGAAGATTTTTCACTCGCTGCTTGAAAGATGAAAACACCGATTCAACTAAACTTCTTTTTCCAAAACCCTTCGCACTCAAATTCCAAGTTTAGACCATCTAAAGCATTTTTCAGCCAAGTAGCTTTATCCACAACGAATTTAGGCTTACCCTCGCAGTACTTAAGTACTTCTTTCACAAAAGATCTTGTTACGAGCCAGTTTCCTGTTGTGTAAACTCTCATCAGAATTAACTCATTTCTCTCAACGTCAACTGCTGAGTAAACGTAGTAACGCTTTTTATTTGCTTTAACAAATTTCATCTAACGCTATCAATTTCCTTGGCTTTCTCTCTGTAGCAATCGGCAATTTCTGCTCAAACTTCTTTATCCATTTCCAGATAGCCGTGTGAGAAACTGGACGGATCTCTGAAAGGATTCTGGCTGTTCTTCTTGTTGAAGACTTTCTCTTTCAAACAATTTCAGCTCTTCTGTCAACTCCTTCAGCTTTATCAAAATTCGATGAAATATATCCTGAGATGGTAAAGTTTATGGGTCTACTGTTCCACAAAGACATGCTTAAAAAGGCCGTTGAGTATCTAGTCGAAGCTTATAAAAGATTACCTGAAAGATTTGGAATATTAGAGGATCTATCTCTATGCTATTTTCTGCTTAGAGATTATGACAAGGCAAAAGAATACAGAGAAAAAGCTGAGAAGCTTAGACAAGAGAGAAAACGTACTAAAAGCTATTGAGCAAATGTTCAGCAGAATGCTTATGTATTCCCGTGTATCTCGATAATATTAATGCATGCCTACGAAGGCAGACCGTTCTTTGTCGTAATCTCTGGTAAGATTGAAATAACTGATGAAGAGAGCATTAATGACCCTCAATAAAGTCATAAGCGATATTTATGAAGGATTAATAGCGGTAATAACAGTTAATGGAGCCAAAACTATTTTTAGAGATGATACTGGTGTAATATAGGCTGATAAGTGATACCTCGAATTGCTACCTTTTAATAGGACATGGAAACCCAATACCAGTCATACTCGTGGTACAAGATCTTTTATACCCGTTAAGAGAGTCAGAGGTCATACAAAGGATGTAGAGACGCCCCATTTCCATTGCAGGATTTAGCAACTTTATTAAAGTATTGATCTTTTCTAAGTTGAATAGAATCCATACTCTTATATACTATCTTATTTATTTAAGTTGAATAATAATTTAAATCAAATACTATTTCGATATAACCATCATCGAAGTCTACCCAGAATCCTCTTAGCTTACTCTTTACTTTCTCAAGCTTCTCAACAACACTTTTTAGGTCAAATTCTTTACCTTCAATTTTTAGCAAAAGTTTAACAGCGATAGACTTCTCCATTGAAACTGTTGTGTATTTTTCGGTATACGTGGAAATTAACACGTTTTTGGGATTTTCAGAGTTATTAATGAGCTCAGATACGACTTTAAGAGCGTCATCGAATTCTGACACAAGTTTCTCAATAGTTGTTATACAATTTTCGTTAATCCCTATACCCTTTCTAAAATGTTATGAGGCGTATTTCAGAGCTTCTCTTATATTCTCCTCCGTAAGTTCTGGATACTTCTCTAGAACTTCTTTCACGGATAAGCTTTTGGCTAGAAGTTCAAGTATTAGAAGAACAGGTATGTGAGTTCCTTTAATTACGGGTTTTCCTTCAAATGGATCTCTTTCTATCCTTTTAAACATATCTCTAAGTTTATTTCAAAAGTTTAAAGATTTTTTAGAGTCTCTATCATCTTGATACTTTAGAAAGATAAGGATCCTTTCTATCCCATACATGAGACATTGAAAAGAGGCTTGAGGAGGGTTGAAGAGAGAGATTAGCATTTGTGGAGAGAAATTCATCAGATTGGTAATAATCACAATCTTCAAAAGTTTTTTCTGAAACCATAGCTTTTTGGAGATTCTGTATTAAATCAGAATTTATCGAGGAAATCCTTAAGGCATCTGGAGTTAAGGTTAAGTCAGAGAAAAGGGAGTTGTTTGGAGTTGGAGGTTTTGAATTTACACCGCTAATCTTCGTATCTTCAGCTATTCTTAAGTATCACGATATGATTAACGAGAGCTTGGAACTGACAGCTAAAGAAGCCCCAGCAGGACTTGTGGATCCTACAATCTTAAACCTGATAGTTTCAAAGGCGGAAAATAATTCATTAGTTGTAATAGAAGAGCCGGAGGAACATAAGAATCCATTGATGCAAATCGAGTTAATGAGGGATTTAATTAAAGCTGTAAAAGAGAAGAACTTGACATTAGTTATAACAACACATTCCGAGATAATAATTCACTCAGTTTTAAAAGAAATTGAAGATGGTAGGCTAAAGCCTAATGACGTTAGACTCCACTATTTTATCAGAAGCAAGGAGGTTCCATGGACGAGAATAAAGGAGATAAAGGTGCTTGAAGATGGAAGTTTGGAGGAGCCAATGGAAGATTTCATAGAAGCAACTGTAAAGCTGTTCTAATATGAGGGTGATCTTTGATACTTCAGCATTTATACCAGAGAATAAGCCAGAAGAAGAGAGAACGGCCATTCTTAAACTAACTGAACTACTTCCAGATTTGGATGTAACCATATACGTGTCGAAAGGAATAATCAAAGAATATATGTCAAAGCTCAGATTATTCCCCAGTAGATTTCGTGAGCTTTTCAGAAATGTAATATCTGCAGCATGTAGAATAAAACCTTGTAAGGAGCTTGAATTTGGTAACAGTAAGATACATAGGATTGAACCCAAGAAGACAAACTTAGACAACGAATTTAGGAGTATAATTGAAGATAGGTGCAGGAAATACGATCAAGAAGATGAAAAATTTTTGGAATTATTCATATACCTTGGAAAATCAGAAGAAATTTTCTTAGTTACAGCATCGGAGGATTTAGCTTGTATGGCTAATGAGGCTAAAAGATTACTCAACTTGCAGAGATCAGTCAGAAATAATATTTGCTCATTTCTTGTGGAATTAAGGATGAATCAAAACTCATGAGGTGATGCCTTTGGGTAGGGTATTTTTCCAGTGTCGATATTGTAACAAAATTTTCGATGCTTATGATGAAAACCATGCAAAAGAGATAGGAAAGCAACACTTACTCAATGAACACTTCCAAGATGTTTATAATTGGTTTATAAATAAGTACGTTATTGAAAACAGAGGTAAATGTCCCAGACACAGAAGTAGACTGCAACCCAATGATATAGATAAACAAGGGTATTGTAAGATATGTGGATACCCGGTTTTAAATTGGTGGGTTGGTCTTGTAGTAAAGTCTTCAATGGTTAGGGAAAGACCCTAAGATCTCACTCCTTGCTTCGTAATCTAATTACTTCCCACTGTAGTGGTGATGCAACGTTGTTGATATAGTATTTAAATCATCCACAATGTGGTGTCACGACCCCCACTGTCAAACGAAACTATGTTTATAGTATATTTAGCTCTTGTCGATCTTTTGGAACAGAAAGCCCTAATTTCTTTAAATTCTGAGCATACTTCTGAAACCTCTGCAAACCTTAAAAGTACATTCTTATACGTTTTCCTCTTAATTTTTCGATTCTTTCTTTCAGGACGACTGTTAGTTCTTCCACATATTTTGTACCTCTGTTTCTTTTTCGGGAAATTCCATGGCTCAAGCTTTAGTCTAGTCTCTGAGATTATTCGGAGAAACTTCTGACGGCGTATCTTAATCTAAAATTTACAAAAGTGTCAAAGAATTCGACAAAGCACAAAAAAGGCTAACAAATTTAATTTTTAGTTTTCGAAAACTCTTAATTCTAGTAATTAAGATTAGTCTTGAAATACCATGAATTATCTACAAAGTGTAACTACCTCTAAATTAGGATATCCACATGAATTAATACTATTTTCTTTAGAGAGAGCCGAAAGTATAGTGAAAGAGCGATATAGGACAAGAGTTAAGCTGTTATCTATGCTTTTTCTCAGTCTTCTAGGTAAAGATGTCGAAATAGTAGATATCAAAAGTAATGATCCATTTTTAAAAGCTATAAACAGTTTAACAATGAAATCCAAAGCAGACATAAGCAGTAGCCTTGAGTATTTTTGTAATCATATATTAAATAAAATTGAAAGATTTAAGCAAATATATAATATAAATATACATAACGATATTATTAATTCTTTAAGTGATCTTATATTTGTCTACATTGTCGCAAAGGAAGTATTTAACACGGATACACTGAAAGTTATTGAAGTCGCAAATACACTAGAAGATATCCATGATGATAAATTACGATCACATGCGTATATCCTGAAAATACTCGGAGAGCATGTAAGTGGTGATATTACTGAAGATATTTTAGAAAATTTACAGTATAATGAACTTAACATTTACATCACTTATAAATTGTCTAATGTATTTAAAGACAGGAAAAATGAGTTTTTGCTAAAGCATTATAGCTACATTGCACAAACAATGGAGGAATTTAAGAGTTTATTTAAAACTGAAAGCACACTTGACGACTTAATTCTCGAAAAGCTGTTCAGAACGTCTATCATACTCTATATATGTGGATATATGAGTGCTATAAGACTTCCAAGAGAAGAACATGCGAATTATATTGAAAAAATTCTTTCGATACCTACAGTTTCATCATTTATCGAGGATTTATTAAGAGATAGAGTTAAAGTGAAAATCAAAGGAGTTAAAGTGGAATTATGGCTATTACCTTTTTCTATGGCTATATTCATGATTCTTCACGAAGTTCATGAATTCTTTGTTAGAGATTTTACTATACCACTCTTTGTAATCTCTATCCCTATTCATCTGCCATTTGCCATACCACTATTTTTCCTGCTAACTTTGGGAGTATCTATATGGTTAGTAGCCATTACATTTAATTTAAATAAAGCATTAAGAAATACTCTGATTGAGAAAATTAGGAGGGGAAATTAATGGCTTATGCTACCAGTTTATACGTTTCCCCTCTTGGAAAATTGAGAATTCCAACAAGAAGAGAAGTTCGAGATGCTCTGTGGAGATATATTTCGAAAAAATCTGTTGATTTAGAAGATATAGAACTTGATAATAATAAAGAGATTATAAAGTTTAATAATATAGATATAGAATTCAAAGTGAGAGACGTTCCCGAGATAAATAGATATTTATTGTCCTTTTTCCCAGTTGGACCATCTCCACCGAGTACTTGGCGAAAAAATAAGTGCATGAAAGCAATTAATACAGTTTTAGAGTTTTGTAATGCTTTAGGAGATCAGTTATTGATTGGTGAAGATAATGTAAAATTAAGATTTGAGCGGGTCTACTTTGATAACTATATTGATTGCTCTAATTGGGAAGTTGTATTTCCTCAGGCAAATCCTCCTGATAAAATTCTATTTTCAGAATTATTTCAAAAGCCAAAGTCAGAAATTTACAAATATATTCAAGAGCGAGTACCATGTCAAAGTGATTTAAAATTTTTCATATTTACTAATTTAAATACTGATGAAATTGGACCACTCATCCAAATGTTCAGAGAATACGAACTAAATTACAAAATAAAACCGCTAGATATTGCTCTTGAATTTGCAGAGAAATATTACAATAAAGAGGGACTATTCTGTGTAATAATCGATGAATATGAGATTGTTAAAACTCTTTACAGAGAATTTAAGATATATTACGATGCTAATAAAATACCCTCACAATTCATCCGTAAAGATACTATAGAAAACAAATTTGAATACGAGGGTGTTAAAACAAACCTGCTTCTTGAAATCATGACTAAAATTGGCAGAAAACCAATAGTTCTAAGGCCGCCAGAGGAGATAATCGATACAAATGGAATCCTATGTTTATCTGACATAAAATATACAGCTCAGAAGCTCTTTGGAGTATTATTTACATACTTTAGGGAGGGTATTGACGTTGAAGAAGAGGTTCAAATTTATAGAGACATAGAGTTTGACGCTGATGAGAATACAATCAACATCTCGGAGAATAGTATTTACACTTTAGCTAAAAAAATAGCTGTTCTTATTGGGGATAACATGAATATAGATATAATCCTGACAAAGGAATGGAGAGCAGATAAATTTAGGAAATTTGTAGATAAGTTAAAAAACTTTGGAATTAATGTTAATAAGGCTTATTTTGTTTCGTCAAAGGTTTCAAGATTTGTTGATAGTTGGGTCACCGAGAATTTAGGAAAAGACTTAACAGTTCATCCTTACATCATAATTGATGATAAAATCGCATTTCTTAGAACTGCTTCAAATGTTAGAATCTATAGTACTTTGCAAAGTCTGTTTATCAAGCTGGTATATCCACATCAAGAAAGAATAAATGAGATAGATTTAACTAAAATACTGTGGTTAGTAAAGAAAAGAATCTATAGAATACAAGAATGTGATGTATTAACAATTCCTGAACCGATAAAAGTATTTAAAGAACTTGGCGAGATACGCATAGATCAAAAATCGGATAGACTCGTAATACCACTTAGACTGCTTATTTAAGTGCTATTGTAGAATTTCTAGTCTTCCAATGCTTAACAAAAACGTATGACTAATTAGATCTCTCTACACCTCATTATCGTTGTAGGCATATTGTCCAGCTATAATAGCTTCCTCTAACGTTATAAACATTACTAACCTTCTCACGATTATTCATTCATTCTTTAAGCTTATTTTTAACAATTTACTATTATCTTTCATCCCATTCTGGAAAACAAGAGTTTCAAATCTTTAAGGTCTTGGTAGATGATTTCTCATGGATGTTGAAACCACAAAGCTAGCAATCTCATCATCTCTATCCTTAAGATAATCTGGAAATTCTATTCTAATTGGCTGTGTAAGTTGATCTGTGCTTGTCTTGATGAAAAATCCTAAAATTTCGTAATTTAGCCTATTTATGAGCAATCTATCGGTTTTAACCTTCTCTTCTAACTTTCTCTCGATTGCTCTTAATTTTGCTTGGGATTTGACGTTCTTTTTGTATCTTTTCAGCTCATCTTCTTTTCTCCACTTTCTTATCCCTTCTGTTATGCTGAGAGTTTCAGTTCTCTCACAGTAGTTTAGAATTTGATGGAACAATGCTTGATCGCTGAAATCGCTGAGCTCGGCAATATCCAGTAAATGATGGATGTATCTTCCCCGGCCTCTCTTAACCACTCCTAGAAGCAGGACATCTGCTTTCTTACAGGCATCCATTAAGTTATTCCTGGCATCTATTAGCGCTTGTACCGCTCTTTTTCTGATATCTCCTGGAACCTTCTCATACCACTGGCTTATCGAAAGAGGACCATCTATAACTACAGCATAAATTTGCTCACCTTTCTCTGTGAGTTCTTCTATATGTTTTCTGGCTAATTCACACAAGTAGGCTTCTCTTAAGGCTGAAACTATAAATCTCAATTCAACATCTTCAAATTCTGTATGTTCATCGGATATCGCCCCATCCAATATGTCAAGCTCCAAGGGGCTACCAAATAAATCAACAACTCTCTCCGAGTCTATAACATCTGTCAAAGCTTTTGCATCTTTAACCTCCCTCTCCTTTACGAATACTGATATGCCGGAAACAGCATACATCTTTGCCGTAGCTATTGGTAAAGCGTTGCTTGAAGTGTCGCATCCAATTACAGGCTTTTCCATGAAATCCTGATTCTGTCGAACCTTCTTAATCTGTATTTTGCTTAACACTTCATTTTTCACGGCTTTTATCTTATCTTTAGTTTCCTTTGCAAGTTTTAGCGATTTTTCCACAAGTCTTTCCTTAGTTTCACGATATATCTCTGGATAAAGTCTTATAATCGTCTCAATCTCGTCACTTATGCTCCTACTAAATACTGGGTGCGCAGATTCGATGAATTTCTTAATTTTTTCAAATTCTTCCTCGATCCAGTAAGTTAGAGGAATTATCCTCACATATTATCATTGTTACAACACAGGTTTATTTTTAACGGTAAGAATACTGTTACTGAATGATTATTTCTATAATGTAAATCACATCCTCCTCAGAAATAGAGGTATCAAATACTATGATTCCCAAGCAATTCCTATACAGATTAAAGAATTCTGGAGGGTGAACCATCACGCAAATCTATTATCCTTAATCTCAACTACTCTTTGACATGGTAGACCTTAGAGAGATCATACATACTATGGGTGGACAGTTAAAGGAATTAACTGATAAGTATTCAAAATTATATCATAAATTTATAGAAATATATTATGATTTTGGGTTTAAATATGAATTAGGTGATCTTAAGAAATGGGAATATTTTGGAAAAGAAGTTGAAGATCTAAAGAGTAAGATCTTAGAAATACTTTCAAAAGCTTTGGAGTATGCTGAGATAAAATGTGGAAAAATGAATAAAAGAGAACAAATCATTTTCTTATGCTATTTTATTCGTTATTCACGAGCATTTGAACTAGAACGGCAATTAGCAGATATAATAGCACCAGTGGTTAACTGTAATCCAAACTATGTTCAAAAGGTGTATGAGAAGTATAGGAGGGGCAAGTTAGATTTAAGAAAAAGCGTTAGGGCAAAAGTCTTACAGAAATTTAACTACAGTTGTGCCATATGCGGATGTAAAGAGAATTTAGTCATACATCACATAATTCCAAGAAGTACTGTTGGTTTAGTATGCCCAAAGGAAATCTTAAACGAGGATAATTTAATCGTTCTTTGCGAAGAATGTCATAACATGTTCCATCCCTTTGAACCATATAGAAGTAATGAGGATTTCTATAAAATAGTTGATCTTTGGAAGGAATTATTAAACCAGCTGCGGTCAACTATATCATCTGAAAAGCAACATGAAGTAATTCAAATATTACGTAACGAATTTAAGCATAGATTTTCACCATTTGGAAAATCACCAACCTTATATGAGTATGAATTGAGTAGACTTCTTAATGATGAAGAACTAGAGAAAGTCAAAGAACTATTTGAACATTTTTGTGAAAAGCTTAAGAAAGAGCTCTACAGTTCTTAAGAGAGTTCTAATTTTGTTTCCGATAATAAAGTTTCTACTCTCTCTTCTGAAATGCTAAATTTTAAAGCTATTTTAGTAACCTCAATATAGATATTCCAATGAGACGTGAGTCGATGAAGTATGAGGATCTACAAATTATCCTCTTGAAATTTATGAAATCCTACTGGAAGAGGGTAATAGCATTCGATATGGAAACACATGTTCCTGATCAGAGATATTTGACAGGAGAGCGAATACTTGCAATAAGTTTTGCTAGAAGAATTGGTGGGGAATTCTTAAAGAGCGATGGAATCGAAATTAAAACCTTATTTCTTGAAGAAGATACTGACGATGCTGAGATAGACCTACTTCTAAGATTTGGTAAAGAATTAGGCAGAATTAAGCCTATATGCGTTTTAGGATATGGTATGCGCCAATATGATATACCACTGTTAGCAATTAAAAAGCAGTATTATGGAGAACACATGAAGAGTCGAAAGGAGTTCTGGAGAATTGTAGACTTTGTTGAATCTGCACTTCACATAGATTTATATCACATACTAAAATATAAAGGATATAGAAAATTTGATCAAGTCATAAACTCAGAAGAATTTGCTAGTTTACCCCTTAAGAGAACGAAGAATATTGTTACTGGTGAAAGAACTGAGAAAGCCATGAAAATATACGAATTGTGGGAGAAGAATAGAGATCAGCTTAAAGAATATGTCGAAGGTGATGTTCATGATTCTCTGCTAATTGCAGAGAAGATCTTACTGGAGGCAGGTTAAATGGTTATGCTTTATTTTGATATTGAAACCTTGGGAACATCCATTAAGGATAAAATAATCGCTATTGGCGTTAGTATCGTTAACGGAGTTAAAAAAATCTGGAAAGAGTGGGAGCTTGGAGAGAAGAGTGTTGTGGAGCAATTTTATGAATTTCTTGAGAGTTTAAATCCTAAAGAACAGACTGTATGGGTCATAGGATTTAACATTTTAAAGTTTGACGTCCCGCTTCTAATTCACAAGGCGATGAAATTTAACATGGATGTAGCAAAGTGCTTTGAGTTGTGGCACGATTGTTTTATTGAAGACGAAAGACAAGTTCTTCTGCCTCTTAATGACTTCAGATTTGGATGTTTAAGTGCCGAGAATGTTTATAAAGCTATTAAAGAAGTACTCAGAGAAGAAATCAAAAGAAGAAAGGTTAAAATTAGAGAAATAAAACATAAAAGTGATGAGATCCCAAAATCTTATAGTGAAGGAAAATATGATAAGATAATAGAGCATCTATCCTCTGACTTGGATTTCCTTGAGGATTTGCACTATATACTGAAGTGCAAATTTGATATTCTAATATCCAAAAGAGACCAACTTAGGAAGATACTATGCCAGAGTTCGATGTGATAAAACCTTGTGATTTAAAGAGAATAACAAAGGGAAAGATTGGGGAGTGGATTGCTAGAGATTACTACAGGAGCAAAGGATATGTAGTTTGGTTTTTGGAATCCTATTATCACGGTAGCTTTTATAGCGGAACAGGTAAGGAACACGTAAACGACAGGTTAATCTTAACACCACTTGAAAAAGCCGTGTTGGAAAACACTCGTGCTTTTGATTTGCTAATAGTCCCAGAGGAGGATCTTAGATCAATAAAAAAAGTACCTGCAGTTGAAAGTTATTATGATTCGCTTAGAATTTTGTTTACAATCATTGTGAGGGAAAATGGTCTGAAAAGTCTTAAAGAATTCTTTGATTTAGATTTGAATGGAAAGGTTAAATTTGTAAGATCTAAGATCGAGGAGATAGTGAATGATGAGACAAGAGGAAATGCTAAGCCTGATGTGTACAATAGGCAGCAGTTTAAATTTTATGGGAGAAGACTACTGATGGAACAAGATAATATCAAGAAGGCTCTAGTTGAGATGGAAAACCGACATGCCAAGCTTAAGAGGTTGAAAAGATTGCTTGTAGACGTCAAAACTAAGTGGTCTGAATACGATTATCCAGAGAGTGCTACGAGTAAAAATCCTGAACTGGTAGAGTTCTTTGAGAATCTCGGATTTGAGTGTGAAGTCCTTGAGATAGACTTTGTATGCTCAGAAATTAGACTAACAACCTTAAAAAAGACCTAAAAATAATACGGATTAATTGACAAAACCTTCGTTGATGAGAAACGTTGCTTCCGAGTTAAAGAGGTTGGGATAGTTCTCGGATCGTCATCGTACACCCATATCTCGCGACAGTGTAATCCCTTCCCGCTATAACCGCAGATCTCACATCTACGACCTGTCCTTTTCGGTTACCTCTCTCTTATCCTAATCCACATCTCTCTATCCGGCAGATTAGCTAGACTCTTGTACCAACTACTCTTTGAAACTAACGTGGCATCAAACGGACCTATTTTTACCATCGACATAATTTAGGGAGGAGATGATTAAAGAAGCATCTAAATATAATGAAATTATAATATTACATCCTGTAAGCTTTACCTAATTGGATTAAATACCGATCTCAAGCATGGTCATGAACTCGCCGAGTTCTGTAATCTTTATTGCAGTGCGTCTTCCAATCTTTATTCTCTCTATATATCCACGAGATTCGAGCTTGTTAAGAACTCTTCTGTTTATCTTGTTGATAATTTCCTGCCTTTCTCTTCTCTCATCACTTTCATTCCTATCCTTACTGATAGAACGATATGTTTTGGGAAATTCTCGTTTAAACTCCTCTATGATTTCATCAAGCATTACGAACTCCTTGCCTTTGCTCTTCCTCTCGTATATGAATTTTAGGGCGTGTCTTTCCTCGTCGGACAGCCTTAACATCCAAATAGGCGGAACTTCAAGTATTCTCGGATGCCTTCCACATATGCTCCTGCCAAATTCCTTTTCTTCGTTTTCATCCTTTGCGTATCTATCTGGAAATACATAATAAGCCTTTACGCCGTGATACCAGCTCGCAAGAGCTGAAGCCACTGAAATAAGCCTACCGTGACTCGATATGTTCACGTATATCTCGACTTTACGACCCTCTTTTTCTCTCGACTTTTCCTGCAGTATTATCCTTGATATTACACCTATTGCCATCTTAAAATCGAAAAGATCAGCATAGTGCACTTTTACGTCAACATCCATCTTTCTTAAATCCTCTACAACAACTTTCTCAAAGTATCTCTGCTTCTCTGCCATTTTTGGATCATATTTTTCAGCAAATTTGCCACTAATCGTTATTACATGCGCTCTAACGCCTCCAAGAGTTCTGACTGGATTAACTACTACAGATCTTTCAAATCCTAAGGGGATTATGTGAATCTTTTCAATTGTTTTCATTGTTATCGTTGTTATCGGTTAATAAGATATAAATGTTTTGCTGTGCAATAAGAAACTATGATGGCACTGGGAAAGTGCATCCTCAATATAGGGCATGGGATACCAGTTCCTAAGACATATGGTGTAGTTGAACTTCCAGTTTACTTCACTAAAGATTGTAAGACCCCCAGTACATTTGAAGAGTATTTAGACATTCATGAGAAGGTTTTATCACTATGGGATGTCAATACAAGGAGATACAGGAACGGAAAATACGTTTCAGGGTCAAGTCAACATTGTACAGTATATTTACCGGATCTTGGAATTTACGTTAAGTGGAGAAAAACTCCATCGTTTACCTCCAATGCGGAGGTTTTAGTTGGAGGACCATTTCTTAGAGGCAAGATTTGGTATATACACTGTTTTGAGCCAGATGAATCTGTAGTAAGAGATATTAGAAAATGCTGGAACGCAGAACAGGGGAGATTTAGGAATTCAGTGTTTCTGAGAAAGGATGGGAACAGAATATGGGTTTATTTAAGAGATCTAAAGATTTGTGTTGGTTGGATTAAGGAACGAGGCTCACAAATTATTAGAGATGATTGTAGTGGTAAATTAAAATGGTATGATGTGTTGTCAGAGCCTCATGACTCTATACTTAAGCTTAGGAGGAAAATAAACAATTGTTATGGATGCTGGCATTAATAGGAGGTGTGATATATGAGTCTAAATAGGATTCTAGCTATTGTGCTTATTTTAGCTGTTTCGTTAATGGGATGTACATCGGTTGAAGTATCCACAAAACCTGCCACAACTCCGAAATCTGTGTCAACTAAAACGTCAGAGCCGAGAGGTAGCTACGCAAATCCGGCATCTATAGGTGAAGCAGTAACAGTTAAGACACTTTCTGGAACGTTTGAGATTGCTGTTCTGGACTACATAAGAGGTGAAGAAGCTTACCAAATCGTTAAGGCGGGTAATATGTTCAATCCAGACCCAGATAAGGGATTTGAATATTTGCTAGTTAAAGTTAGGTTCAGATACATATCTGGCAAGGTATCGCAATACGTTTCCGCTTACAGCTTCAAAGCGTACTGCAATGGGACTGGCTACTCACCTACCTTCGTCATCATGCCAAGGGATATGCCAGAATTCAAGACTGTTGACGTAATGCCTGGTGGAGCAACTGAAGGCTGGATAGCATTTATAGTTCCTCAGAAAAAGGATGTCCTAATAGCATACGAGTATATGTTTGAACCTGTTTGCTTCATTAAGATTTAAGCTGCGGTGGTAGCATGACACTCAAAGAATTAGAATGTTTGAAGAGAACATGCGAAAAGTTCAAAGAAGAGATAATTAAAATTACAGGTGAGAAGGACATAAGAAGCAAGTGTTACGACGTTTTTGTAGATTATCTGGAATATTTTGAGAACATTCTCATCATGCTTCAAAATGTTGAAAAAGAGAAGCGAAGAAATTGGGGAGGCAAAGCTTCAAAACAGATTCTGGTTTCTTTAGTTTCGGCAATAGAGTATTCGATGCGGAAAATCATTGAAATGTATCCTAAGTCTCCCTTATACTTCAGACTGAAAATGAATAGCGATACGGACACTAAAAACCACACTCTCAGAGAGATCATTTACGCTTCTGCCGACCTCGGAATTATAAACAGAAGACTCAAACAAAGTCTCGAAGATCTTATCGATATTCGAAACTTGATCGTCCATAACAACGCAATTTGTCAGTCTGATGGAGCAAAGATAATTGGTGATGTCACAATCAAAATGAAAAAGAACGATTCGATATCTATCACTCTAAAGAATTTACTTGGAATCATCAAGACAGCAATTGAGATTTTTCATAGATGGAACGTTTCGCTGGCGATGGGTAAATCTAAGGATTTCAGGTTTAGAAGATGGTAGTACAGCTCGAAAAAGTTTTATCAGAGAATTCGTAGTATTTGTATGGATTATGCAGAGCTAATAAGAGCTCACGCGCTTTACGAAAGCAAATATGGAAACAATTTTTATCGCATTGCATTAAACGTTTGTCAGCGTGGTGGAATAGAAGAGAAGACGACGGCAGTTGCTTCTTTTCTTATATACTTCAACAAGGTTTGGTATATGCATTCCGATGATGGCAAAAACGCCTTTAACAACCTCGAAAAGCACGTTTCGGATATTTACGAGGTTATAAGGACGACTAATCCGATTATTGAGGAATTAAAGGACATATCTATAATAGATGCTAATCTGGACGACGCTTTTATCGAAAGCTCCATTAAAACGCTGTATAAGAAGTTCTCGAATGTATTTGGAGCTACTGGAGCTTCCAAGGCTTTGCACTTGCTGCATCCAAAGTTGTTCGTTATGTGGGACGACAACATTAGAAGGAGCTATCAGATAGACGCCCCAGACGAGAACGGATACTTACGATTTCTAAAGATGGCTAAGGAAGAGATTGTAAAATTCATCAAAAGCTGTGCGGAGAAGAATGGATTGAGCTTTGAAGACGCTGAAAGACTTATAAAAGAAAAGACTGGCATAGAGCTAACAAAGCTTCTTGACGAGTTAAATTACCTTAGATACACACGTAAAGAGTTCATTCAAAAGGTTGAGTCGAGCAATGCTGATAAGATTGCCAAGGTTTTGAAAATCATAGACGAAATCGTAAGAGGAGCGTATGAGGCATCAAGAATTGATTGGGTAGTTAAAACGAACCGCTCAGGTATGGTTAAAGCTTCTGCGGATAAGCTGAAAAGAGTCGTCGAAATGCACGCAAAGAAAGGCGATCTTGAAGGTATTTTAAAGTACTTGCAAAACGTTCTTAACGATCCTACTGGAAAGGAGGTTTATAAAGTTCTGAAGGCTTGCGGTAAAAAGACAGTCGAAGACGTTTACGATAAAATTGTAAGAATTGCAAGAAGTTAGCCTAACGGCAGGAAATTTAGTGAAATTACCTCTTTCAGCACCTTAATTCTACATTCATAGAAAGGAATACGACTCCTCCAAAGATTTAGCTATTCTCTTAATGAGGATTAGCAGAGGTACTCCAAAACAAACGATGAACTCCAAAGCTCCTATCAGACCCGAGCTGAACAAAATCAATAAAGCAAACATCCAGCCTAAGAGGTAGGTTGTTCCCCAGTAAGGCATCACGAGTATTAGTAATATAATAGCCACTATGTTTAACAGGATAAACAGGAGTAAATATGACGGATCTAGCAACCCAGACCTTACAAAAGCTATTAGAACTGTCGACGTAATTAGCCCGGATGAAACCTCCAAAAATGCTCGCCTTACTCCATATTCAAACCAAGACATAGTAACATTCTCCTTATTCTAATTTTAAAAGTTTTATCGTGCAATCTTAGTCAATCTTAATTATAGAATAAGGAAGAAATAGTTTACTGGCAATCTTTACACTATATCTCAAGCAATTCTTCTAGCATCTTGCTGACATCTGTAAAGACTTTTATAAGCTTATCCACTTTTGGGCCCCATTCATCGATGTTGAAGCCGGGATACCTTCTCATCCAATCCTCGCTGAACTTGAAATTAATTTCTTCAAGCTTACTTTTCAAAAATTCTGCTAATCTACGTCCAGTTTCGGTTGTTGATAGAGTACCAAAATGTATTCCGAGATTTCCGTTTGCATAAACACTATACATCGTTTTCATACCGACAGATGGAATTTCCACTCTTACATTAAATGAACATACAGTCCTTCCCCTACCCCACCTTATTTGAAAAATTCGTTCAGAGAATTCATAGAGTTTTTTCAGTAGTTCTACATCTTCTTGGCTTAATCTCCTACTAGCATCTTTAAAGAAGCGCTCTTCATTACAAGATTCTGGAATTCTATCTGATTTTGTAGATTCGGTTCCATAAATTTTCGGTACGATTATATCAAATTTATCGTGTTTATAGAACTCCAGCTCGACAGCATACACATTGAACTCCGAATTTTGGTTTAAGTAAAGTAGAACTTCCTTCAGATCTTCAGGCACGGTGTCCATAAGAATTATGAATGTAAAAGATCCGTCAACAATCTTCTGTTTAGTCTCATTAAGAATAAATTCAAGTGAATCTTCTCCAAAATCTTCTTTTAACTTCTGATCTAAGCTTTTTCCAAATCTTTCTCTCAAGATCCTATCTAAATCGCTTAGAAACTTGTCAGAATTTGCTCTGTAGCTTGTCCACAAGCCTGCACCGTATTCAAGTAATTGTGCGATGATTCGTCTTTTGTCGGGATTTCTGTAAAGCTTAGTCTCTATTAGATATATGTCCCCATCCTCATCAATTCCTAGAATATCTAATGAACGTGCAGATTGACCAATATACACCGGGAATTCTTTAACAAGGGTGATGAATCTCTTATCTTCACCCTTAATCTCCGAAATACACAGGACTTCTGGATTATTGTACACATAATCCTGAAGATCTTGCTCTAACCTGATCTCTGACCTTCTAAGCACCTTTAAATCCTTTCCATTCTTAGCTACTATAATGACCATGTCTAAGCCCCCTATTATACTTCTTAATGCATTTTATCCCTTTAGTCCAAGATATAATATAAATGAATTTATTTGAAAGGTAAGACTACGAGCTTAGATATCCGCATTTTAGTACATAGGAAAAGTTAACGAGAGGTAATAAGGAAAAGTGTAAGCTCGAGCAGGCATTTCCCGGCACTTCTGAAGACTTTTTGGAGGAAAAAGTGAAGGAGACCCGATTTGTAATTATAAGGGTTGTGAAAGAATAACATGGAAGAGATGTTCTTATTGAGGATTACTGTACTGCAGAAAATATATAGAACCTATAAGGCATGATTGTCCTAACATTTCATCAGATATAGCTAAACATGAGAAATAACAGACTTTAATATCTTTAATCGCATTATAAGTTCTCTCAGCGTGCCTTGAAATCATCAATTCAGTATTTAATCTTTTAAAGTATTCTCAATCTCATCGATCATTCTTTTGTAAGTAATTTCGAAGGTTCTAACGAGCTGTTTTAGCTTAGATCATTTATTTCAAAGCTGTAACCCTTAAGCTTTCTGATGCCCTCATTAAGTAAATGTGACAAACTATAACCTGTCGGATAACTCGAATTGATCCAGTACCCTATTTTATGCTCACCAACCCAGCAAGTACCATTCTTTGCAAATCAGAATCTTATTATTGGTTTATCCTTGACTCTTTCAATTGGAACCTCATAGAACTTAAATTCTTCTAATTCCTCCCTCCTAATCACATAGTCACTTATGTGCCTTAAGATTTTATCCTCCACTACATAAATATAATAGCTACCATGGGTTCGCTCCATTTCTTCTTAATCTTAAGAGTAGTCATTATCTCATCCCTCATATAGCCTTTTAATTCTGATTTTACCCTTCCTAACCTTTGGCATAATATTTCATAAGTTTTTATAGTATTTGATCTTTGCAGAGGGTTTACCGCAAGTAATGTGTAAAGTTATCAAAAATGTTCTAAATTTGAAACTTAAATATAACTCGATGAGAAAAGACCTAATATCGAAATCCGTGGAAAACAGGAAGAGGATCGAGAAATTGCTTGCAACGGCAAAAAAAGGTTTAACACTTACTGAGATTGCGAGAGAATTGAATTTACCCGTTTCGACCGTAAAAAGACATCTTGAGAAATTAATTTCAATTGGAATGGTTCACACGGAATTCTACAGGGGATCCACCTATTACTTGTGGAACGAAGAAGGAAGATATAATCGTAAAGTATTTCTAAGCGATAACCACGTATTATTCATAGATGTTATGATAAATCCATGGGGAAGACCATTTGTTAGAATTAAGGAATCTAAGAGAATTCCTGGAACTGATGAATGGGAAGATATCGGTGCAATTATTGTTAATGGTAAAAAATTATCTGAGTTCATCGAGAAATTAAAAGATATAGAAGAGAATTTAGATAAATATGCCGAAAAAGAAGAGTTAACGTGAGAGGTGGTTTTATGACCTACTGGTTGTGCATAACTACTGAGGAGAACTGGAAGGTGATAAGGTCTAAAAACGTGTGGGGAGTTCCCGAGAGGCACAAGAATACGATTATGAAGGTTAAGCCTGGCGATAAGCTTCTGATATATCTCAAGCAGGAGAATATTAAGGGGGAAGTTAAGCCTTCGAGAATTACAGGTGCTTACGAAGTAATTTCTGAGCCTTTTAAGGATTCTACTAGGATTTTCAGTTCTAAGGGTATGAGAACTAATGAAACCTTCCCCTGGAGAGTTAGGGTTAAGCCGATTAAGATATTCGATAAACCTATCGAGTTTAAGCCTTTAATTCCTAAGCTGAAGTTCATAACGAACAAGAAGAAGTGGACGGGTCATCTCATGGGTAAGGCTATGAGGGAAATACCAGAGGAGGATTTTGAGTTAATTATGCGATAATCTACCAATTTGGAAGGTTTCCCGTGGAGATCGTGAAGAGTGAGTGGGGATAAGAAAAAATTGCCGGGATCGAGCCTGAAGCTGCATGCTTTTACGAATTAGTGGGATCCATGCTCTAAGCTTTTGAGGAAGAACTCTACTTAAAAAACTTAAGAATGGAACGAAGGAAGTTGGTTGAACTCGTTCCCAGGATTGCACAGGCAACGGAGTATCTTGCAAAAGCTCTAATTTATGCGCTAAACACCGATGAAAGAATATGCAAAGAGATAAGAGATCATGATGTTGGTATATTACTCGCTAAAGTTTGCAGCGTCGGTCTGGTTCCATTAATATGAAGTTAGAACAGCAGTGGGTGTAGCTATTTTGAATGCGATGTTCTGTAATGATGTGATGTGGTGTGTAGTTCGATATGGTGTGGAAAGTCTTGGAATAAGACTTCCAGAAGCAACTGAAGAATCCGAATTTGTTTTGGAGGGTTGGGAGAGCATTCTTGAAATTGTAGTCACCCTTTTAGGGAAGTATCATAATATCGCAAAGGGAATAGTTAAAAAGGCCGGTACGTTTTTGACCTCCTTCCTGCGTTGAGGTGCGAGGATTTTAACGGGGAGGTTTGTGCATATCCTCATCGGATATACACTAGGTTGTCAGCACTTGAACCCACCTGTCCTTACGGAGAGGTGCGCTGTAGTTCCCCCTGCTCGTTTGACCTCCCTTCCCACCCGGCATCGATAAATCAGAGCGAGGTTTTATAAAAATAACTCTCCACCAACCTCCCCTAATTCATCCCCGTCTAAGGCTTTCTCAGCGATGTTTTGTAAGTGAGCTACTCTGCCAAAGGTACGGAGCTTCCCCCTTCCATCTGCTTTTACTGCTCATACGGGGCTTGCCCACCGAGGATAATCTGACTCTTATCCGATTGGCTATTTTCCCTACCCTTTCCCTCACTTACCGGAAACTTTCTTCTTAATAAAAAATACATCCAACATTCCCCTCGCTTATCCCAGCTTTGAAATGCAAGGTTTTGCTAGCTACTTCATAAGATGGCGTAGTTTCAAATTCTCTCTAAAAACGCCTTTCCATTGATGACCCTCACAGAAACCGTATCTCCTTCCGCGACTTCGAAGTGCTTCCTGAGCTTCCTGCTAAGATAAACGCAAAGCCCGTTTCCCAGCCTTCGCACCCTCTGCAGCTCTTCATACCTTACGCTGCCCGTAATAACCGAATCGGCGAGTAGCGCGCTCCTAACAGCTATGATCTTCCTGAGCATATCTTCAATCGATAATAACTTCTCGAATTTCCTCGCAAGCCCTGCGAGAGTAGTATCACCGAATCTTTCGAGCTTAAGAACTTTCTTAGACATCTCCCCCAGTTCCACAAGCTCGGGAAGACTAAACCCTTTTTCGATTATTTCCGAAAGTTCGTTTATGAATAAATTGCCAAGTGTGAGAATCGCCGGAACTTTGATGTTGTCGATGCCGTAGAGTGTCGAGTAGTAATAGCCGTCCTTATCGGGTAGCGTTACCACATCCAACTCCTCGCTCAACGGATTGTTGTTCACCTCATCCTCGATGCCGTCTTTATATTCGCTCAGATAAATCAAGAAGCTGTAACCTAAGATGTTGCAGAACCTAAATCCGAGTCTCTCGATATATGAAGTACGCATTATCAGTCTCATAACATCTTTGTAGACCTCTCTCGCCCTGCTTGCGGAATCGACATGAATCTCAAAGCCATCTCCACTTATTGAGCATTTGTAACCAAGCTTTTTCCCAATAAGGTCGATGAGCCTTTTTTCCGCAAGTCCTTTCAGAACGAGTTTTTCCCCTTCGAACACGGCGTTCCTAGCAATTTCCACATTTGTTATAACAAATCCCAATTTTTAAGCTTTTTGTTATAACAATGAGTTATAACAAAATAGAATAAACCTTATATTGGCAAGACGACGACTGATGTTATGGGATTGCCCAGACTTTCAGAATCTACGAAAATCTACGATGTCGTCGAGGCTATCAATTCTAAAGCCCTTTCAGAGAAGCAGGGCGGTGGCAGACCTCCTTTCTGGGAGATGGTATTCTGGTGGACGAGGAAACCTCTTGTAGGTGCGAGGGCGACTGTTATCGCATCCGTTCTGCCGGACACGGTCGAGCCAGTGGAGTTTCTCAGGATGATCGGAAGGGTGAAGGTTGAAAAGGGTAAGCTCGTCCTCGACGGGACTCCTCACAGGCAGTCGCCGAACATTCCGGAGAAGTATGAGGACTACTTTAAGGGTAAGAAGTTACTCGATCCGTTTGCCGGTTTCGGCTCCATCCCTCTTGAAGCATTGAGACTCGGAATGGACGTTACCGCCGTTGAATTACTGCCCACAGCTTACGTATTCCTGAAGGCCGTTTTGGAGTATCCGGCGAGGTACGGTAGAAGGCTTGTCGGTGACGTGGAGAAGTGGGGTAGGTGGGTTGCCGAGAAGCTGAGGGAAGATGCGGACATTCGGGAGCTTTACGACGATGATGTAGCCGTTTACATAGGTAGCTGGGAGGTCAAATGCCCGCACTGCGGGAAGTGGACTCCCATTGTTGGAAACTGGTGGCTTGCGAGGGTGAAGAAGAAGGTTAAAGGTAAAGACGTTTACACACGCTTAGCCTTCTTCAAACCGGTTAAGGGGGATGACAGAATCTGTGTGGAGATCGTAGACTTGAATGAAATTCACGGAGACGTGAGCAAAGCGAAGGTGGATACGAGGAGGGGGATTATTGAGATCGGCGGTAAGAAGTACAGGGTTCCTGATGCGAACATCTACGCAAGAGGAGAGAGGGCTTGGTGTTTGCATTGTGGGATGGAGATGAGGTATGTGGACGAGAACGGTAATCACTACTCCGAGAGGAGAGGTAGAAGAAATCTGGAGTGGTATGTTAAGTGGGCTTTGAAGAAGTTCAACGAGGGGGATGAGAGATTTGCGAGGCAGAGGTTACTCGTGAGGGTCAAGGTTGTTGATGGAGATCTGGTTTTCGAGCCTGCCGATGAGAAAGATAATGAAAAGCTTGAGAAGGCGAAGGAGAAGGTTAGGGAGCTGATTGAGAAGGGTGATCCAGATGTTCCAAGTGAATCAATTCCCGAATATGAAAATAGACGAATCACCCCTATTTTAGGTGTTAGAACGTGGTCTCAATTCTTCAATCCACGTCAGCTTCTCACCCTCGTCAAGCTCGTCAAGTTGATAAGAGAAGTCGGAAAGAAGGTTGAGAGCGAGAAGATTGCTGAAGGATGGAGTAAAGAAGAGGCTTTGAATTACGCTGAGGCTGTTTCGACTTATCTGGCGATTGCTTTGTGTAAATATGCTGATTATAGCTCGTTACCGTCACCCTGGAATCTGTCTTTAATAATGGCTCATGCTCTAAGCTTCAGAGGAATTGCAATGGTTTGGAATTGGATAGATATCTCACCCTTCATAAGGTTTACAGGTTCATGGGTGCAGAATATCGAGTATACTCTTCAAAACAGTTTGAAGTATCTAGTTAATCAGCGAATAGAAGAAAATAATGGAACACCCATAAAAATCATTCTTGACGACGCCACGATCCTTACCAAGCTTCAAGATGAGAAATTTGACATAATCGTAACTGACCCTCCCTATGCAGATGATGTCCCCTACACCGAGCTTTCGGACTTCTATTACGTCTGGCTCAAGCGAGCTTTAAGCGATTCAGACGGCAGAAAGCTAATCCCACGATTCCACAAAGACGCATTTTTCAAAAAGATCGGCGCTAAATACAAGGAAATAGAAACTCAATGGCAAGAGTTTGCGAAAAGAGAAATCTCAACAAATCCCGGTAGATTCCTCGAAATGGAGAACAGAAACGAATACGCCGAAAAACACTTCAGAGAACTCTTCACGCAGGCGATGATCTCGATAAGGAACAGGCTTAGAGAAGACGGGATAGCAGCAATATACTTCGCCCATACATCCTTTGAAGCGTGGGCTTTACTCTTAGATGCAATAAGGAAGGCGGGATTCAGAGTTACAGGGGCATTCCCAACGGCGACGGAAGCCAAGGACAGGGTTACCGCAAGGGGTAAAATGACTATGGACACGTCCATAGACGTCGTTTGCAGACCCGATCCGGAAAAGGGGGAAATTCAGCTTTCAGCCCTTCAGCCGTTGATAAGGAAAGCCGCAGAATCCTACGCTAAAACTCTTGCAACGAAGAACATCCCCGGTAGAGACGTCCTCATAGGAACGATGGTAGGAGCTATAAAGGAGGTTACGAAGTATTCCCGCATCCTCACACCATCCGGGGAGCTAAGCATGGAAGATATTCTCGAAAAGCACGTTTATCCTACGGTCGGTGCCGTCTTAGCTGAGGTTTACGCGGGGGCTTCAGGGCTGAAATCGCCTATAAGAGATCCCTACGCTCTCTTCTACCTCCTTGCGAAGATCGCTTTTGCGGGAAGAGAAGGAACGAATCCTTTCACAGCCGACGATGTCATCACGCTCTGCAGAGCTTCGAAGCTCGACATAAACTCTGCGAGAGCCCTGATCATCGAAGGAAGAGAGGGGAGTGAAGTGGAAGAAGAGGAGGTGGAAGAAGGTTCAAGAGTAGCCTCATCCAAGACTGTGAAATTAGCCGAGCTAAAGAGCAAGGAGCCCGTGAAGATCAAGAGCTTTCTGCTCTCACGCGGAATATCACCTGATGCAACGGTAAAGAAGATCAGGAACTCCGTAGATGCTTTCCATCTCCTCCTCTACTACTCCTCCGCATATCCGGCCGAGAGGGTTAAGGCGGAATACGAGGCTCTGAGAAACTCGCATCCGGATGAAGCGGAAGAAGCCGTAAAGCTCGCAAGAATAGTTTCAAGGATGGAGAACGGGGCTGAAGTGGAACTTAGTAGGAGGCTTATTCAGGCTTTGGAGGGGTTATAACAATTAAGCTTGTAAGCCTACCTTGTATGGGAGGCGGTTGTTATGGGATTGAGGGAGCTTCCCGTTAGAAGGGAAGTTTTTGAAGAAATCGATCCGGCTCCCAAGCTTGGAAGTATTCTCGAAGAAATCGAGAATCCCGGAAGCGCTACCGACCTAAATACAAGGATAATGGCCGATGCGAATGAGTTCTTTAAGAGGACTTTCATCACCCCCAACATGCTCTCACTTCTCGAAAAGATTGTTGAGGGATTTGAAGGAGGGAAAAAGAAAGTTTTTGCCCTTTATAGCTTTTACGGCGGCGGTAAGACGCATACATTACTCGCTATCATTCATGCTTTTAGAAACCCGGATGTCCTCACAGATCCCGATGTTGTAAGAGGTATAGATACGGAAACGAGGGCTAAGCTTGAACAGCTCGCTGAGAGAATAAAGAGACTTAAGGCTGAACTCGTTCCGTTTGCAGGAGATTCATCGAAGTTCTCCGGAACTCCGCTAAGCCCGACAAGCGCTGGTAATTACGCCTACAGAACGGTTTGGGGATACATAGCACATCGCCTTGGAAAGTATTACGAGTTTAAAGAGTTCGACGGGAAGATTGTAGCTCCGCAGCAGGATGTCATAGGAAAGCTCCTCGAAGGTGAAAAGGCGTTATTCATATTCGACGAGCTTTCGGACTATCTGAAAAACTTAACCGGAGGAGAGTATAGAGAATACGCTCAAACGGTCGTGAATTTCATAGAATACTTCGTTCGGGCTGTGGAGAGGTCGAAGTGCATCGCTGTAATTTCTCTACCCGTCGATCTCTCCGGGAAATTCGACTGGAGATACGAAGGGGATGAAATAATTCAGTCCCTCTGGAACACTTTAAAAGGTGTAGCCGAACCCTTCGAACCCCTCAGAAGTGGCGACGTAGACATCATTAACGTGTTGAGGAAGAGGCTCTTCGAGGATATACCTGAAAGTTTTAGAGAGAAAACCGTTCAGAAGTTCAAGGAGAAAATCTTAAACTATCCGGAATACTTCGGATCTCTGGATTACGCGGATAAGGTAGCTGAGTACTATCCTTTTTATCCCGAATACATCGATCTCCTTCAGACGCTGATCGTGAGAACGGGAATGCAGAGGACGAGAGACGCTCTCGTAATCTCGATGAAGGTGCTAAAGGAGATAATCCTTAGCGGTGAGGATCCCGACGTAATAATGCCCTGGCACATAAACCTCTTGTGGTTCGAGAGAGCCTTCCTCGGTGGATTGAGTGATTACAGGCATGTTTACATCAGGCAGGTTGAGAACGCTCCGAGTACGAGTTACGGTGACCTGGCCAAGTACATTCTGCGTGCAATCTTCCTCGCCACTTATCACTACGACTCTCCGATTCCAAGGGACGACTTTCCGGATATTAGGGCAATCGTAAGGATGGCCTACGAGCCCGCTACGTTTTCCAAGAACAATTGGGAGGTTACAGACGTAGAGAACGCCTTAAGCGTGATACTTGCAACGCCCGAAATCACACACTTAAACGAGAAAGACGGGAAGTACTGGTTCTGGAGATTTCCAACAATCAAGGAGTACATAGTTAAGAGAGCTCAAAGGATTTACGAGGATGAAGATCCGAGGATTTACGGTAAGATAGAGGAGTTCGTTAGAGAAAGTTTAGAGGGTAGGCTTGGGGTAATTGCGGAGAGTGGTAGGGAGAGAAGGAGAGGTAGGGGAAGGAGAACAGAGAGAATTCACTTCTTCGAGGAGCACTTTGTGATGAAAGACTACGGTAAGTATCCCGAAGACAATGATAAACTAAAGCTTATAGTAATCTTGCGCCCGGATCTAGTATCCGAGGTCGAGAACGTTTACAATTACGCCGAAGAAGGTAAACCGAGATCGTATAAGAACACACTCGTCGTGTTGGCACCAGAGAGTGAAAGACCTTTCAAAGAATTGATGATGACAGCTTCCATGCTGATAGCTGCAGAAGAGATCCTCGAAGAAATCGAAGCTCACTACGGCGAGTACGGACAAGAAGTTGTGGAAGTTCAGAAGTCTATTGTGGACAGGGAGAGAAGAGAGCAGCTTGTTAAAATTGCCGGTAGCATTCCGAGAGTATATTCGCTCGTGTACTATTACCCTGTGAGTGACAGCAATTTGAAGGATGCTAAGGTCGTTCAACCCGGTTACGATCTCGCCGAGAATGTGCACATGACCCTGCTCACGGAGGGTAAGATAGTAGACACGATGGTCTTTGAATACCTCGTTACGCTGATAAAGAACGAGCTCGGAGTAGACCTTGAGAGGGATCCAAGCATGAGGACTGTAGGACAAATCCTTACGTGGTTCAAGCAGAATCCGAGATTTCCAATAACTACGGACAAAGTTGTGAAGAAGGCGATCGCTGAAGGTGTTAAGATGTTCAGAATCGGAATTATGAGGGAGAACAAGGTTTACTTTAAGCCCGTTCACAACACGATCCCGCCAACAAAGGATGTGGAAGGGGTAGTGCCGAGCGAACTGAGGGATGGCGACGGGATACTATCGAGGGATAGAGCAATAGAGGAGCAGTTCAGAATTCTAAAGGAGAGTGAGAAAGAGGTTAATTACGGTACGCACATTGAAAGGATATACTACGTCGTTTACCCGGAGCTCGGTGGCGAATGCTACACCCTATCACAGCTTGAAACGATGCCCGACTGGAAGGAGATCTTCCTCTCAGGAGTAATCGTCAAGAGAGTCGAAAAGATAGATTACGATCTCCTCGTGGATGTCTATCCTTCGAGGAGTGTTACGGTAAAAGAGGGGGAGACCGCAAAGTTTACTGTTAGGGCTAGACCCGTCAACCTCGACGTCGACGGCGTGAAGATAAAACTGATCGATACCGACGGTAATGAAGTCGTGTCGGAAGATGAGATGAACGAGGTTAGCACCGAACAGGGGATAGTTTACGAATACGAGTTCGAGATTAAACCTAAGAGGGATTCGGAGAGATTCCGTCTTCTCGTTTCGGCTTACGGAAAGCAACCGATAGATAAAGAGCTAACGATCGTTGTTAGGGTCAAGAAGAAGGAGGAGGTCGTGGAGACTGATGTGATAAGCGATGCACACATCGGTATGACGCTTTTGAGGATAAGAGACATCAAAGATATAGACGTACTTGAGACGATAAAGAACAGCATCATCCCTACGGGGATCAGCGGCACGATCTCTGGAAGCATATTAGCTACCTACGGAGGCGGTGAACTCGAACTCAATGTAAAGAATATAGATCTAGAAACGGGGATTCACGCAGCTCTCGACATCGCAGAATACGGTGACGAAAGGAAGATTACGAGATCATTCCTTCTGGACCTCAAGAGAGTCGAAGTTACCGAACTTCTTGTCAGAAAGCTCGAACCATTGAATAAGAAGGTCATCTTCGTTCTTGGGAGTGGTGAGAAATGATAACCCTCCCCTCAACTTCCGCAGAAGTTAGACGGGAGAGGAGGATATTTTTGAGGTACATCCGTCTGCGTAGGGTTAAAGGGAGAACCGTTGCAGAGTTCAAGTCTTCCAAGAACGCGAAGCCGATTGCGAAGGTGGGGATTAGGCCCGAATTCTTCAATAAGTTCGCTGAAATATTTAGGCTTGAGCCTGTTGAGGCAAACGAGAAGGAAGTAACTTACGTTACCGAAAGGGACGAGGTCTTCGATCTAGCTCTGCTGTATGCTTGTGTCTTGAGAGTTCTCAGAAACAAAAAGAATGTTTGCAGGGTAATAGACGTTATGTTGAGCCTACATCCCTTTGAACTAACTTTTTGGAATTACAGGCTGATTAACGCGAAAGACAGGTATGAACAGGATAGAATTGCGAGGGCTTTTCTGATGATTTACGGGCTAGGAGCTCGTTAGGGAGATGTGAGTAATAAGATGTGAATAATAATAAGAAAGAAGTTAATTGTATGGTGGTGGTAATGATAGAGTCGATATCCGTGCGGAATTATCGTGGAATCAGGAGTTGCAAGTTAGATTGCCTAAAGAAGGTGAACGTATTCATAGGTAGAAACAACAGCGGCAAATCATCCCTTCTCGAAAGTTTGTATCTGGCCTCTGCAGCTTTCTACTTTGGAGAGGAGCTATCCAAAAAGGTTAATGATAAAGTGAGTTATCTACTGAACAGAAGGTGTTTCCGAGGTCATGACTGGGGTAACGCTAAGGAAATTTTATGGTATGGATATGACGTCGAGCAGCCGATCTCGATAGACGTAAAACTCGAAACTCGAACAGATCCCCTCAGGATAAAACTATTCAGTTGGCATCCTCACCCCCTCGTTGAACACCAATTCGGACGGGGCGACTATATCTGTTTGGTAGAAGATGGTGTCCCGGTATACGCGGCAAGTGGTGCTATAGTAGGTTCAGCTTCTTCCGAAAGGCAAAAATTCAAGAGAGAGATCGATTTCTTTTCCAATTTTAAGTTCGTAGACGGCGCTTTAGTTCAGGAAACGGATGTTATCGAGAAAAAACTCTGGAAAGACCTGCTGAAAAGGAGGCTTGATAAACTCGTGGTAGAAGTTTTGAGAAAGGGCTACGAGGTTGATGCCGAAGATCTGACCTATACAACTTACGACGAGGGGAAAACATACCAACTTGCTGTTAAATTGCCGTGGACGACTCTCAGGGTTGACGATCTGGGGGATGGGGCGAGGTATGCCATACTTCTCCTGATGATCGCAGCTCTCTCCAAAAACACCGCCCTGCTGATCGAAGAGCCCGAAAACCACCAGCACCCGTCAGGACTCGCCAAAACGCTCGACATGTTCCTAACCCTCGTTAGGCGGAATAACATACAGGTGTTTATAACCACACACAGCTTGGAGTTTCTAAAGTTGCTTAGAAAAATCTCAGAAGAGAAAGAAATCGATGTTGAGATCTATTTCTTCGAAAGGGACAAACAGGGTCGAGTCTACGTGAGGGAACTAACGAGTGAAAACGTAGATGTTCTGGAGGATATGGGATTTGATCCACGCTTCCTTGACTTGATTTAGAGGAGGATCTGCAATGGTCGAAATACTGCAGCTTAAGCCGAAGGAGAACGCCTTTTATAAAATGGCGAGGAATGTTATAAGGAGAAAGCTCGACGCAATTTTCGTATGCGAGGGGAGGAGGGATTCGGAGGTTCTGAAGGGATTGATAAGCAAAATTAGCATAGAAAGCAACCTAGCCGTAACCGACTGCGAGGGGAAGGACGCTATCAGTGAAGTCACCATGTACATAGCAACCCTAGCATCTGTTTCAAGAACTCTCAAAGCAGTGTCAATTATCATCGACGCAGATGAGTACGCACCCGCAGATCGAGCGAGATCTATTCTCAATTCCCTTCGATCGAGGATCAGTGACGTGGAGCTGATAGAGATTGACAGAGATATTTTTGAGATTAGATCACAGGCGTTTAAAGTCAGAATATTTGCGAAGGTCGTCGGAGACTTCGATCTGCCTTACGAGAGACACATGATCGACGATTACGTACTTCGTCTTCTATTGTTGGAAAAGTTAATTAAGGAAGAAGAAACTAAGAAATACAACAGTGCAAAAGAGTTCGTCAACGAGTTCATAGAATCCAGTGGAACTACAATCAAAGAACTCATTCTAAACGCGCAGCCGGAAAATGTCCAGAACGCCTTCGGTAACTTGATAAAGTATCTTAAAATAGTAGATATTCGAGCACGAGGTTCATGATGCTCTCCGACGGCAAAATATTCCGGTCAATAGCATTCAGACGTACCCGAACCAGATTATGAGGGGTGTTGGAAAATGAACAAGAGGGCGGTCGTTGCGAGATTCGCCTATGAGTTGATGAAAAACGATCCATCTTTTTTAATCTACTCAGTTCAAAACGTCAGAGGTGATTTTTCACCTTACATTCATCAGCAACTCCTTCTCTGGAGACTTTCAGTTATCAATCCGGTTAGAGTATTGATAGGAGATGAAATAGGGCTCGGGAAGACAGTTGAAGCCATTTTGACCGTACACAAGCTTAAGGAAAGGGGAGCGAAAAGATTTCTCGTTCTCGTGCCAAAGATTCTGAAGGAGCAGTGGTTAGAAGAGCTCAAGAAATTCTTTCCCGAGACCGAAATTTTCAGCCTGAAAAGGGAGAACTTAGAGATATACTGTCGAGACGATGCTCCGGAGGGGATATACGTTATATCAATTGATACTGCGAAGAAGGATAAGAATTCACGGCTAATAAGAAGGGTTAGGTGGGACGCGATCATCGTCGATGAAGCCCACAATCTCGGAAGTGATTCGCAGAGGGATAGGTTCGTTAGGGGTCTTAAAGCTGAGCATAAGATCTTTCTATCGGCCACACCGCACAGAGGAGACTCGAAGAGGTATCTAAGGCTTCTCAAACACCTTGATGATGGAATTAAGGAGAGTGAAGAATTTGACAATCCGTCTTTTTATATCAAAACCCACAACAGCATTCTCCACAGGAGGACGAAAAATCTCGTAAATAGGGTTGAAGGGAGGAAGGTATTCACAGACTGCAGAGTCTTTGCCGTCGTTACCGAAGCTACTGAAATTGAGAAGGAGTTCGGAAATAACATTACAGACTTCTTGGCCGGCGTTTTGAAGAACAGAGAGGAAAACTCTCCGATTGGTTTACTGGTTGCGATACTCAGGAAGAGAGTTTCATCAAGCCCAAGAGCCGCCATAAAGACTTTGGAAAGGATTATACAACCTTCAGAAGAGGTAAAAGGTGTTAAGGAGACTGTGATAGAGAAAATTCTCGGAGAGTCTTACGAGGATCTCGGTGAGGCCATCGAGGAGTTCGATGCCGAGGATGTCGATGAAATCTATGAGGCTGTCGTGGAGAAGTACAGGGATCTGCTGACTCCGGGAGAGATAAGGAGGCTTTCGGATTTCATAGAAATGGCAGGAAGGATTGAGAGAGGAAAGGACAGCAAGCTAGAGGCTCTAAAAGACATTCTCAGCATGCACATCGCGAGGGGGGAGAGGGTTATAGTTTTCACGGAGTATAAGGACACACTCAACTACCTCGCGGAAAAACTCGCCGAATACGATCTGGTAACTGTTTACGGAGGGCTTGGAGAAGATGAATTGAGGAGAAGGTTTGAAGAGTTCCTTAGGGAGAAGAGAGTTCTCATAGCTACGGATGTTGCGTCGGAAGGTCTGAACTTACAGGTGGCTAATGTTATCGTGAACTACGAACCGCCCTGGACGCCGATAAAGCTCGAACAGAGAATGGGGAGAATCTGGAGGATGAGGCAAGAAAAAGACGTTTACGTCTACAACCTCTTCTTGGGAATAAGGGCGGACATAGAGCTTGCTGAGGTACTCTACAAGAAGATGATGAGTATAAGCGAAGCTCTGAGCGATGTTAAAAACATAATTGGCGAGGACATACAGTTTGCGACCGCGAGAACAATAGGGAGCACCGAGGAGATGATAGACACATCTACTCTGCCAACATCAGTGAGGTACAGGAACAAGGTTAGGAGGTTTTCAGAGTATCACCTGATTAAAGCTCAACTCGAAGGAGAGCTGGATGAGTTTGTGGAAGCGATAATGGATCGTATAAGAGAGTTGAAAGTCGAACTGAGTAGGAAAAGAGTGTATCCGCTGGAGAACTACGAAGTCGTCAAACGGATCGGTGACGGGCTGGGACTTGTTTCTAAGGAAGAGAACGAGAAGTTAATAGCGGAGGCGATAGGTTACGCTCTTGAAAGAGGGTTACCTGCTCATTTCAAACCTCAGATCTTCCTCAGAGACCTTGAAAGGATGGGAAAAGACATTTCGGATTACATAATGGTAATCGGCGACGAGGATGGAGCAGATTACATTGGCACGGCGGAGATAGATTTAGGAAGTCACAAGCTGAGGGTACCGTTTGTGTACAGTAAGGGAGACGTTCTTCTTGGGGCTAGGGCTCTGAGATACGTTCTCGATGTTGCAAGGAGAGGAGTTATACCTGACGAAGTATTTACGGAGGAAACTCTTACGCCAAGCGAGTATGCCGTCAGGAATAGACTTGAGGATAAACTCCAGCTGCTGATTAGACCTTTTAGGGATTACGGTATGAATGTTGAGATAAGGGGTATTAAGCTAGAGGTCTTTACTAAAGTCCTTAAGCTGTCAAAAGAAACTCTTCTATCGTCTAAGAATTATTCTTCTCTCGTCGGTTATTCGGCCGAAAAATTTGCGGAGAAGTACGAGAGGAGTAGGGGGTTCAAAGTGGAGAGCAGGCAAACTCTGAGGATGTACGATTTGTATTCCTTCAATCCGTCCGAAGAGCATAAGCCGGAGGGGATGAGGGAAAGCGAGAGGTATATTGAAGTAAAGGGACATGGGAAGGGAGGATACGACTTTCTTGACTTGCCAGAAGATGAGTTTGAGTTCGGGAAGAAGATGGGTAAAAAGTTCTGGCTCTACATAGTTTGGAACGTGCTAGAAGGAAAGCCCGTACTGGTTGGATTTAGAAATCCCATTAATAGAAAAGATCTGCTAGAATTCAGAGTTAAAGAAAGGGAAATAGTTGTCAGGAAGAGAGTTTATGAAATAAGGTTCAAAGCCGGTTAAGCTGATGTTCAGAAAACGCTTGAAAACATCATGTGTTGAGCATCAATGTTTGCAAGAAAGCAAGAAATTTATAGGAAGTTTGCGAGGTGTTTGTAATGGCGAAGATTGTGGGTGTAACCTATCCAATCCCTAAGCAGTTCATAGATCGATTTTTCAAAGAGGGTAAAGATGTATTTATCAAGCCGGCTACGGTTTGGAGGGAGCTTAAACCGGGAATGAGATTCGTCTTCTACCAATCGCACGAAGATACCGGATTTGTGGGTGAAGCTAGGATCAAGGACATCAAGCTCATTGATGATCCCATGAAAGTCTTTGAAATGTACGGAGATAGGGTGTTTTTGACAAAGGAGGAGCTTAGAGAATACGTTAGATCTCAGGAAAGATGGGGTCGCAGGACGAAAAAGAAGAAACCTTGGATGGTTATCGAGCTCGAAGACATAAGGAAATACGATAAGCCTATAAAGCCTAAAAGGTTCGTTCCGGTCGGAGGGCAATATATAAAGGAGTGAGATTTAAAGTAGAAATTATGAGAATTCGATACATCAGAGCCAAAAACTTTCTTTCATTTAAGGATGTAGAGATCCCCCTAGATAAAGACCTAAACATAATAGTTGGTCCAAATAATTCCGGGAAAACGAACATTGCCAGAGCTTTAAAGCTAGTAGCGGATATAATCGATGGTAAGAGAGATTTCGGTTTTATGGGTTTTTTACATGACCAAAACGAGAGGTATTTCAGATTGGAGGTTGGTTATGAGTTGAATGAGGGGGAAAGGCATGATGTAATGAAGTTTATTAACGTCTATATGAGCATTTATCCCGAATTGGATCCTAGAAAAGTTTACTGGTATAATGTTTTTAACATAAAAGATGTGAAAGTGCCCAGAACAGATGACGAGATGAGTAGGTTCTATGATTATATCTCTAAAATCTTCAAAGATACGGTTAATAATCTCCTGAAATTGATTGCTGAATTGGTCTCTGAGGGATCCATTATTTTTGAGTTTAAACCTTATGAATCAATCTATCCTCACATATCGTTTAGATTTGATGAAAAGACTGTATTCATGAGAGAGAATGTTATCACCTTAAGATTTTGGGGTGCGAAGACATTAGAACATCATTTTATAGATAATATCAAGGATTTGACCCCTCAACCAATACTAAATGAAATTATAGAATTTTTATTGGGATACAAGGATAAATTCGAAGTTCCCACATTCAGCATTGATGCTAAAGCTTTTTTATCTAAAATTTTGAGTTCCTCTAGCTTATGCACCCCAAGACTCGAATATAGTAAACTATCATCCGATCATAAGACCATAATTTCCGATATTGCTAGAAAATATGGTATAAAATTTGGGGAAGGATATACTATTGACCTTTTGTATCTGATACTAAAGATCTTCTCTACTCGATTAGTAATTCTCAAAGAGGTTAGAGGAGAGCCTAGGAAGGTATTCAGCTCTGACGATCTAGGAAAAATTGGTGAAATTGCAATGCAAGTGTATAAGGGCACCGGATCGGATTTGGCCTTATCCTTACTAGGATTAAAAGATAGCGAGAGCAGGAGAGATAGAGATAACTATGAGAGAATTTGTGAAATATTCAGGAACTTGACGGGTTTCGATTTCGATGTTTCGTGCAATTTCACCGAGCAGAGAGTACTTATTTGGATTCAAAATAAAGATAGGCAATTCTCGATTGATTATGCGGGTTCCGGTTTCCTTGAAATTTTGAACATCTTACGTGCCGTTATCGGGAATAAGGATTGCATAATTATACTTGATGAACCAGCAGCGCATCTGCATCCGTCAAAACAGCTCGATCTCTTGAATGAAATCAAATCAGAGACGGTAAAAGGAAGAAATCAGCTTGTAATCATTACACACTCACCATACTTCATAAGTTCTGACAATATTAAAAATGTGATAAGATTTCAGATTGAAGATGGGCAAACTGAGATCTATAAGCCGCGAGAGCTTGAAGATCCTAAATTATCAAGAACTTTCGACAATCCAAGGTTTAAATCAGCATTATTTTCGAATGGTGTAATACTTGCGGAAGGTGTTAGCGAAGGCTTAAGTTTACCTTACTTCCTCAAAAAATTGGGCTTCGATTTGGAAGATCAGAATATTGGGATAATTAGTGCAATAGGTGACACGGGGTTCGATAAGTACATACAAGTATTAGATCAGTTTGGCATTCCTTGGATAGTTGTATGCGATGGAAAAGCAATAACGCACTCCGGTAGGGGCTGCAAATACTTGCCTAAAGTCTTCTGCCAGCTTAATGACATAGGTAAGTTAGAAGAGTCTGATAAGGAGAGAATCGTAGAAATTGCAAAGGGTAAGGAGAAATACGAACAATTTAAAGATGATGAGCTTGATGAGCTAATTGAAATTGCTAGGAAGTATAATGTGTTCGCCTTTAAGGATGCTGATTTTATTGATTTCCTGAAAAAGGAATTCAAAGATGAATTCAAGCAGGTATTAGTAGATTTTGGACTTAGTGAGAAGAGAGATAAACCTGAAATAGCGTTAATACTTGCCCAAAGACTGCCTTCGGAAAAAGTGCAAGAGATTTCTGAGTTTAAGGAGTTAATAGAGCTCATGAAACAAACTTTTAAAATGTGAATAAGTGATCAAAGGTATAAGTGTCGTTCTTACCGATGAATAATCTGTAAGGGAGAAACTACGAAGCTGACAAACTGTGATTGCTCAAAGAAGATGATAAATACAAAACTTTTACATTACGATTAGCTCAAAAATTAATGGTTGTCTTTTCTTTAAAGTACAAGAATGACATCTTTTCACATTTCTGATCACTTCCAAAATCTTGTTAGGATTGCTTCTATCCCTATGACTTCTAGTTATTATGAAACTTTTTTAATGTAATACTCCAGGTTAGTTTATAATAAAGATCATCTTCGTCTGCTCACCATTTCAAGGAAAGGAGGAGAATGTTGAGAAGGCAAAGAAATACTGCCGTTATGTAGTAGATCTAGGGTACATTCCGATAGCCCCTCACGTCTACTTCAGCCAATTCATGGATGATCGCAATCCAGAAGATAGGAGAAGGGCTTTAGAGATGAATAAGAAGCTGTTAGAGTTCTGTGACGAACTCTGGGTTTTTGGAGATGAGATAACGGAGGGTATGAGAGAAGAGATAGAATACTTCAAAAGTATCAAGGGAGAAGATAAGATCAAATGGATTAAGCTCTAGTCTTAATGTATCTGTAGTACTCTGCAAGCATTCTTCTCGGATCGTTTGAACATATAACCTTAACGGCAATTCTACCCGCACTAAAATCGACCAAGTATTCGATTAAAAACTCATCACGCTTAAAATAGGCATCTATCCCTTTAACACCTTTATCTTCAACGATATCTCTTACGAATTCAAAATGCTTCAGCTTGTCCTCCTTAAAGGCATCTAAAACCTCTTTTTTAGTCAAATCGGTTGGAATGTACTCATCCATTACATAAACAAACGTCTCCATTTCCTAACACTTCTTTATCTGCTCATACTAAGAAAAATTTTTTAAGATTTCTATAGTTATTGTTGCTATGATCAAAGCTAACTTCTGTTTGAACTGCATGACATTTGGTTGTTACGAAGAGGAAATAGTAATTTACGAATATTCAGCTTTCAAAGGAAGAAAATACTTTGATAAGGTGGACGGGGACGTTTACTGTTTAAATTGTGAGGATGGAGGGCACATAATTCTTTCAGAGATTAATGAAGAGGTTTTTGAAAAGATAAAGGATCTTTACGGAGATTTACCAATAGAAAATAATCCAGCATCAGCCTTTATACTATTGCTGGCAATTGCCGATTATCCTGAAGAGAATAGAGTTCGCTTATACCCGATTAGATACATTCCAGAAGGGTTATTTGATGAGAAGATGTGTAAGAAGATAGAGGAGGGAAAACCTGAAGTAATAGTTGAAGCATGGATTAGGATTCTCGAAGATAGGATCTCGAAGAATCCTGAGATTGCCAAAGCAATTGAGAGAGCTACAGAAGATCTGAGTAGAGTTTATCCCGAAGAAAACGTTAGAGAGGTTTGCAAGAAAATGAGAAATATGCTTATAAGAGTTGTTAAGAGATGATAGCCGATTTTTACGTTTGCCCCAAATGTCTGTACATCGAGTTTGGAGAGGTGGCTGGAGAGGAATTAAAATTCTGTCCAAAGTGTAGCAGTAAGATTCTGCAGGTTTACGCCAGTTCGGAAGCTCAGCATTTAATAATGGACATCTGGAAAGATTATGGAAGTGAATTCGCGTCAATAGCTGCAATAGTATTGGCAGTACTTAACTATACTACATCAGAATACGCCACTCTATCTGTAGAAGTCAGAAACGATATTGGAGTACTCAAAGAAGATGAATTAATAGACATCCTAAGAAAGAAGGACATTGCCAGAGAAGTTATCAAAATCTTAAGAGAAAATATTGCTCCTCCCGAACCGGTTATAGAACTATCAAAAAGAGTCTAATCGAAGCAGATTAATGTAGAAGACTAGCATCAAAATCTACATATTATTGCGAAATAACTTCAAGAGGAATTTATAGTATTGACAGATTTAATGATGTGTGAACAACCCTCGCTTACGCGAGTGTTTATTATTTCCGATATTCTCTCATCTATCTCATTTTTTTGCTTAATCAGCTTCGCTAATTCTCTCAGATCATCCATACTTAGACGCCTTCGACACATAATCTACTTTAACGAGCTTAAACTCCAAGAGCAGGACATCTTAATATATCTAACTTTCCGTTATCGTCAATGAAGTAAATTTCGACTCTCCAAGCCAAGGATTGTAAAGTTTAACGTATCTTCCGAAGATGTTCCTGTCATCGAGCTCTACTACGAACTTTCTCAATTTTCTTCCACTCAACTGTTCAAGCTTTTCCATAAGCCAGATGCATTCTGAGATTGCACTAAACTGAGCGGATGGAACATGGCATCTTCGATGTTGACGAAATCGAACTCTTTGTATTTCCCAAAGATATTCAATTTCATCTTTTCAAGTTTTACACCGAAGTACTCTCCCGTAACTATCTTTGCTATCTCCTCAGGACTTGGTTTATCTTCACGGCTTACTTCAAATAGTTTCTCAGAATCATCAGCAGGCTTAAATCTTCCGTTATCCAGATAAATCAGAAAATTCCTCTTATACAAAGAGGGATGGTGCTTCTTCGAGCTTTCCACGTTTTTTGATAGCCCTTTTAAATAAGCTTTTATCGTGCCATTCTTAAGAGGACAGTCGGGCTAGCGCATTCGAATGTAGTTTATCATGTCCGAATACTGGAACGATTTGCCATCCTTTCCAAGACTATAAGCAGCCATCTTAACAAGATCATAAGCGGTCTTTTTATACTGATAAGGCATCACATCTCACCTATTTTGAACTCTATGAGGATGTTTGCTAAATCTTACAGTTTAATTACTGGAAATCCATCCCTTTTTAATCGTTTGTTTCCTGGAGCATCTAGGTCGGCCACTATTATCAACCTTCCCTGTTCTTTAGCAAAGTTAACAGTGTGCATAGTTCCTCCTCTAATATCAGTTTCAATTACAATCACACCAAGAGATAATCCGCTGATTATTCTGTTCCTTCTAACGAATTGATACTTTTTTACTTTTTCACTTTCTGATTCAGCTAGTAGCAATCCTCTATTGTTTAGTATTTCCTTTGCTAATTCTTCGTTTTTCTTGGGTATTATCTTGCTTATAGATGGGACCACACCAATAACCATTCCACCACTCTCTAACGCTGTATCTATCGCAATTGCATCAATACCGAATGCTAATCCAGAGACTATTACAAAGCCTTGATCTGAATAGAACTTTGCAACTTTTCTAGCGTATAGTTCACCTTCTTTGCTTGGTTTTCTGGTCCCAACTATTGCAACTGCTGGTTTGTTCAATAGGCTGATATCACCTCTGGCATAGAGGACTCTTGGAGGATCTTTGATCTGTTTTAGAAGAAAGGGATAGCTAGGTGAGCCAATTTCGATTTCTATTATATCCATGTTCTGTATTCTTCCTTCATTATAGTCAAATAGCTTTTTTTGAGCCAACTAATACCACCTTTTCGTTTTTCCTAATGTAACTATCCATACCTTTTCAGCTCCAGCTTCATAAATCTTCTGAGCGGCAGCGTGGGCAGTGTTTCCTGTAGTATAAACATCATCAAACAATATGACCTTTCTACCTCTTAGATCAAAATGAGGGTTTATAGCAAAGGAATCATAATGCCTCTCATATGACGGCCTGTTTCCATGAGCTGATTTCGGGACTGTAGTAATCCTTTCCAAGGCTCCAGTTCCGTTTTCAATGCCTAACCTACCCGCAATCTGGTAGCAAATCTCTGTATGTCCTTTACTAATCACGCCAGCCTTACTTGATGGTATCGGAATTATTATGTCCGCATCTATGCCTTTCTTTTGTATTATTGAGACTAATGCATCTACAAAGTAGTTAATCATAGCTCTTCGTGTAGAATGACTTAATTGGTTGTATTTCTTGAATAGTAACACCATCTGTGAAAAATCATCTTGCTGACCCGTCCATTTTGGGATATACTCTTTGATATAGTAATGTGGGGCCGAAAGGGCCTTAGTTTGAGTAGTTTCGGTGTCAATACGGCGCTGAAATGGCTCAATATCTGACCAAATTTGAGTTTCTGTATTGCTATAGCTCAGGATTAGAGGTTTCGAATCGTAGTAGTATGAGTCCCCAATTAAGCTCCATCGCTCTAAGTCTAAAATATCCAAATCCAGCTCATCATTAGATGTTACATCAGGATCTATTCGTTTTGATTCAAATTCTTTAACTTGAAGATACGTTTCACTCCTTCTTTTCTTTGGATACAATATGAAGACAAGAACGGCATAGATTGGGATCGTTAAAATTAAGGCTAAAATAGCTAAAGTTAGCGAAACGATAAGAATGCCTTCTTTGGCTATAAGATCGTTAAAGTTGCTGGTGATTAAAACTATCAGAAATATATACATGCAGATATACATCTTGACGAAGAGCCTCTTGGATTTTTTATCATGCATACTCCTGTTATTTAAGCTACAATCTTTTTTAACTATTTCTTTATTCTTTTGAGTATCTCCTACAGTTATCAGAGATCTGCTCAGGGCTAAGGGTTTAGGATTTTACTAGATTAACTATCTCATTAACTCTAAAGTTGTCAGTTCTTAATACGGGTTCTAAATCAAATGGTAAAATTACTAGTTTCCTTCCGCTAAAGAACTTAATAAGTTATATTAAGTGATTTGTTGAACTCTCCATACTTCGGATAGACTAAGACTACGTCACAGTTTCCAAGCTCTGAGTACACATAGGCCTGATATACATCTTCCCTTGGAAGAGATAGCTTACCATTTTTATCAGGGATGCCCCTTATACTTAGCATCTATGATCAACTTAATCTTACCGTTATCGAGAATAGTTATGTCTGGTGTTGGTTTAAGGCTGAAATATTCATCATCGGATCCCATAACGAGTTCCCTCAACTTTCGCTGATATTCAACGTCAAATTCTGGGAGTGCTCGTTCTATCATCTTAAAGACAAATCCTTCAAAAAGAGTGTTCATGTCAACAAAAATCCCGTTACTTCGTCCTTAAAGTTAGATAGGCCAGATTACAAAATCTTTGCAAGGTTAAATGCAATCCTGAATCTCTCATTTAATCTCGTAAATTTAATTTCATCCAGGTAATTTCTTGTAATCTTTATCTTTATTAGAGGTACATCGGCGAATATCAGCATAAGCTTGCTCAATAGCTTTTTATTGATTCTCCAGCCTGTATTTTCAAGAGAAATGGTTGTAGTGTAATAGAGAATCTGGTTTAGCAGGTTACCTTCTGTAAATTCATGAAATAAAATGTTAAACCTATGTCTCTGGTGTGATAGCCTTTTAATCTGTTTGCTAAGTAGGAGTTTACCCCTTAGAATCTTCCATCACTCTCTATTTCTACGTATTCTCCGTGATAGCCTCTTTTAATTTCGTCGAGCAGGATCCTCGCAAAGAAGTAGATGAAAATTTCGTGTATTCCTGTTTCATGCTTAATCTCCCTTTCACTTAATCCTGCAAGTTCTGTATCCCTAATTTTTAAACCTTCAGCTAAATTTCCTTGCGATAGATTCTAATTCACTTCTAATGTTATATCTTATTTCTGATTCGTTCGACTTCTTCGTTACGCTTTTAGAACTTTGATCTTTTTATAAATATAACCGAATTTCTGTAACAAATAGTCTTGCATCATCAAAGGGCTCAAGCGACCTCATTTTATTAACACATCCTATCTCCATGGCAATGATTTCCTTTAGAGTTAAACATTCAATTATGTCTTCAACTGTTATCTCGGGAGGTATACATAGCCCTATAAATAATTCTCGGCTAAGAGGAGGCAATCCACAATAGTTGCATGGGCCCTCTTCTGAGAAATAAAGTTCTCCTACTGGAACCTCGATTTCTCTTGATACACATCTTTGATGGATTGTATAACCTCTTACCAGAAGTCTCCAAAGTTACTACTAATTGCATCATAGATCATAGCGAGGTTTTCATTTTCTTCAATAGGTTTAAGACATGAAATACAAGCGTTAATTGATCCTGCTCCTTCAGGAGTGGGTGCAAATCCTGTAAAACTCCTAGGTACGTATCCTTTTTGTCCTAATAATCTCAAGAATGATTTAACATCATTCTCATCACTGAAAGTCTTTTCATCTTCCATGATGTATCTAATCTACTCATCCTTATTGATTTTCCCTTCTCTTAAACACTCTGCTAGAAGCTTTAGGACATTCTTCTCTCTCATCTTCTCTTAGCTTATAGCCTTTCTTTCCCTTCATAATGACTCCATCCTTTTCTAACTCCTTTAAATGATGGTATATAGTGGAATCAGAGTGCCCTAGTTTCTTTACAATCTCTCTTTGTGTGAGTTCACTACGTCTTTTTAGTAGTTCAATTATTTCCCTTTTAGTATCCCCTCTCTCTTTCATACTCATGTACGTCACCTCTAAACATAACTCAATAAATCAAAAATTGAGCACTAAGAATGGCTTATGCGTAGAATATTGCGTCGCGCTTGTTGGACGTGAGAAATTTTACTTAACACAAAGTTTCAATTTTTCTCTATTCACTCGAAGAAGCTCCCAGTTCGGTCTAGCTTTCTAAAGAATCTCATACTTTCGAGTTCACGCCTCTTTGTAGCGAACTTCTTTGAATTAATGCACGTTACTCCGTTGACTGCCACTCTTACTCCGCTTATGAGTGCACTAGCAAAATCTTTAAGGACAAATACCCTAATTACAGTCTCTATAGTATCCACAGCAACATTAATGCACGAATCCATACTCTGACTATTGACGATCTCCTTCCTGTATCTTGCGGTCCTCGATTATCACGGATTACTTTAGAGTTAGATAACTTTCAGTGCTTCGACGACGTTCAATATATTGCCATAGTAGCTTACGAACTCGATCCGTATCCCGCCGTTGACTAAGTCTTCGTAGATCTGGCTCTTCTTCGGTCGACCAGCCGTAGTCACCAAGATCATGTTGAATCCCTTCTTGGCGAAGTAAAGCAATTTGAATCGATCTGGTTCATCAATGGAGAACTTCGACTGCTTCTTTACTTCTATCAGCGTGTGAATTCTCCCATTCTTACCTACTACAATGTCGGGCATACCGAAAACGTCTTTTAAATCTATCTCTCCCCTCGTTAGGCCGAAACCGACTTGAACTCCCTTATAGACGAAATCCAGATCCGTGTTCTCGTATATGGGTTTTAATACGAGCAATTCGAAGACCGTTCCAGAGAGTAGGTCTACGTTAGACACTAGGTGGCCGTATTTATCAATGGCATTGAATACTATCCTCTCGATAACTGAATCTATCAATTCATCTTCATCGATATCTAAGCCCAATAGATTGCTCCACATGAACTCTGCGACCTTCTTCCTATACGTCAAGGGGACAGCTCTTCTCAGAACCTCGTCTATCAGCAAGTCGTTTACGCTTTCGTACCCTAATACCCTACACCTCTCCATCAATCCGTCGTACACCCAGTCCTCTACCTCAATTTTCTTCATAATGAAGAAACTAATCCCAATCCTTTAACATTATCCCTCTCTTCTTGAGATTCTTTAGAACGAAAGGGTATGTTTCCAAGTGCTCATATTCTATTCTACACGAAACGGGCAATTTTTCTCTCAAAGCCTCGATACCCTCTTCTCCGAAAACGTCGTACATTACGGCAACCCAGAATGGAACATCCCTCTCGGCAAGGGCCTCGAGGGCTCTTAACTGGTAGCGGAAGTACTCTCCTTTAGCGCCAGTAATCTTCTCAAAGCTTTTTTCATTCCAGCCCTTTACGGTAACTCTGACAACCACGTTCAAACCCACGAAAAAATCTGCTAGCTCTGGAGAATGTCCAAGCATGAGTCCATTCGTTTCCAAAATGAATTCTCCACCTGTATGTATTATCACCTCTGCCACGTGTTCAGCTGACTTCCTCCCTAAGATCGGCTCGGCACCGCTTATCCTGAATAGATAACAGTTTTTAGCTCTTGCAATCTTGAGCAACCTCTCAGCAACTTCCTCAGGCGAGTAAAACTCTCCGTACTTCTCTGGCCTCAAATTCTTGAAGTAACTCCAACAGTAAGCGCAGAGCAGGTCGCAACCTACCGTATCAGCAGTAACTATCCCACCATAATAACGAGTATAGCGGAATCTGTAATATTTCCTCTTGCTGTCATGCATTACTATCCTTTCGACTTCTCTTGCCCTTTCCAAGGGGTTGAATGGGAACTTGAACACATCTTCGAGTTTCTACATAATGTTATTAATTTTCTTTTTCCACTAGCTTCACACGATAGTGATAGCGAATCTATATCAACGAAATCGCAATGACTTAGAGATCGCTGTTATGTCCTTGAAATGCAACACGAATCTATGCCACATTACATCTTGAAGTGTTATAAGTGATCGTTGAGTCTTGAAGAACCTTGATTTGGAATCAAGCATTAATCTTTTCGGAGAGCGTAGCTTGAATTTGTGATCCTCTTTCAAACGAAGAATTGAGTTGTCCTGCTTAATTATGTTTAAGTTTCTGTTAGAGATTGAAATTCGTTTCGTAATGTTTATACTTTAATGTAACTAGCTTGGGTGTATTCGTGTCAATTGGATACGTGTGAAGAAGAGTTGTTTATTCGAGAAGTGTCATATAATGTGAATTTTGAATTCTAGATAACTAATTACCAGATGACGATGTTTGAATTTGCCTAGCAGCATTTTCTATTAACTCTTTTAAGAAATCTTCTATTGATATATTCTTTTCCTTGCAAAAATCCTCTAATATTTCATAGGATTTTGTGGAAATAAAAATTGTTAGAGTTTTTAAAGTTTCATCCAATTCGTGACCCTTAAAATCTTTAAACCAGCTGCGTACATACTCTTTATAAT
>Ga0190367_1000106_pt1 | contig 62790 bp, 82 predicted proteins | sample 4872181011_MG_FD_171838 | JGI IMG/M metagenome (GOLD analysis project Ga0190367, IMG submission 171838) | Hydrothermal vent microbial mat bacterial communities from Southern Trench, Guaymas Basin, Mexico - 4872-18-10-11_MG | ecosystem: Environmental > Aquatic > Marine > Hydrothermal vents >... | reverse complement strand
GATTACCAGCAATATAAGGAATAAAGACAGGCCTATCAAACCATAAAACCCTCTCACCAGACTCAAGAACACCCCTCACATCAGACGGCAAAGACAACATACCCACCACCTACTTATAAAGGCCTAAAAATAAAATATCTACCCAAAAGCAATAAAAACCATTTACAAACACCCAAGACAAAATAAAAACACATAAAAACTTAATACCAAAAACAAAAAACAAAATATAATAGACACGACAGATGGCCGCCTTAGCTTAGTGGTAAAGCGCCCGGCTGTGGACCGGGAGATCCCCCGTTCGAATCGGGGAGGCGGCCCTCAAAAATTTTCAGCTATTTCCTCACTTTTATTTGATTTTTATCATTTTATTTAGAAAAATATTCATAATAAACAATTTGCGATAATACTCGTTATTATACACGTGTTATTCTATCTAATATCTCTGCTATACTATTTGCAATATCAGGAAACTTTATCCCCCTTCTATAGACGTTTATATAAGGCTTTTTAATTTGAGGTTGATACGTTGATAATCGCTCTTTTAATAATAATATAATATTGCTTTTAGGCGAGTGTATTGTTACTACTAGATTATTTTTAATGATCGATCTTTCGATTTCAACATAGATATTTGTATTTATTTCCATATGGGGGATCGACAGATTTAAATCGATTTTTCCTCCGACTGGCCCTATACTTTTTTCAAATTGAATATTTTCTATATTTGTACTTTGAGGAATATTCCTAGTAATCTGTATTATTAGATTAATGATCTTTATAAGAGTCAATTCGGCATTAGTAGCTTCCTTCCACTGGAATATAAATTTGTCTTTTGACTCTTTAAGTAGAGAACTATATAACTCTATGAACATTTTTTCTAATTCAAATATCTTCTGCAGTTTTTCTCTCCATGAGTAGCCGCTAACATTTACAACAATTCTTTGATACGCATTCCCGTCTTCCTCAATTACCTCCTCTATATCCACACCGTATTTTTCGCCAATTTTTCTTCCACATTCAACTCTTTTTTCATGTAGTTTAAATGCTTCAGGATATAGCTCTTTATATTTTCTATAAACTTCTTTTCTACTCCATATATTTGGTTCATAATCTTCTTGCTGGGGCAAATAAACATTGTAATATAATTCTATATTTCTTTCGAGATTTATCATAAAGTCTCTAACTATAAGATGATCTTCAAAATCCTCATATAGTGCTTTAATAGGCTTTATAGAAATTTCAGGATTGATAACATCTTCAAGATCGATAATCTTCCACCTACATTTAATGTCGTTGATCTCATGGTTTATCGCAAAATATAGATATGGTGAAAAGCTATGACCCTCACGAACCTCGTCTATAAACTTTCTAAAAAATATTATTGTGTCATATATTTCTTCCGCCTTCATATTTCTCCACCCATAAATATATTTTATATTCATTTAAAGGCCTCCACGAATAGTGATATGTTATTATAATAGCTCCAATATATTTAACAGGCGGATTTAGTCTTCGCACTATATGCGGATATATTCTGTAAACTTGTTCTTTAATCTCATGCGGCCCCCTCTTTAATGCAAATCCTCTGTAACTTGGTTCAGTTATTTTTACTTCAAACAAATATGTCTCATTATTTTTTACAGCAATTATATCAAAGCCTTTACCCTCCTTCTCACGACTATATAAAATTACCTTTTCAAAATTCAGATATTTAAGAAAACTTTCAGCTATTATAAGACCGAGATTCTCTCTTTCCCTATTAGCATCTTCACTCTTACCAGAATTAAATAGGGTATATGTATAATCAAGAAAAGTGTCAATTATACCCTTAACATCGTCTGATATGACATATCTATATACAGAAAATTGGTAGTTCTCTCTATATGCTCTTCTCACATATTCGAACTTATTTATTACTAAATCGTCTTTAAGATTAGAAAATATTTTATAAAGCTCTGGTGAAAGGATATTGATATGCCTCTTCACCAACTTTCCTCTTCCAGTTACATGATATGTTAATACCGCGGTCTTTCCTGTAGATTTTATTTCTTTAACTTCTATATACGTGTCTCTACTAATTTTCACATATAACTTAACTGAATCATCATATAATCGTATAGCTAGCCTCGTTTCTTTATACGGAGTAGCTCTTATACTTAAATTTAAACCTAAGAAACTACCAAATGGTCTTAATTCATATTCATTGACCAATATCTTCATCTTACCTAATGTTAAATATAGCTGGTCATCCTCCTTGACCAATCCATACCTGATTTTCCTTCGTTTCTTAAAATTTTCTATTTTATTAATTACTTTTTTCAATGTATACTCTTCGTAATCTACTAGTTTCAGATACTTCTCTTTTTCATATTCTTTGGGTACAACTATAACATGCTTCTTTATCTTAGAGATCTCTCTAAATACTTCTATTTTTTCTCCGTTTAATGTTTCTAATGTGAATTTGTATATTCCTGGTTTGTTTATGCCTATTTCTTCGAGTATTTTCTTTGTTAGGAGAATGTAGTTGTATTTGTTTTTGTAGTTTCTAATGTCTAGCAGTATGTCCATCCATTCTATTCCATATGCTTCTTCTATTTTATCCTCCTCTTCCTTCTCCTCACTTGTTTTTCTGTAGCGCTTGTACCTCTTAGCCCGGTATTGCCCCACAAAAATTATGATTAATTTATTTTTAATTAACTATGCTGTGTTTAAAGTTTCATTTAATTAAGTATTTTTTAATAGTTTTATGCTGTCGTATGAGATTATATTAGATACATTTGGGATGAATGACTTCGACTGCTAAGGCATTATAGAGATTTTTTGCATCAACATGACTATATAGTTTCAATAAATTAACTTGATACTTATTGCGTTAATCAAATATCTATTGCTGGTTTAAAATTAACTTGGGTTTTCCATATTCATTTATGTATATTGCTCCAGGCTTTATCTCCGAATCAACTTCAAGATCCTCAACCCATACCCCGGGTACTCCCATCATCTTCTCATCATCTAAAATTGGATATGTAGTTAGATCTGCATACACCATATCCACATTCCTAAGTTTCTTTTCATCCTCTAAGGCCTTTAATATCTCCTCACTCGATAAAGTATCCTCATACCTGTATCTGCTGTATATGTAGATTTTAACTGGTTTATTGTAGCTGTATTTTAGGATCCATAGCTTATCTTTATAGGGTGTATAGAATTTCACTAGGTATTCGAAGTATCTGGATTCTATATTCTCCTCAAATCTGTTTATTAGAGGATCCTCTATACCCGCATAAATTACATCTATATTTCTGAGGATCTCCCTCTTCCTCAACTCTTCATAGCCTCTTACAGCATGTATAATTATCTTGTAGCTTGTAACTATCTCTTTAAGCTTATCTATGAAGCTGATCCATCGATTATATTGGGAATCATCTCCCGTATAGAATATGTTTCCAAGGAATACTAGATGTCTAGGTTTGATAGATTCAATTAGCTTCAATGCTTCTAGATATTTACTATCAGTCTTTCCAACGTATAAGCCTGATATAATTAGTATATCTTCATAGTAATCCGCTATTAAATCATAGATTGAAGTATCTGGAGGCTCAGCCTCTCCGGCAATAGCATTCATTATATATAGGTTATGGCCTGGTAGAGAATCTTTCCTTCTATATTAGGGGGGAGTAGATATACATGCTGGACAGTTACATTCGATATATTTAAATGTAATGTCTTTTATCCCATCAGGCGTATATGCCCGACGCTTTAAACCATCTATATACCATGATAATCCCGCGTATCTAAATCTATCATCATAGTCAACTAATTCCAATGTCTTCGGACTACCTATTCCAATCAATAGAATTTCCTTGAATGGATACTCTCTAATTATCTCGATTAACTGGCTCATGTATCCAGTCGGTGTAAGGTATTTATCTGGAATATATGGGTAGGGAGATAATCTAGTAGATAGATATTCACTTACATGGAAGGCCACTACATCAAAATTAAGGTCTAGAATAGACTCCAATGAATACCTTAAATGCTCGGGGTAGGCTCCCTTAGCCAATGGAATAATATTATACTTCTCTTTACTGCTAAACCATTTAATTATTTCAATGGAATACTCTGTATTCTTTATGCTAGCATCATAATTTTCTAGATACGTAGGCATATCCCAGATGACTATATCTCTAATATCTAGCCTATCAGCTAATCGTCTGAAGTCTTGGTGGATATTCTCTTTAAGAAGAAGTTCATCAGGCATTATACTTGATAATATCCACTTAACATTATAGCTCCTCAATAAGTTATTTAGATAATCAGGGTCGTGATCCAGTAGGCTATAGTATGGTAGAATTACATGAGTTACATAGCCCTCCAACTCATTTATATATCTAAGTCCATCTACATTGGATATAGGTATGAAGTAGAGATACATCACTCATTATATTATTATATTAGGTTTGATGAATTAAAGGACTGTTAGTACGGTTCTATTAACTTATTGCCAGTACAACGTTTGGCGAATATGCGAAGCTACCGAGGGTGGCTTGAGTGAAACAAAGGCGAACCGTTTATCCGCAATACATTATATTCTCCGAGTGAAAAGAGGATAAGGAAAGTGAGGCTTTCCGGAGAGTCCGCCCTCGAGTGTTTTATAAATTTCTGCGAAACAGACTAAAAACAGATAATTTATAAATATTAAATTATCATTACTGGGTATGAAACATTTTAATGTTAAGTTGAGATTAGAATATTTCTTTTTGGGGTTAAGAGATAGATTCGGCATACCATTTAAACCAGAGGAAGAAATTAAAAAATTGATATAAAGCAAGGACAAACAATTTTAGATTTTGGTTGTGGTATTGGTTCTTACACTATTCCTGCTGCTAAATTAGTAGGCAAACAAGGAAAAGTTTACGCTTTGGATAAGCAACCATTAGCTTTAAAGAAGGTTGAAGAAAAGGCTGAAAGGGAAGGGCTTCATAATATATATACGATTCTATCCGATGGGAATACAGGTTTACCTGATGAAAGCATAGACATAGTCTTGTTATATGGTGTACTTCCTGAAATAGAAGATAAAGAATTTATACTAAAAGAATTACATAGAGTTTTGAAACCAAGCGGATATCTCTCTACACGTTATTGCTTCCGTATGAGAAAAGAAAGAGTTCTGGAAATTATAGGAGCAACGGATCTTTATTCTTTAGTAGAACAAAAAGGTCATATACTTAATTTTAAGAAGAAGTAGACTGATTTACTGTGAAATAACAATCTATAATATAGGTATTTCTTTTTTAACCGGCTCGGGGGCAAATTGAATATAACGTATTGCGGATAAAAGAAGTTGCCGAAGGCAATTTAGGCGAAGCATAACGAAGCCCTTTACCCGCTGTTAGGCGTCTCGAAAGGCAAAATTTTTATATGTTTGGTACAGCGAGATCTTTCTCCAACTTCACAATATCTTTTAATCGGACATTCCTCGCATTTGGGATTCTGCGGCCTGCAAATTCGTCTTCCAAATTCTATCAGTATCAGATGGGTTTTCGTTCTCTGTTTTGGCGGTATCTCAGATTCGAGTTTCGCTCTCAAACTCTCATAATCGTCTCTTTCACCGGCTATCCCCAATCTTTTCATTATTCTGAAAATGTGGACATCAATAGGTAGAACTTGCTCTCCCTTTACTATCATTAAAAAGACATCTGCGGTTTTCGGTCCAATTCCCTTTAATGAGGTAAGTTTCTTCTTTGCCTCGTCATAGGGAAGATTCAATATTTTATTTAGGTTTCCATCGTATTTTTCAACTAAATCTTCAGCGATATTTTTAATTCTTCTAGCTCTGATCTTATATAGACCAGCTGGTTTAATAACATCTTCAATCTCTTTCACACTTGCCTTTGCCACATCTTCAACACCGCTAAACCTCTCGCCAAATCTTTCGACGGCGGTTTTCACATTTTTCCAGTATGTTCGCTGAGAAAGGATTATGCTAACCAATATTTCGAATAGAGTATATCTTTCCCACCACTTGTTAATCTCATATTTCTCGGATAGAATCTCCACTATTTTTCGAAGTTTTGTCTTCATGGTCCCTCACTTAGCTGCACTTGCTCTTGTATTTCATTTTACGTTGCGTGCATAGATATTTTCTCAAAATGAATCCGAGCATTATGATGGCAAATAGCAGGTAAATAATAGAAGTTATCGGTAACCCAACAAATCTCAATGCAGACATACCGTAAACGGCAAATCCAAGCCAGAGCAATAGCAAAACATTCATTAAAAACACTATTACCCTTGAATAATTCTCCAACCCCTTTCGTATAATTTTTGTTTTTCCATATTGTAAGCACAAATTAGATAATAAATTATCCAACCCTTGAACTTGCCCCACCTTTCCGTGAATTTTCTAACGGCATCCCCAGACTGAAGTTTTCCGTCAAAGTAGAAATATGAAACCGCTTTTCTGGCTCCGAGATCGTCAGGAACACAGAGATCCATTCTCCCCAACGTCGTTATCAGTATCAACTCGGCAGTCCACCTTCCAATTCCCTTAAACTTCATCAACTCTTCAATGGCTTCATCGTTGTTCATCTTTCTGATTTTCTCCAAATCGTATCTATCGGCAACTTTCAGTACAAGTTCTTTGATATATCTTGCTTTTTGGCGAGATAACTTGCACTCCCTCAATTTGCTCTCATCGACATTTGCCAACACTTCAGGTGAAGGAAAATCGTAATATGGTTCGCCATTGATCTCTATTTTCTCTCCAAACCTCCTGACTAATTCTCCTGTCACCACATAGGCAACCCGTAAAGAAATCTGTTGCTGGATTATCACTCTGACCATCCCCTCAAATATGCTCGCCCCAATTCCCGGCGGTCTCAAACCATAAAGTTTATTTTTTATATCAAGAAGTATTTCATCCTTGTCCATAAAATTATATAACTCTCTCAGATCGTCCCTCAATCTAAAAATATCTGCTATTTTATCCGCCAGATATTTCTTCTCTTTCACATCGAGTTTGGAGAATATGTTAACCTGCAACTTCGGCTTTTCTACCGTGCCAACAGAAGTAATTTTTACCGGAACTAATCTATCTCCAATTTTGAAAGCCCGTCTCCAGATGCCATCTTTATAAATTTCTGGCTGTGGCTCTTTCGATGAAGAATAAAATTTCCATTGCAGATCAAAATTATAAGGAGGAGTTGGTTGGAGTTCGAATGAAGCTTTATCCATGATAATCACTTAAATTTAATTTATTTAAAAATTTTCCACATGCCGTATCAAATCAAAATTTGAAAATAGCGGATCATCGAAAATCACGCCTAACGCATATTACACACACTTTTTACTTGTATAACCTCTCAAAATATGAGTTAAAGCGAGCTTTTATGATTCTCATGGTCATACCTTTTATCTATAAATTTGAATGTTAAAAAGCTTACGCCGTAGGAAGATATGAGTCGATAGGCAAGGTCATAGAAGAAGTAAAGCTAAGGGAGTATTCTTACCAAACAGGCAAAGCTATAGCTCAATTTCTTCATTCAACTCCTTAACTTCCTTTTCCCTCTTTTTCTTTACCATTTTCATTTCACCAACAATAAGTTAACAAAACCGTTAGTTCAGTGGTTTAAATACGGATTTTTCCTTAATAACAGATTTTATGGATGAAGCAGTATAGCGGTGAGGAGAATAAGGACGATTATGTGATTAGGTTTAAGTCTTATTCAAAGCGTCATTTGGGTAAGCCTGGTAAGCAAGTCTACCAAGTTAGGATACCGATAAGGATTTTGAATGAGCTTAGGGAGAAAGGGTTGAGAGAATATTATAAGATATTGTTGAACGGCCCCACGAAACATGTATATTACTGGAGGTATAGTGAGAGTAGGGATGTTAGGGGAAAGAGAGTTGACAGGGTGATATCTATAGCTGGTTTGAAGGAGGGTTTGTATGATGTGGAGATCCGTCCATATAGCCTAAACGATTTCATCAAAGAGTTTAATCAACTTATCAAAGGGAAGTATGACAGGATAATTAAGCTTGAGATTAGGAATGATAATCTAATATTAAATGTAGACGGCTATGAATATTCCACTTACGACTGGAGGATGGATAAGGTATTTGGAGGGGCGATCGGGATAGTAGCAAGCTATAAAATAGAGGCCTTCAACCCAAGACTAATATTTAAAATTAGGGGGGATGAGGCTGACATAAGATTGTTAGAGTATCCGCCTGAAAAATCGACTAAAGGATATAGAATCTTGGATCTAGAGCCTAGTGATATAGCATTGAAAATAAAATATATAACTGGCAATAAGCGGATAAGAAGAACTTACATAACGAGAACAAGTTCGATAATATCTACTAAGATTGAAATAACGCAAGACAATCTTAAAGTTAGAAAATATAGACGATATCCTGCCTTCGATGCTTATATCTATAATCTAGATAAGGATGCAGCCTATATGGTAGATATTTTATGGAATATAGCAAATTCTTACAAAAGACGGGAGATAACACTTCACAACAAAATTAAAAGTGAGTTAGGAGTTGCAATTGCAAAAGCATTTCTAACGAAGAAAAGGCGCTTTAAGGCAATATTAGATAAAGAACATATTAAAGAAGAATATACAGAAATTAAAAGAGTGCCTGACTTAGTAATATTCCTATCTGATAGATCATGGATCGCCTATAAGGTTAAAATGATCTCTAACATTAAGCATATAAGACGGACATTTAACGAAGCGGTAAAACAGATAAGAAACCATGTTAAATATTTAAGAGAATCAGGTATATTAGTACTGACGTACGGCATTATTGTAGTAAGTTATAACCCCAGAGAGAGTAAAGGTTACATATTCTTTGGAGAATATAAAATCGGCGAGAAACACCACGGCCGATTATAATATTTTATTAGATTCATTAGATTTCGTTGATCGGTTAGTTGATTTTATAGTTTCTTATCCTTACTTACCGTCATATGCATATATTGTTATAGATTACGACCCACGATAGAAGATTGATGTCTTTAAACCTCTATTGCTATCAAAGATATACGCATATGTTAGTGAGGTATATGAATCCAATAATTATATTTATTTAGAATGCTCAAGAGGAAATATAGACGATATTTTAATTGAGGATTATGGTGTGGATATTGAGGAATATAAGGAGAGGGGATGGGGAAACCCTCGGCTTCTAGAAGCAGTAAAAAGAGATTATCCAGAATTATTTAACATAGATAATGCAATTTCAGATTATCTTAAGGAATATTCTAGAGTTTTAGATATAGAATTTTTTTGAAAATGTCGGTGAAGACGGAGATTTAAGTATTATACTTAGGAAAAAGATAGTCGAGGATAGAATAAAAATAATAAAAACACTGTTAGATATTATGAGGAGTATTTATATAAAAGTATATGGTATCGATGATCAAACACTGAAATTCGAGAAAAATGAGACATATTATAAGCTGATAAACAAATTAAAAGATTCAATTCACAAAGCCAGACGAGAGATATTAAAATATAATGAACAAAGAAAATCTATCGAACGCATAATTATATCAAATATGCCTTCGAAACCTGATGTAGAGATGCTTACCTAAATATTTGAGGATTAGATTATCTGAGTTCAGAGTATTTAATCTGTAGACTATCTATTTCGTTATTTTACCATTGAATTTATAGCTATGTATGGATCTATCTCTAGTTTGATTATATATTAGAATGCGGAGGATTCAGGGGTCTGCGAATATATATGAGGATTACGTTGACTATACTGAGGCTAAGAGAATTTTAGAAGGATATTAGAGGTTTTGGAGAAGGCTTCTTGGGTGTGCCACGAGGCTATTCAGTTAGAAGTATAAGAGAGGACCGTGAGGGTGGTTAACGCATCTATCCCATCCTTACACTTGATAAGAAGCAGATTGAAGTAGCTCATGAGATAGAGTTAGAGGTTATTACAACTTGATGAAATTTTACTTAAGTAAATTAGAGATATCTCGATAAAACGCTTATAACCTGCTTAAGAAGAGCGGTAGATAAATATTTGAGAGAGCTGAGATATTGAACTTTTGAAGTATATCTGAGTATAAAAGTTAGACACGCGCCATAACATCGCTTAAAATCTGATAAAATCAAGTATTTTAATTAAAATATCTGAAATTAGCCCCGGCCGGGACTTGAACCCGGGACCTACGGCTTACCAAGCCGTCGCTCTACCAGCTGAGCTACCGGGGCGGTATCAATATGATATTATCGCTGCTTCGTTTATAATATTTTTCCTGGTTATTAGTGATTAAATATCTTATCTCAGTCTCCCCACTATATAAATTTGAATCACTAAAAATTTTTTATTCTGACTGTTTAAACTAGTGTTAGGTGCCGGGATGCCCGAGTGGACCATGGGGTCGGCCTGGAGAGCCGATGGGGCTCTGCCCCGCGTGGGTTCGAATCCCACTCCCGGCGTCATTCGACTCTGCTTTATCCTAGGTATTTAATCTTTTTTTCATATAGTTTTTGGAGTGCTGTGTAGTATGTTTCTGGCCTGCCTGTATCCAGCCTCATACCAGTATCTAGTTTTAGGCCTATTACCTTATAGTCTCTGTCGATTAGGTGTTGGACTGCATCTACGAGCTCCCAACTCTCATATTTAGAGACTTCCTCCAACGCCTTGAATATGATTGGCTTGAATACATATATAGCTACTACAGCTAAGTTGGTCGGTGGGTGGATGGGCTTCTCAACGATCTTCTTAATCCTATATATGTTGTCGTCAATTTCATATCCCTCGATGACTCCATAGTATTTCGGGTCGTCAACCTCCTCAATATATAAGGCTACATCCGCATCATACTCTTCAAACACATCTATAATCTTCTTAATGGGATTCTCATCATCCATTATTATTATGTCATCACCTGCATTCAAGACGAAGTTCTTTGCAATATGGTTTTTAGCATGTAATACAGCGTCTCCAAAACCCCTTTGAACATGCTGATATATGAATGTGATTTTAGAGCTTAATACCTTGTTATAGAATGACTCAAGCATCCTAGCCTCATCAACCTTATTCATCCTATTCCTAAGCATATCCACATACTCCATATGGGGAGTAAAGTATCTCGCAATATGTTCCTTTCCCCTACTAATCACGAAATAGAATTCACGGATCCCAGCGTCATATAACGTCTCATATATTATCTGGATCACTGGAATAGGTCTAAGCCTCCCATAATAGTATGTTACTAGTGGAAACATCTCCTTAGGAACTTCTTTAGAAGATGGGAGTAGTCGGGTGCCGAAGCCGGCAACCGGCAATAACGCTGTATCTATCGCCATCCAGCTACACCTACTTAATTGATAAAATTATTATATATTATTGTCAGAAGATATTAAATAATATCCGTCTTCAACTATAGCATATACCCTAATCTTTCTTAACATGTTTCCACATTGGGGGATACAACTCCCTCTCCATAAACACCCTTTCGGTCACGGTAACTACACCCTTATCCATCTTTAAAATCTCTTCACTAGAATATTGCGATATCGCTACAGCAATGACTTCAGACTTTTTAGTGAATAACGCTACTCGGTCACCCTTCTTAAATTCCCCAAATATTCCTATGATACCTGGGGCCTTAAGCTGGGCGCCGTAGGTAATGGCAGCGACTGCAGTATCCTTAACTATAATCTTTGGATAGAATTTAAAGATATATTCATACGGCATTATAACCCTTCTAATTAGAGACTCGTCTCCCTCCTCCTCATATTTATATATAGCGGCGGCTAGCTCATATAATGAGACAAGATTATGATTTTCATTGAATGGCCCGGCTGCAATCCTCCTCAACTCACTTAAATGAGCCCCCACACCTAATATTAATCCAATGTCATGGGCGAGTTTCCTAACGTAAAAACCTGATTCACACCTTATCCTAAACAAGATATCTTTATTCTCCTTCTCAAGAACCTCCAACTCATATATCTCCTTGGTTCTCAAGCGCCTCCTCACGGAGCTTCTATATGGAGGCTTCTGATATATCCTACCTCTACTAAATAACTTAAATACATTCTCCAGTTCATCGTCACCAACGTCACTATGTAGATGGATTACACCGATATATTCCTTGTACGACCCTACAATATACCTCATGGCTGGAGTAGCCCTCTCAATCCCGATAGGCAATACCCCTGAAACCATGGGATCTAGAGTCCCCCCATGGCCAGTCTTAGAAACTTTAAGCATATGCTTAACCCATGCAGTCACCTGATGGCTCGTGGGTCCCCTAGGCTTATCCAGGTTAATCACACCATGATTAATATAATATTCGATTGGACGCTTCAACGGGTGGTAGCCGAAGCCATACTCAACTTCATAACTCTTTATAATAGGCTTCTCATCCCCGGTTAACCACTTGAAGTTATCGACCCACTCACTCATCCCTCTCTCCTTACCATATAATTTGATATAATTTCATCTATAATCTTAATTAAAGTATTTAGATCAATGAGGTGAGTTGATAATATATAATCATATATAGATAGATCATCTAAATCTACTCCATAATACTTTCTAAAACGCCTCCTCTCAGAATTCTCCCTCTCAAGAGTCTCATTATAAACCTCATTATAATCCCTACCCTCTCTATCTGCAATACGTTTGACCCTAACCTCTAGAGGGGCTTTAAGCCATATCTTGATATCGGCTACATCCTTCAGCATCCACCCTGATAAAAGCGCGTCACCAACCATCGAACCCTTTTTAGCCTCCTCCCTAATCCTATTATCAATCTCATAATCTATACTGGGGTCCTCCTCAGCTATCCTAGATAACTCGGATAGCGATACACCCCTCTCCCCAGCAATCTTCCGGAATAACTCGCCTGATGAGATATACCTTAAATTATATTTTTTAGCTATATACTTGGCTATAGTACTCTTACCAGCCCCATGAAAACCTGCAATAGCTATTATCATATTAGTCATTAATATTTTCCATATTTTATTTAAGCAATTAGACTTGAGGATATAATGCACGTTTAATTAATGCACCGACTGCAAGCGAGGATATTAGATACCACCAGAAGTAATTCAGTGAAAGACCGATCATCGGTAGTGGCACGGGGAGGTAAATGAAGCTACCCATATTACTATATAGCTGTGAAAGCCACCACCACATAACCCAGAATATCACTAGCGTAAATATGAATGGTCTAAATGATTTCATCATAAGCTCAGACTCCATCTTCTGAATAGTCTTCAGCTTCTTCTCAAGCTTTTTAGCCTCCTTTGAATCGGCTGCAGACCCCCTCAACTCATTATACTCTCTCCTAAGCTGGTTTATCATCTTCCTCTTCTCAATATAGTCAGGCGTATAAACGAGATATTTATTCAAGATGAATGAAATTAAATTCATTATTGTAGCTACACCCAATATAACGAAGATAGCTGCCAATGGACTATGTATATCAATCATTCTGATATAACCTCCTTAATTATATTGTATAATTCTTCTCCAGCTGCCTCCAGCCCACCCTCCTTATTATTTATAATGTATATTGGGCTATTTGTCAATACCGATACTGAGGCTGAGAAGGCCCTATTATAGGTTAAATCTTCTTTAATCTCGTTCAACCCACCGTAGTCAGCTCGATACCTATTTTGATCACGCATCCGCCTACTATATATCTCCTCAGGCTCAGCCTCGATCAAGATAATCTGACGGATATTAGGTAGATAAGGTAGGTTATTATTATTTAATCCAGGCCACCTACCTCTTTTAGTCTTGATGAATAAATGGGTATCCAGAATCAATACATCATACTTCTTAGATAATTCATTAATTCTCTCTGCAGCCATCCTCTGCAGCTCCATCTGCTTCTCGACATCCAGCCTTCTAATTTCATCCCTATTATTAACAAGCCCTTTTTTCATAGCCTCCTCAAGCATGACTGTACCATAGTTTACGACTATACTGCTATAACCCTCTTTAGCCAGTTTATCTACCGCATAATTAATTACACTAGTCTTACCCACTCCTGGAATACCTACTATAACGATTATTTTACCGGTACTCATATCTTCACCAACCTTGCTAGAGATGGATATAACTCTTCAAATTGCTCCCTCATTAGAATCTGATAATAATTCATTAATATATCTACCATAAGCAATATACCCATACCCGAACCGAATACACCTAGTAGCTGTGCAACCCCCGCTATAACTCCTACGAAGAAGCCACCGACAACTGTTACAAGGGGGATATACTTCTTCAACACTAGGTTGATTGAATACGCCCTCCTCCTGAAGCCAGGTATCTGCATACCAGATTCAACCAGCTGTTCAGCAACCTTCTCAGATGATAATCCACCTACCTCAACCCATACAACTGCGAATAAAATAGCTAATATAATCATTGTAATTACAAATGTTAGAGACCTTATCGGGTCAGCCATAGCCTGGAATATATCGGTTGGCGCAGTCACATAATATAGTAATCCTCCTACAATCCTCAAGCCCCCACCTTCCGTAGTCTCCATCTGGACAATTAGATTCATAAGTGGATCCTGGTTATTGGGATTGAATCTAGACCATAGGAATGTAGCGAACATATTTATATCCGCTAATAGGGTTGAGGCTAGTATTATAGGGATATTTGATACATAGAGTAATTTAACTGGGTAAGTACCTCTAATTCCACGGTACTGTGCATGTGAAATCGGGATCTCAATACGCATCCCCTCAGTATATATCAAGATGAATATCACAGCCAACGTAGTTATTAAACCGAGTAGACTTGGGTAGTTTCCAGTCCTCATAAACGTGGTCTGCAAATCTCCTTGTAAAGCCTTCTGAATTATAAATGGAATAGCTCCAAAATATTGGATCTCGTCATCCACCCTAACTGTTAATGGGCTAAACATCCTGATAAAGATCTGTTGTGCAACTCCCGCTGCAATAAATAGGCTTATTCCGCTTCCTAAGCCCCACCCCTTCTGAACAAGCTCATCCATCAACATTACAAGTATAGTCGCCACCACCAGCTGTAGAAAGACTATCGTAACTACCGATACACTGTAAGACGCTAAAACTAGGTATCTAGACGCGATCATAGCGGTGGCCTCAACTATAGTGACTATAATAGTTAGGAACTTGGTGGCTGCAGTGAATATTCCACGCTCCTCAGGATCCGTGAAATCAAATTTAATTATCTCTGCTCCAGCCAATAACTGCATAATCAATCCTGCGGTGACTATTGGACCGATTCCCAACTCTATTAAAGTTCCTCTTGAAGAGGCGAATATAACTCTTAGAAATGCAAACCAGTCTTGGCCACCTGTTCTAACCCCATATAGGGGGATATTACCCATAATTAAATATAGGATTAAAATTATTCCAGACCATATAAACCTATTTCTTAAAGAGATCTTCTTTTTAGGGGGTTCAACTTCGGGGAGGATATACGCGATTTGTTTGAAGAAGGATTTTATGACCCCCACTTAAACCCCCTTCACTCTAATAAAATTACTTTACCACCAGCTTCTTCAATCTTTCTAATAGCGCGTTCTGTAGCTTCCTTAACAATTACCTCAACAGGTACATTAATCCTCCCCTTAGCCAGTAACTTATCTATACCCATTTTATTCAAATCGATTCTAGTGATTCCCTTATCAATAAATCTCTCCAGATCACCTACATTAATACTCTTCCTCCTCTCATATATTGATTTAAAACCGTGCTTACCAAAATGATCCGGAATATACTTCATCATGTAGAAACGCTTATGCTTCTTAAGCCCGGCGAGTCCATAGCCTCCCCTAGAACCAGATTTCCTATGCTGACCTACTCTACCCCATCCATATGTTCTACTTCCTCTCTGCCATCTAGTCTTCCTATATCTATGAGGCATGAAAAAACACCTTATTCAATTATAATTAAATCGATTTAACATATTTTTAAAGCATTTTAAGTATTAACTTTCCAATATCCTCTCTATAACCTAATTCTCCACCAGCGGTTATATGTTTCTTTATCGATCTTCTAAAACCCCCTCGTGGAGGATGCAGTCTAAACACAGGCTTCAAACCCTTGATATCCTTCAGCTTCATAGACCCCTCAGCAATCTTCTTTGCCACAGTATCCAAATCCAATCCAGTCACTTTCTTAATATACTCCTCTGATACAGGCTTATTCCCTATCAGCCTACCCCTCTTTAAGATAAGCTCCTTTACGATCTCAGGGGTTGCAGGGCCATATGTTATATAATCCTTCACCTTAAATATCATACCTCTATATACTTCAGTATCAGGAACTATAGTTGCGTGGAACTTACGTACTAAGTGTAGCCTCTTAAGCGTTTCCTTAATATCATATCTTACATCAGGTATTCCCCTAATTCTAACTAGGATGAAGCCGGGCATATTTATTCTAACCTCTCATCAGGTAATACAATCTTATATGTATTTCTCAATGCATCGTATGTAGCCATAGCGAATGAAAGCGGTGTTCTAGTTTCTCCAAATGCAATCACCCATACATCCTGGATACCAGCTAACTGAATAACCTTCTTTGCAGTATCACCGGCAACTATACCTAAACCCCTTGGAGCAGGCTTAAGAAATACTTTAACACTCCCCCACTTACCTTCTGAAGCCGTAGCGATAGAGTGTGAAGCCCCACATCCACACTCCCAACTACCACATCCTCTCTTGACGGGAGCTATATTTAGTAAAGCTTTATTTAAAGCCTTTTGAATAGCCTGAGGAACTTGCCTATCCTTATCTATACCTACTCCGACTAATCCAGCCCTATTGCCTACCACTACCGCAGCCCTAAACTTAGATCTCTCACCTGAGTCGGTCTGCTTCTGAACCAATCTAATCTCAATAACTTCATACTCTAGATCAGGCACTAGAAACTTAACTATCTCAGGCTCCTTAATTACATATCCATACTGAAAGATTTCGTATATAGATGTTATCCTACCTTCCTTAACTAATTTACCTAGCTTCGTCTTAGGCTCCCAATCCTCTGGTGGAGGCTCTACTTTACTAACCATCTGTATCACCCAAATCAGAGATTATCTTATTCTTCACATCCTCAAACATTTCAGGTATTTTCATAGGGTCTATACCCATTTCTAAGTATATGGAGAATCTCCTTTTAAATAAATCTGGATCTCTCTCCTTCAGAAGCTTAGCATATTCAGCTATATGAAGACCTTTAATCCTGTCTTCATCCACTAAAACCTCTTCACCCATCGGAATATCTAATCCAGCGTCACGCGCCCCCATGACGGCGGCATATGGAATAGAAGCGTTTTTACTCCATGCAACACCTAAATTTAAAATAGCTTCTTTAACACCTTTTTTCAATGCATATTTCCCAGCTATATAACCTGTTAGATATGCGGCTGGAGTATTTTTAAGGCCATACCACCCGTATTTATCCTTTAAGATCTTTGATGATACAGATACTATAGTCTTATCTCCACCTATATCAGGCTTCATAATAGAGACATATATATACTTTAGACTACGTCTAACTACGAAAAGCGGCTTATCACTCTTTAAAAGCTTATATCTTAGTCTATAGTTTGTCCTAGCCTCCCTCCGCCTCCTAAATGGGACTTGATACGTAGGTCCTTTAGCCCTACCCATGTTAATCACTCCAGACATGTGTCTTAATATATTCAAGTAGATGAGCCTTACTTCTAAACATCCCTCCCTTGACAAGCCTATATAGATGTCTATAATCCTTCCGACTCAGTTTCCCCTTATCCCTCAAGCTTCTTAACAGTCTTCTCTGAGACCTAACCCTCATAATCCATAGACGTTTACGAGATATTATAGCAGTCTTCTTACCCTTCCTACTCCCAGGTCCTCTCTTCCTCTTCCTAACCCTATGCACCTGACCTTTAACCGGTAGTACCTTAATTATACCTCTCCGATATAATATTTTAATATCTTCACGTGTATCTATATCCATAACCTCATCTAAATGATCTGGATCTATCCATATTCTATCTACTCCAACCCCTAATACCCTAGCCGCAATCCTACGTTTATTAGCTATATTCACCATTTCTATAACCTCCTATTCAATACTTTAATACCCAATTTATCAGCCATTTTTATAATCTCAATCCGCTTCCTCCTACCTACAGTAGATGCTATTCTAATCGCATACCTCTTAGGATCTATACCCTCCAACTCCTTTACATTATGTACCAATACCTCTATAAATCCCGATGGGTGCCTACCCCTAACGATCTTAGGCACTCTATAACCTATATTTGGTATAGGAGGTCTCCCCTTCTTCTTCAGCCTCATCTTACTATCTATACCCCGAGGCCTCCTCCAGCTTTCCTTAACCCTTACATATCTCCAACTCTCCTGCCTTATGAAATCGGGTTCCCTCTTCTTCATAACCTTCCTTAATTCCAGCATCTTAGTCTCTAACTCACTTAACTCAGGCTTTCTCCTGCCCATTTATCCCAACCCCCTTGTAATATAGGTAGATCCCATCTAAAAATACTCTAGGATCCTTATTCTTGACCTTAGTCGCGAGATATATATTCGCTGCAGTCTGCCCAACTAGATCCTTATCTATACCAGTTATAATCAGATCTATATCAGTACCTTTCTTAATAACCCTTACATTCACTCCAGGTAAGATCTTCGCCCTCCTAACTCCCCGCTCACCAGCGAAATTAGATATTATTACATAATCATTTTCAACCCTTATATTCATCGGGAAATGAACATAGTATGCCTTCATTTTATATACGAATCCCTTTGTAACACCTGTAAAAACATTCCGAATTCTACCTGCAATAGTATTTATTAGTGCATAACCCTTCTTACCCTTCCAATAAATTTCATATTTAATCCTATTATCCTCTAACTTAAATTTCACAGGCACGCCTCCAAAGTCCTTTATGACTGTGCCAAGAGGGCCGGATACTTTAATAGTCTTCTCATTTAGCAACTCTACATTTACTCCCTCCGGGATCTCAACCTCACCATAATGAATCCTTTTAGCAGTCATATAACCACCTTAATATACGTACGCTACTAAAACACCCCCCAACCCTTCATTTAAACACTCTTGATGTGTTTTAACGCCTTTAGGAGTTGAGATAATTAAGATTCCAATATCTCTAGATGGTAGGAAATGTTTTGCATATTCAAGGATCTCAGTTTTCTTAACGGGAAAGCGGGGTTTAATAGCTCTACATTTATTTATCTTACCTGATAATTCGATTCTAATCTTATTCCCCCTACCATCTTCAATCAGCTGAAAATCTTTAATATATCCCTCTCTCTTCATAATCTTAAGTATCTCAAGTGCAAACTTTGATGCAGGATGTATAATTACCTCTTTCTTCCTCACAGCTTCCGCATTACTTATCGCCGACATTATATTACTAATTATATCTATCTGAACCATATCACCCCACCTTTACATGTACTTCTTGAAGCCTAATTCCTCGGCGATCTCCCTGAAGCATCTTCTACATAGCATTAATCCATGTGCCTGTATAACTGCAACATGAGTCCCACATCTCATGCATCTTCTACTACCCTTACCATATTTTCTCTCCTTAGGCTTCTGCTTAGCCATGTTAAACCACCTCTACACCCAACTCCTTCTTTACAAATTCAATAGCCTCATCCTTTTTAACTATAGCATTCTTACCTGTCTTCGACCTTCTAAACCTTCTATTCTCTACGCGTAAACCAGGCTTAGCGAGATGTACTATAACATCCATCCCAAATACACCTATATTAGGATCATACTTCGTATCGGGTATCATTAAATGCTCTTTAATCCCGAATGCAAAGTTTCCATACTCGTCGAATGAAGAGCTCTTAATCTTCCTATCGACGGCCTCTAAAGCCTTCTCTAGGAATGCCCTGGCTTTATCGCCTCTCAACGTAACCATCACCGAAATCGGCTGCTTCCTACTTATTCCGAATGCTTTAATCGTTTTCTTAGCCTTCCTAAATATAGGCTTCTGTCCTGTGAGAGTTTCTAGAAGCTTTGCAGCCCTTTGAAGCCTATCCCAGTCGCTCCCAACACATATATGCACAACAACCTTCTCTATCTTCACTCTCTCCATAGGATTCTTTTTAATCGTCTCTTCAGCACTCATATACTACCACCTAGTACCAAGGAATTTTTATTATCGGTTTATCAGAGCCTATTGGGAATATATATTCGAAGACAGTCTCATACTCCTCGCTATCACCTACTAATCTAACGATTCTAGGCTTCAAGGGATGAGGCTTTAAAATATCTTTAATTTTACCTAGCCTACCTATTTTACTACCTCCTGTAATTAATGCCATATTCCCAGGTTCAAGTCTTATATAGCCATCTAACTTATTTTCATTATAGTTATATATTAGAGTATCACCAGGCTTCAAGGTATAGTATTCAGACTCTTTATCAAATAAGAAATTCCTTCCATCATGCGTAGTTAATTGGATTCGAGACCATTTAACCATAGTCTTATTCTTAATCTGTAATGGCTTAATTAACACATCATCCGCATCAGATATTTCATATGGATATATTAGATTAATTTTATGCGGTAGGATTCTATAGAATTTATTTTCCGGGACTAATTCTATAACATCCATTAAACCTATTGGAAAATGATAATCTAGAATTTTTTTACCATCAACCTTAATGTATCCCTTACGAAGAATATATTTGACCTCTCTCAAGTTATTTGCGATTCCCAATATATCCCTTATCAATATACCTAATGGTATTGCACGATCCGCTGAATGAGGCCCTGGATTAATTCTAATAGTCCATTTCCCCAATTTCCTTGGAAGCTTATATGTTATAGGCGCTGCCAACCTTTTTAAATGTCTAGACCCCCCTTTCTTCGTCATTACTCACCACCTACTTTAGATACACTTTCAAGCTTCTTCTTCCTATATTCATCAGATAGGTCCAACTCTATAATCATTAGATTTGAATAATGTATAGGTATATATACTTTTTCACCCCTACTATTTTCCCTAGTCACCCCCTCTATAAAGACACGATATTTCTTTCGGTCAACCTTGGTGACTTTACCCTCTACACCCTTATGATCCCCCCTCATAATCCTGACTTTATCACCTACTCTAATCGGGAAACTTCTTATACCATACTTTTCTCTAAGCTCCTTAGATAAGTGGACAGACATAATCTTACCTCTTTTATGTAGAGGCGCGTTGAAGAAGCTTTTTCTCTGTTTAGACGGTTTTTTACTTAACCCACTCATATTAGACACCTATATAATTAAAGTAGCCATACTGGCTATACGAGACCATATATCAGCAGCTTCTTTAGCGACAGGGCCCTTAATTTCGGTCCCAATCGGATTTCCTTCTGGAGTAATTAAGACTGCGGCATTATCCTCGAACATCACCCTAGTTCCATCGGGACGCCTTATCGGAAACTTCTGCCTAACTAATACAGCATCTAATACCTGCTTCCTAAGTTTATATGGTCCTACATAGACAGTTACTTTGATATGATCACCTACACATGCTGCAGGCCTTCTCTTCAACCTACCTTTATAACCCACTACCTGAATCACCTTAAGCTTTTTTGCACCACTATTATCTGCACAATTAATTATACTACCTACTGGAATTGCACGTGTGATTTTAGGTCGTCTAAGTAAGACGCCTCCAATACTTACTCTACCCACTAGATTCACCTCCCTTCGTCTTATTATATACTACGACGAAGGAAATTGTTTTACTTAATGGTCTACATTCAGCTGCCACAACCTCATCTCCTTCATCCACATTCATACAAGGCGGGATGTATACACTGATTTTAGACCGCCTTCTCGCATAACGCCTATATTTCTTATCATAATGTAGATACTCCCTTAATAACACCCCGGCCTTCTGCATCTTAACACTTACGATTCTACCTTCTATCAATATCCCCCTCACCTTTAAATGTCCGTGATACGGACATTTAGGGTCGTCACATGTCTTCTTCGGTGGGGGGAAACCTAGTCCAGGGTCTCTAACCTTAGTCATATTTTCTCCAACCTCCTAACATAGTCTCCTAATAAATCATCTCCCGATACCTTAAGAATCTTATTACCTATCTTAATTTCAAATAAACATCCCTTCTTCCCTATCCTATATATGGCACCTTTATCATCCATAATTACAAGAGTATTTTTTGTATCGTCTATAATGACACCTTCTATCCCAATCTGTGATTTATTAGGAGACCATATTATCTTCATCCTACTTCCTATTGTAGATACAAATGTTTTAATCATATCTTAATTCCCCTCTCCCTCAATATTGTTAATATCCTTGCACGGGTTTTCCTCAGATGCTTTACCCTACCCGGCTTCTCAACTGCTCCACCGGATTCAATCACTCTTCTTATCTTAAATAACTCCTCATTCAACTCATTTAATATTTTAATTAATTCTTCATTAGACTTCTCTCTTAATTCATCTAGACTCTTCACTTGACTCACCTCCCTCCGATTCCTTAACCATAGATCGGGACATGAGATACTCGTCTAAGCTCATCTTCATTATAGATACTTTAACTCCAATTATACCATGTTTTGTTAATACAGGCCTCTTCGCAGATTCAACTAATTTTTTAGCTATATCCCCGCTCTTCAACACTGTTCCAGCAGTGAATTTCTCGAACGCCGATCTTACTGTTCTAAGCTTTCCACTTATCACGATCTCGACGCCAGCAGCGCCGGCATTCATAATTACATTTAAAGCCCAGAAGCCGACTCTCCTATACCTTATTCCCCTTAGAAGCTGTCTCTCAATCTGCCAAGCCATTATCCTTGGATTCAACTCCGGCTCCTCGACTTCATACACCGATATATTTACGTCTTTGTAGTTGAATACCTCTTCAATCTTCTTAGCCAATTCCTTAATTTTAGCTCCTCTCCGACCTATAACCAATCCAGGTCTCAATGCATATATAATTATTCTAGTTCCAAGGGCTTCTCTAGGGGTGGATACTACTCTAACGCCAGCGTAACCTGCATTCGAAAGCTCTTCATCAAGCCACTCGTCTAGCAATATCTTCTTCCTCTCACGCTCTATAAACAATTTTATCTTAGACCTCTCCCTATCTAACGACATGGTTACACCTCCTTAGCCACCATTTCTACATGTATTAAGGTATCGAAATAGGGAGACGATCTTCCGAAAGCCCTAGGAATATATTTCTTAATCTTCCTTCCACGGTGTGCAACACAGTGAATAATCTTTAATCTAGATGTATCTAAACCCTTATCCTCAGCATTATTTACCAGATTATCAACTAGCTTAAGGAAGAATGAAGCTGCCTTCACAGGATATCTACCAGCATACCATTTATTCAAGCCTCTTCTATGAGGGACCTTCTTTTTATATCTCTTGAATGGTACAGGCCTCTTTAGACTTATTACTTCCTCCAAGTACCTACGGGCATCATCAACAAACATCCCTTTAATCTCTCTCGCTATTTCAACAGCATGTTTCGGCGATATAGAGACCTCTCTTAAACTAGCCTTAACATACTTCTCTTCCTCTTCTTCCGGTATCTGTATACTATATCTCCATGTCGGCATTTATTATACACCCTAAAGCCTATCAATTAAGAATTATGTCTAAAATATTAATCTTTATTGAAGTAAACCTAGAATTTAAATAAGTATATATGTAAAAACTATCCTTCAGACTCGGGTATATCCTCTTTAATAACCTCCTCTTTAAAATAACTATTCATAATCTTCTTCATCTCAGACAACGCCCACTTTATTGCAGCGATCAACCTGCTATTATCATAAGGCATTAGAGTTTTACCACATAGGGGACATTTAAACATATTATCGGCAGCTTCACTAAATGTATATCTATCATGCCCCTCGGTTAAACACCAATAAAATATGTTTGACGTCTCATATTCAAGCTTCTTTTCAAGCCTATCAATAATTTTTCTATATAAGCCTAATAGAATACCATCCACCTGATCTAATGGAAGGACCCAGTAAAATGTTATCCAACCAGTTTCACTTGTCACTCTCTTAGAGGTGATTAAACCTTCACCAGCTAATACCCATATAACCCTTCTAACCTCACTCTCATCTACACCTAGTATCTCAGAGATTTCATTATCTGTTATCTCACCCTTATCAGCTATCACCTCTATTATACGCCTAGCAATCTCCCCCTTATATGATTCGGCGAGTGTAGCTAGTATATGGACTGCAGACTTATATAAATCATCTGAAGAAGGCTTATCATCCATATTCTAAATCACCATAATGTTATAAAATAATATTATTATCATTACAAACCATTAACTTTTTTCTTTACGATCTTACCTCTCTCAGATGGTATAATATAATATTCTCCTCCAACAAATTTCTTCCTAAGTTCACGGCCTCTAAAATATCGATCCAGGAAAACGGCTATCGCAGCGACTTCAGAATGAGGCTGATTGCCTATAGCTACATTATAGTCAGAAATCTCGAAATATATTTTCTCCACCTTCTCCGAACCTACAATTAATACTAGTTTATCATACTTACGTAACTCGTTAATTATATCACTAATATTGACCCCATACATTGTTAAGTGAATTATCTTAAAACCATTCATTTTCATTAAGTTGATCCATTTAACGGGATCCTCAATATACTCTACTTTAAAATCACCACCCCATCTTCTATTTATATCCTTTATTCTATCTTCTAGAGTTGTATCTATATCACCCGAGTACGCCATACCTTCAGCTCCTAATGCACGCGCCGTTAGGGCAACATGTGTAGTTAGCCGTTTATCTCTTTCCCTTCTATGACTCAGCCTCAATATCCATATCCTCCGCATGTGGTAAACCCTCTAGAACCTCAATTCTATTCTTTTTTATATATTCAATCGCCCTATCATTGAATAAGCCTTCGACGATTATTGAGTCATTCTCAAATGAAAGACTAAACTCCCTATCAGAATTCCTCTTCAGATAATCAAGTATATTATACCAGTTTGGATTACTATATGATACTCTTACCTTTATATATCTTCCCCTGCCTAATATGTCTTCAATGATCTCTAATAATCCATCTAAATTTATTCCTTTTAAAGCAGAGATAAATATGTAGTAGTTACTATAGCTGTTAAATAATGATTCAATAGGCTTCAAATATTCGATATTATTAATTACATCAATTTTATTACCAACTATCACAACATTCCCATTATAATTTAATTTTCTAAGTATTTCATATGATGCCTCTAGCTTATTCTTAATATAATCATATGGTTCAGAGACGTCGACTACCAATAATACCAAGTCAGAATACGTAATCTCCTCAAGAGTAGAGTAAAATGCATTTATCATAAATGGAGGTAGATCTGTGATAAATCCTATTGTATCAACTAGATAGATGTCCCAGACTCCAATCTTAATTATTGAGAATTTAGTGGATATTGTGGTAAATGGTTCAGGGCCGGTTCTTCTATTTAACCCAGTTAATGCATTGAATAAAGTTGTTTTCCCCGATGAAGTATATCCTGCGATTGAAATCGTTCTAAATCCTCTTTTACGTCTATATTCCCTGTGAAGCTCTCTTTTCTTACGTTCCTCCTCCAGCTTAGCCTTTATATTTTGAATCCTTCTTTTAACTTCATTATAATATACGTCGACCTCATACTCACCTGGACCTAGTACTAGAGCTGGTTGCTCACCTAATTTAGCTAGCTTCACCCTTTCTTTAGCACGCGCTAACTCTATCTGAAGACTAGCTAGTTTAATCTGGAGATCGGCCTCCTTAGACGGGGAATGCATTTTAAATATCTCGAGAATAATTTCTAGCCTATCCTTAGGCTCTACACCCAGTTCTTTAGCAATATTATAGATGTAATTCGGCTTTAGCTGTGTATCAAAAATTACATTTTCCGCTCCAGTAGACTCCATCAGACTCTTTATCTCATTAATTTTATAGTCACTTATTCCCCTGCTAGTAAATCGCCTAAGATATACTATACCTACAATTTCATATCCGGCTTCCTTTACAAGCGATTCAAACTCCTTATAACTCTCTCGTTTATACACCACTACGATGGCTCTCTTATTCACCCTCCTCACCGAGATCCATTAAATCACCTAATGTAAGGGAGTGGTCTGCTACATCCTCCTTATAATATTCATACTCCTCCGCTTTACCCGTAAGTTTAATATTCAGAAGCTTCTCGAGTTTACGAATAATTTCAGGGGTTGGAACCATCCTCTCATTTTCAATTTTCTTTATATAACTTAATTTAACCTTTAATTCTCTAGCGAGGTCTTCCTGTGTAAGGCCGAGCGCCTCTCTAGCTGATTTAATTAATTTGCCATAGCCCTCAACCAGTTCCTCAACATCGGAATCCAGAATATTTTTAACTTGTCTCCTGACTCGTCTCCTCGGCAAAGTCTTTACATTACTTCTAATTATATGGAGATTATATTTCTTAATACATGATAGACAGGCATAGACTCTTCTACCCTGGAAAATCACTTCATATACATTCGCCCTCTCTCCGCATATCTCGCACTCCATACCTATCAAATAATCTTTTATTAGTTTATCAACTAAATAATCTATTTCAATTATTTAGAGAATATGAAGATATCAAGTCGTGACTTAAGAAGACTTATGAAGAAAGCTGGAATTGAATTACTTGACACCCCTGAAATTGAGTATATTGAATTCATCTATAAAGATGGCAGAAGAACGAGAATACATAATCCCATGGTTAGTAAAATGAAAGTCGGAGATCAAATAACATACCAGATAATAGGTGAAGAGGAGGAAGTTGAGGAAGAGTTGGAGGTAGAACTCAGCGAGGAAGATATCAAGATAGTTATGGAGCAGGCTGGTGTAGATAGGGAGCTTGCAATTAAGGCACTACAATTAACGAATGGAGATATAGCTCAGGCAATAATAATCCTGAAGGAACAAAATATATAGTTTATATTAAATGGGCCCGCCGGGATTTGAACCCGGGACCACTGGCTCCCGAGGCCAGCATCCTAGCCAAGCTAGACCACGGGCCCACTATAATTACATTTTGAAACTAGATTTGAAAAAATTTATTTTGATATGGTGGGCCCGGCCGGATTTGAACCGGCGACCCCCGGGTTATGAGCCCGGTCTCGAAGGTGAGCCTGCTCCGCCAGGCTGAGCTACGGGCCCTATTCATTATTTTTAAATTAATTTTATGTTATTAAAGTTTTGCTAAACTTATTAGATGTTTCAGTTCCAATAGGTATATGGCGATTATTATAATAAGCGATATTATAATATATGCATAATCGACGCCGGACAATACTAAGGTTTTATAGGATGTTCTTTTGACGCCTGGTCTTAACCCCCTAATTTCGAGCGCCTCTGCTACCTCAATACTTCTCTTAATACTTAATACTATAAGTGGAATTAAAAGCGGGATATAATTCCTGATTCTAGTAAGTATATTCCCTTTATCTAACTGTAGCCCTCGAGAAATCTGGGCCTCTATAATATCATTTAATTCCATGGATAATGTAGGTATGAACCTTAATGCTAGCGAGAATGATAGTGATATCGTCATAGGTAGTCTAAGCGCCTCCAACGTAAGTGAGAAATCATCCGGGCTCGTAGTAAAGAAGAATAAGTCTACAGCCATCACAAATAATAGAAATCTTAGTAGTGGAGAGAGAGTATCGATGATATCATATGTAGCAAGGTAATTTGCTACAATAATTAAGATTAGTATAGGTGTAAGATATAATATTGATCTTAATACTTTAAACAGAACTTTACCTAATATCTTGAATTCGACTAATAATGTTGCCATGAGTATACCTATTTTAATAGGATCTTGTATAAAGAATACAATAACCATTAGTATTATAGACTTTATCAGCTTAATCCTCGGATCCAGCCTAAAGAGTAGCGCATCCTTCTCCTCAAATAGAAAAACCTTAGAAAACCTACTTATTACACTCACCCCCCTTTAATTAGATTATATATTTTGTCTACAGCATCATCATAGTTCTTAAAAATAACGTACTTACCTTCTTTCCTCAAAGTTTGAATCAATTTAGATAGAGATGGAGGCTCTAATCCAGCTTCGATGAGTAACTCTGGATAATTGTTAAATAATTCTACTGAAGAGCCATCGTAAATAATTTCCCCTTTATTAAGGACTATTATCCTACATTCAGGTAGCTCAAAAACAAATTCAATGTCATGTGTCGCTAATATAATAGTTTTTTCTCGATATACTATATTCCGTATTATATCAATTAATATCTCTCTTTGAAAACCGTCTTGACCTGCGGTAGGTTCATCTAATACAACATATTTAGGATCCCATGCTAATGCAATAGCTATGGCAAGCCTACGTTGCTCTCCACCGCTTAATGTAAATGGGGATCTATCTCTATATTCCCATAACCAAAACATATTTAAGACTTTTCTTATTCGGTGAACGCGTATATCCTCCTCAAATCCGAAATTCGCTAGGGCAAATTCAACCTCCTTCCATACACTTTCTGTAAAGAACATTCTTTCTGGATACTGAAATACCAACGCAACTTTCTTTGCGAGATCAGAGACAGACGTCTCCTTCGTGTTTAATTTATCTACATAGACCTCGCCCTTAGACGGTTTAAGTAAGCCATTAATATGCTTTAGTAATGTAGTTTTTCCAGCTCCATTATCGCCTAGTATACATACAATCTCACCTTCCTTAATTGTAATATTGATATTTTTCAATACGTAATCTCTGTCACCATATTTGAACCATACATTATCAAATATTATCATAAATCATACCTCCTTAATTGATAATGTCTGCTAACTCGATATGATCTAGAGGTATCTTATCTAATCGGATCCCCCGGAGATAAAGCCTCTCATAAATCTTTACTGTAGTGGGTATATTTATACCGAGTTTCTTGTTAATTAAGTTCTTAAATATAGTTTGCGGATCCCCATCCTGATATATAATCCCATCATACATTATGATTACTCTATCAGCTAGTTTAACAAATAAATCGAGCCTATGATCGATTAACATAATACCAGTGCCGTACTCTTTATTTAATGACTTTATAATTGAAATTAATCTTTTCAATGAACGCGGCGATAGATATGCGCTGACCTCGTCTAGAAGTAGCATCTTCGGCTCCATAACCAGCACCCCAGCTAACGCAACTAATTGTTTTTCACCTCCCGATAAGGTATCTATCTTCCTATTAACTAAGTGCTCTATACCCAGAGTCTTTAAGATCTTGGTAATCCTATTCCTCATTTCTTCACGGGTGAACCCCCTATATTCCAGGCTAAATGCGATATCCCTCTCAACAGTATCCATGATTATCTGATTATCCGGATTCTGAAATAGATATCCTATACATGTTGCTAGATCGGGTATAGGCGTCTTCGCCGCATCATATCCACATACTAATACATTGCCGCTATATTCACCTTTATAAAATTGTGGAATCAATCCCGTTAATGAGCGTGCAAGTGTAGTCTTTCCGCACCCGCTTGGCCCCGCTAAAATCACGATTTCCCCATTTTTAATAGATAAATTAATGTTCTTTAGGACGAATTTATTAGTCCCCTGATATTTGAAGCTAAGGTTTTTTACCTCTATCAAATGCATTTTACTCACATAAACATCTATATTGAAATCTCATTGAATTTTGTAGATAATGCATTTTCAAGATAATTTGTAAATGATGATATAAATCTTTCAAGAAATTTCCTACACGACACTTTCCCTTTATATTCTATATTTAATAGAGTTTTATGGCCTCCATAAGAAATTTCTTGCATATTCTTGAGTAGGTCTCTAAAGACGTCGATACTATGCTCTTGAAGTAATTCCTCCTTTATTCTAATATTTACTCTACACTGTTTTTTCTTATCAGTATACACTAGAATAATGTCACCTCCAATTCTATGTAATATGGATGATACTTGACTTAAATACGCACCTACATTAGTTATAACTAATATTATACTGTTTCCACGATAGACCCTCATCCTCTTTAAAGCTTTCAAATAGGCTAGTTTCTCAGAGAAACTGGCTTCAGCTCTAATTACTTTATGTATATCACTGAACTTGAAGCCAGCCTCCCTCATTAAAAAGGTGATCCATTTTAAGGCGTAGGGGGTAGCATACCTTAGAAAATTGGTCTCTAAGTATAGTGCCAGTATACATAATTTCATATATTTATCTTTAAGCCATGTAAGTGGAGAGTATCTTGATATTATATCGAGTATGATCTCAATAGTTGATGATGCACTAGTGTCGACTATCGATACATTAAACCTGTCTATAAAACTAGTTTTAACATGGTGGTCTACCAGAATTTTGATTAGATCCCTGGAACTCAATATCTTAGCACCAGCTTCTCCTAGAACGTCTGAACCACCGACGTCTAAGAAGAAGGCGACTTGATACTTTCTTATTTCCTCATTACTAATGTCATATAGGTAGTTAGGATTTATCCGTAAATATTTTAATATCTGAATAGTTTTACTGCTTAACCCCTCTGGAAATACATATGTAACTTTCTTCACTCTAAATACTTTTTTAAGAAATAATCCTAGTATGATACTTGCTGATACAGAGTCGATATCCGCATTCCGATGGCCTACGATAAGATAAGAATTATAGCTTTTATCCTTAAAGATACTATCAAGTAACTTAAAATTAGAGTATCTATCCACCCTGCTTTGGTCTTGATACATATTCACGTATCTCCTGGTTTATTCTCTTAATATCATCCATCAACCTCTTTTCCTGCTTCTCTAGAGTAGATATTCGAGCCTCTAATAACGTGATACTCTCCTCCAGTTCCTTAATAACCTGATCCTTATCTGTCTTAAAGAAGACTGTTCCAGCCAGTTTATAAACCTCATTTTCCTTCGCAGTTTTAACCGCTTCTAAAGCATTCTTATGCTCTAATAATGCTGCCTGAAGCTGCTGCTTCTGAGCCACTATAGCATTATATGTTTTCTGATAATCATCTAATTGCTTCAATAGCTGCTGCACTTTAGGAGGAATTTTAGTGGCCAAACTAACATCACCTCATGAATATTTATTCAGTAATTAAATTAGATAAATATAATTAAACCACTGATAAATCTGATATTACTTTAAGTAGTCTTAAGAGAGAATTTAATACCCCCTTCAACTTCGACATATCTTCTGAATCGATTCTACATATCACCCGATTCCCATCCAGCATTATAGACGCGGCTAATGTTTCATACTTGAAGTTCATATCTGGTGATAGAGATGCATAAACCAGCTTAGCGTATCTATCATCTATAAAGTTTATCTCTATCCTAGCACCATAGTTCATTTCTCATTAAAACTACTTTAAGTAGAGGATATATAGGTTCACCATCCATATCCTCAAACTGTAGGATGGTATGTCCTTCCCCCTCCCTTATACTTAGATAACCCTTAATACCATTTTTTCTTAAAGGATCGTAAAGATATTCGCCTATAAATGTCTTAAGCTTCTCAAATATCCTTTTATCCCCACCTATATAGCGTAACTGTATTTCATTTAGAATCGTATGTGTTTTAGAATCAACCTGCAATTTTAACCCGACTATTTCTAGTGTGAGGAAATACTCAAATTTTTTAAGAGAGGGATAAAGAAAGTTGATTGTACATGGATTTCCCCTTCTGCTAGTTATTATAATAAGTTTGCTGAAGCCCTTGACATACATCAACCTTCTTAAATCGTCTAGACTCATATGCCCCCGATTTATTTTAATTGAGAAAGGGATGACCCAGCTTAATTCCTTAGCTAATCTACGTGTTCTTTGGTTAGTCCTTCTTGAAGTAGTTATTAATATTGTCATTATAATAAGAGATATTTATTTAACTCCCCTACGTATGATAACTGGCTCGTATGCTCCGCCTGCAAATGTGTAACCACATTTTTTACACCGCCATACACCAACAGATACTCTAACGACTTTCTTATGCATACATCTAGGGCATTCATATTTTTTAACACGTTTAATCATCACTAGATTCCATCGTTTTCTGAGTGTAGCTCCATATCTAGGGCCGAATCTCGCTGCAATATTTGGATATTTCTTTTTCGCCATCTATATCACCTTAATTCCATTTCTTTCTAAAATAGATCTTAATTCAATATTTTTCTCATAAGCTATATTTATAGCTTCAAAAACTTGTTCGAATGTTAAACCACCCTTTAATAATTGTATTGAACATAATTCGCCTTTATTTGTATGTGTTATTGTGATTAGGCTTTCGACAGCGATTTCTTCTGCAAATGTGGGATCGACAATGAACTTATTATTCTTTAGACCTAAAGTAACTGCAATCGGCAGATCCCTTATTTTAACGCCTACCTTAGGTACTTCTTTAATATTAATACTATTTAATTCATCGATATGCTCTTTAACATAATTTATATCTGGCATCTTCGCCGTAGCTAATGCAGCTACAGCCGCTAAATTAGCTGCATCGATTAAGTTTCCATCGTCATTTATGATGTTAAAATCGAGAAATATTTTATAGACGACCTCTCCATGCTTAATAACATATTCTTCGAGCGGCAACATCTCGCTCTCTCTTATACCGCGATCGACTACTCTACTCAATTCGATCTCATACTCATTTGGAGGCCCTGCCTCAGCTCCAAATGATGCTGTAGGTAGTACTTCACCCTCGACTATTAGAATTCCTTTATCGGGTGAGTCTGGGAAGGGTGTACCCAATTCAAAATTGACGCCTGCGACGACCACAGTGTCGCCTAAGGATACCCTAGCAGACCCAAACGCCTTTTCAATGACATTCGTATTAATCTCAATCTCCCTAAATTCTAGGAAACCCCTCTCATCAATTCTTCTACCTTCACTAAATAATTTCTCTACCTGTTTAATTGTAAGTAACTCTGATAACGTAAGGCCTCTAAATCCCTCTCCTCTCATTCTCTATCCTCTCCCTCTAAAACTTCCATATTTTTAATTACACTCTTTAGTGCATTAATCTGCTCTTCATACAGTTTATAAGCACCCTTTAACGCCATATCAAAAGCCTTTTTAAATTCTTCGTGCGTTAATTTACCATCCATTTGGAGCAATACTACTCTCCTTAAGTTTGGCATTATAGCAATAGGTAGATCGGCTTCACCCTCCTTATCCTCATATTCACCGACATCTACAATAATCCGACCATTTATTTTACCCGCTGAGCATCCTACAACCAAATCTTTCATAGGTATCCCAGCGTCTGCCAACGCGACTGCAGCTGCCGTAATACTAGCAACACGTGTACTACCGTCGGCTTGTAAAACCTCTATAAATACATCGATACTCATCTCAGGATATTCCTCTAGGATAACGGCTTGCTCTAAAGCAGATCTAATTACCTTCGATAATTCAATCTCCCTACGAGAAGGTTTAGGCGACTTTCTCTCTGAAGTACTATACGGCGTCATATGATACCTACAATTTAATATTGCTCTATCATGTAGAACTTCAAACTTTGGGAAATGCTCCTTAGGACCATATACCGCAGCTACAATCCAGTTTTTCCCTAATCTTATCTCTGCTGAACCATCAGCATTCTTCAATACGTGCGCCTTGATTTTATATGAACGCATTTCATCTGGTTTTCTCCCATCCACCCTCCTAAATTCCTCACTCATCACCTTCACCCTCTTCTAACTCAACTCCTAGCATAGACGCTACAGCATTGGTTAGTCCCGCTGCAAACGTTTTAAATACAATAAAGTTTATGATACGTTTTAAAAGCAGATAATTATTATAATCTCCTTTATATAAAATTACACCATTTTGAGCTATAACTAGATCTCCATCTATCTTCTTTTTAATCGTCTTAATCATACTACCTTTTTTACCAATTATCCTAGGTAGTTTCGTCGATGAAACTTTAATCACATAATAATTTTTTAATACACCTAAATACTTACTCATCTTATCCTTAGCCTCCCCTCTCGTACTTAATAGGAAGTAGCTATATCTATTGGCTTCGACAACCCTAGCCCCAATAATATCTCCGACTTTAATATATTCACTTAATTCTACCTCTTTGGGATTAAACTTTTTATCTCTTATATAATCCTGTGCTGGAAGAAAGCCTTTAGTATATGTCCCTAACTCTATAATCCATCCATTTGGAGCATAATTAACGACTATACCGACTACATAATCCCCTGGCTTAGGCTTATAAATATCTTTATAGGGGATAATAGTATATTCATTATTTACTTGATGAAGTAAGCCTAATAGCGTTGAAATATAATTTCTATTTATTTTAATAATATTTTCTCTTATCTTTGCTTTTTTCGGAATATTTAATTTAATACCTGGTATAATGATTATGTGTTCCTCCGTCTTCTTAGTCATATATATACACCAAGCTCCATTACAACCACTTAGAATTAAATAGATTAAATAGATTTAAATTGTTTTCTCCTCTATGATCTCTACATAAGCTGTTCCATTTGTAATACGACCTAATTTCTCTATAAATTCAACTTTTAAACCGGAGGGTATTGATATCATTGCCTGCAGAGACCCGTCGTTAAGCCATTCTTCATTTAATAAGTCACCTGCATTCTTCAGATAGCCGTATGCCTTTCCAACGTATATCGCTGGGACTTTAATAGATAAGATACTCATCTGCCTTTTTATAGGAATTATTTTTGACATCTCCTCTAGTATATCATTAATCTGCTCCTCTATACTTCTGAATGGATCGATCCTTACACCGGCCTCATCCAGTATACTTTCTATCCTAATGGGTGGTATGGGGGCGTTAGTTCGGGCGTCTACACAATATCTTGATATAAAGCTTACTATCTGCTTCTTCTTTTCTTCGATAAGTTTACGCCTCTGCTCAGCCCTAATCTGCAAATCTCCCTCCTTAACTATTCTTTCCGCTATTTTTTGAATATCTGCAGTCCCGAAAACTTCCATCAAATCACTTCTTGATGCCCTTAACCCTTTATTCGCATCAGAATACACCTCATCAAATACTAGGACGCCTGTAAAATCTTTTCTTCTTCCTAGCTTGTATTCCAATGCCTTATCTGGATCCACCAAAACCTCGAATTTCTTAGAACCTTTTTTAAATCTAGCTATGGTATAATCTACCATAATCCCCCTGATATAGATTATAGTCTATATTAATTAAATTATAGGTTATATCTTTCAATAGCGATGCCAATATATCTCTTGGACTCGTCGATAGGTAGAAATACTCCTTTACTAGTAGCCTTAGGAATCTCAAGAAATCTAATTTTTAAATCATCCTTCTTCCCAGTAGCGTATATTATTGCAGCTGCTACGAGGACCTTCATATCCTCTAGATTTAAATCATCCTTATAATATCTCTCTATAAATTCGATGGCTTTTTCGGATCTCGCTCCGATTGCAGATACCTTATATTTAATACAGGATCCACTTGGATCTGTTACAAATATCTGAGGCGTTTTATCCGGGTCTACTCCTCCGAAGATTATTCCTACTCCAAACGGCCTCACCCCTCCCTGCTGAGTAAAACTTTGCTTTATATTACCTATTCTCCTTGCAATAACCTCCACGTAAGGTGGTTCATCGTATAGTAATCTCTGATACTGGCTAAATTCCCTAGCATAATCTATCAATACACGCCCGTCTGGAACGTATCCAGATATCGCTGCACCAATATTTTCATCTATAATAAATAATTTCCTGCTATATGACTCATCCTGAAATTTTGAAAATGATTCCTCTGCTGATAAAATTACACCCTCCTGTGATAATATTCCCAGTGAAATCGTTCCTCTCTTCACAGTCTCTAAAGCATATTCAACCTGAAATATTCTTCCATCTGGCGAGAACACCGTTATAGCTCTATCATACGCAGCCTGTGTTGGGAACATTAAATCACCTTCCTCTTAACTTATAATAGATTCGTTTTAATATATTTATCTATACCCTTTTTTAATGTGCTGGAGACACCAAGAATAGAGATATCAATATTGTTTAATACTAATGCCTTAAGAGTAGTAAGCAAATTAGATGTAGATTTATGGTCGATTCTAATCACCATTATATTATTCTCCTTGAAAACCCTCATTAATTTCATTCTTGAATGAGAAAACTTGATAATTCCATATAATTCGATATATTTCTGTTTAATTAACTTGAAGACTCTGTCATCCTCACCAATATATTTTATAAAAACATATCTATTCCTATGGTACTTTACACACATCCTCAATCAACATATTAAGACGTAGGTATATTTCTTTATATATAAGCCCTTCATCATCTAATAGAGTACTATATATAATTGGTAATTCTGTACGGGAGATCACTGGAGTAGATTGTGAAATTATAACCTTGTTCTTACCTTCAAGTATCTTGATACGTGGGAGAATATAAGATTGGGTTTTAATATCCCTTATAATTTTATCGATATAAATCTCAAAGAAGAGATTATGGCTATATGTCTTAGCTATATTTCTATATGATAATTTATGCCCTTCAATAATTCTATATGACTTGATTTCATTTACAGATAGAATATCCAGGTATTCTTCGTCTATAGATAAAAGCTTGCAGTTATCCATATGCGTATTAATTTTATTCGCTACATTTCTCAGGATCCTCCTCGCAGTTTTTTTATCAAAGTTTTTAATAAATTTAACATGATATAATACATATACATTTGTGTACATCCGTCTAATTAAATTAGAGAGCTTAATTACATCACTGAGGTTCGTAACTGACGGATCATATATGACCTTAACTAACAAGTGTGTGAAACCTAGGTGGTTGATAATATCAATTATCTTATTAAGACCCTCTGTTATCTTGTCTAATTCATAATGTTTCTCGATTATGTAATTGGAGTATATATACATCATGAATATTACTCGAATAGTATTTTCATAAGTCTATCTAATTTAATATTTCTAACTACAATTTTTATAGGGTCTGTTATAACGAACTTTACTTGACCCTTACATAGATATTGTTTATCTAAGCGAATATATAGTGAGTTCCTATCGTAGTATTCATCGATAGACTGCTTTAAAAATTGTAGGTCGATAGGATCTAGCCTATCTCTAATTCTGGTTAATACCGTATTAGACTCTCGTGAATCCAAATTTATCTTACAGTATATCAATGGATTTCCATAGTGCCCCGATAAATCTCTTCTTGAGAATCTTCTTGTTTCCACTCCCAATGTATTCTTCAATGCATTTAAAATTTTATCATAATCCTCAGTTGCGTGAACTATGAAAGATATCTCCATCTTCATCATTAACCAAGATACTTAAAGGATATACAGAATTAAATATTCTGGATATGTCTACATATGTACTAGGTATCGAGTCTACAGCCCACACACTTGGTATGGCGATAGTTGATGAAAAGCTTAACATATTGAGTGATGTTAGAGAGGTCTATAGACCATCAAGGTCCCTTGGTATAGATCCTCATGATGCTGCTGAATATCTTAGTAAAAAGGCTGGATACGTATTTAAGGAAACCCTTAAAAAAGCCTCTGTGACTGTCGAGGATATCGATGCAATAGCATATAGCATGGGGCCTGGTTTAGGGCCCTGCCTTAGAATCGGTGCAACAATAGCTAGACTATTATCTTGCAAATATAATAAGCCATTATATCCAGTTCATCATGCAATAGGGCATATTGAACTAGTTCGTCTATATTATAACCTCAATAATCCGCTTGTAATACTTGTTTCAGGGGGGCATACGCTGATCAGTAGCTTCACAAATAATAGATGGAGAGTTTACGGTGAAACACTGGATATAACACTGGGAAACCTACTTGATATGTTTGCTAGAGAAATTGGATTAGGTTTCCCTGGAGGCCCTAAAGTTGAGGAGCTAGCATCAAAGGGAAGCAGGTACATTGAATTACCATATACAATAAAAGGTACTAATCTTCAGTTTTCAGGGTTATTAACCAACGTTGTTTCTCTATATAAGAAAAATATATATACTCTTAAAGATCTCGCTCTATCACTTCAAGAGACCGCCTTTTCAATGCTTGTAGAAGCATCTGAAAGAGCATTAACCCAACTGAATAATGATTCTATCGCAGTTACGGGTGGTGTAGCATCTAACGATAGGTTATATGCGATGTTGGTAGAAATGGGTGAGGAACATGGTTTAAAAGTCTATAGATTACCTAAAAGATTAAATTCGGATAATGGAGTACAGATCGCCGTTGTAGGATTAAAAATGTACTTAAGTAATGTAGAGCCTGTTGATGTTGAAAATGCGATTATTAAACAAAGGTGGAGGTTAGATGAGGTTGAGGTTGTATGGAGATAAGTTATATTAATGAAATTATGGAAAAAGGCCGGTTAATTCATAGGGGGGCGGAGGCAATCTTATACTTAGTTGATTTTCTAGGTACCAAAGCGATATTAAAACTAAGGACCTCTAAAAAATATAGGAATAAAGAGTTGGACAACCTACTTAGAAGGAGAAGGACTGCTAGAGAAGCAAATATACTATATCATTTATATAAGAATAATTTCCCAGCACCTAAACTATATTATGTGAATCTAGAGAGAAACGCTATAATAATGGAGTATTTAGAGGGACTTGTATTGAAGGAATATATTAGTAAATTAGAGAACTCTGACGAACTTTATAAGATAGGCTATGATATAGGAAAACTTGTGGCTCATCTCCATAACTTGAATGTTATCCATAATGACCTAGCTACACGCAATTTTATTGTGACTAAAGAGAAGAGAATTTATCTAATTGATTTTGGTCTAAGTATGTTCTCGCATGAATATAAGGAGAAGGCTCTTGATATAGATGTTTTTAAGAGAGTATTAGATGTAACTCACCCAGATGAATGTGATATGATATTTGATACTTTCATCCAAGTGTACACTAAAAATGCACTTGATTCAAAGGAGACCATCAACTTCTATTATAAATTATCTAAAATGGGTAGGTATCACATAAGAGGGGGGTGAATATGATTTATGAAAGTATTCTTCATCACCACAAATATAAATAAATATAAGGAGGCTAAGCAGGTTTTAGAGGAATATAATATTAAACTTATGCTACTTAAATATCCTCTTATGGAGATACAGTCTAAAAGCTTAGTTGAATCCATTATATGGAAGGGTGCCCAAGGTTTTAAAATACTAGATGAGTATTATATCGTGGAAGATGCCGGCTTATTCATAAAACCTCTTAAAGGGTTTCCAGGCGTATATTCTTCATATATATATAAAACCATTGGGATAAATGGGATATTAAAACTAATGGACAATATATCAAATCGTGAAGCATATTTTGAGGCTGTAGGTTTCCTATCGCTCAAGAATAATATTTTTAAACTGTTTGTAGAGAGAGTTCACGGCATTATATCGAATGAGATAAGGGGAGATAGGGGATTCGGCTTCGACCCAATCTTCATTCCTAGAGGGTCTAATAAAACATATGCGGAGATGGATTTGAGCGAGAAAAACAGGTTCTCACATAGAGGAAAGTTATTTAGAAAAATAGGTGAGTACATTAAAAATAATATACTACATGGAAAATCGATATAAGATATTTAAATAGATTTATGATTAAGTATTTACTAATTTGAGGGGCTCGTATATGGCAAGAATGCATATCCGTAGGAAAGGTAAATCACATTCAAAACGTCCGGTTCATATGGTGAAACCCGATTGGCTAAAGCTGACTCCAGAAGAGGTAAAGGAAATTGCTCTTAAACTCGCTAGGGAGGGGAAGTACCCTTCGGAAATCGGAATGATTTTGAGAGACCAATATGGTGTACCGACTTTTAAGCAGGTAACTGGGATGAAATTATCCGAATTTCTTGAGAAAGAGGGTATAAAGTATGATTATCCTGAGGACTTGGCGAGATTAATTGAGAAAGCTAAGCGATTAACGGCACACCTGAAAGTACATAAAAAGGATTATAGGAATAAACATGCGTTAGAATTGATTGAAGCTAAAATCCATCATTTAGCAAAATATTATAAGAGGATTGGGAAGTTACCCAAGGACTGGAGGTATAGGACTGTAGTAGCTAAGATCGAGTAAATGGAAGATGTCTGTGAACAGACTAATTAAGGATATCCAGAGTCTATCAAGTTATATACAGAATCTCAAGGGATTTACCGCCATATTAACACATTATGATGCAGATGGCATCTCCTCGGGTGGAATCTTTGCAAGACTATTTTCGTCCTTAAACAAGAAATTTATATTGAGAAGTACCCCCGATCTCTCAGATGAAGTATTAAATGAATTCTTCAGCATTACGGCACAAAATTATATTATTCTAGATATGGGTAGTGGAGATATTAGAGACATATATGATAAATGGAGGATTTTAGATGGTGATAAATTAATTGTAATCGATCATCACAAGATTCTACAAGATATTCCTGACGACCCAAACTTAATACTATTAAATCCAGAGTTATATGATTTAGACGGCGGTAAGTTTGGATGCACCTCTGTACTTACTAGTCTAATCAGCTACTTTATATCATATGACCCATATCATCTTGAAATCGGAGTTGTCGGCGCAACTGGAGATATGCAATTATTAAATGATGTTAAGGAGATAAATCAAGTATTACTCGACTTAGCGATTAAGGAGAACATGGTCGAGAAGGAGAGAGACTTCATATTTTTTGTAAATAAGAATATGCCTCTATACAGGGCTATTACATGGAATTACATCCCCTATATCCCTGGATTCTCTGGAAGGGATGATATTGGATTTCAAATTATGCGGAAAGCCGATATACCTATTAAAAGGGATGATGAATATACTACTGTAAAGGATCTTTCGGATATAGAGAAAGAGAAGATTTTAGAGGTGATTCTCCAATATTTAACGAGCTTAGGGATTAAAGATCTCGATGTTAATCAGCTGATTGTAGATAGATATATCCTATTGAGAGAGGATGATGAAAACATAAGAACTTCTGTGGATTTCGCTAATTTACTCAGTGGATTAGGTAGGATGCAGAGGGAGTATCTAGGAATACTACTCGCTGCAGGGGTTAGAGGAAGAGTTTTAGAGGAGGCGCTTAAAGTTCAAGAAGAAAGAAGACGTATATTGGTTAAATACTTGGATATGGCTGAAAACTCGGTTAGCCAATATGATAATATAGCGATAATAGACCTGCGTACTAAAGATTTCGATCATAGGTTCAGCGGGACTATATCTACACTTTTTTCAAGGTCCATTACATTGAGTGACAAAATAATTATAGTTTTAAGTAAGGTAGGTGAGAACGTTAAGATATCTGCAAGATCGCCCAGAGTATTAGTAGATAAGGGACTAAACCTTGCGTATATAATGTCTCAAATAGCTAAAAAATTATCTGGTAAAGGTGGAGGGCATAACATAGCGGCGGGGGCGACTGTAAAAGATAGTAAGAATTTAATTGATATTATTCTAGATGTTTTTAGGGAATACGGAAATGTATAAAGCGATTAAAATATCTCTTAAAATACGTGGTGAAAATTTAAAGAGAGAAGATTTAAACGCTATAAAAAAGGCTTTAAAACCTGATGATGTAGGTTTAACACACACTAGTATTAAATATGATACTAGCAAGGGATACCTAGAGATTTTTATAGAGACTAGTAGGAGTATTGACAGTTTAAGAGGAACTTTGAATGACCTATTAAGGTGTCTAAAGACTGCGTTAAATATTTTAGAGGACTGAAACCTTATTAAGATATTAAATTTAATATTTATAAGAAGTTTAAGAGGTTATAGTCATGTGTCCAGTTAGAAGAGCTAGAAAAGGTAAGAAAAAATACTATTTAACTGTTAAAGCCCCACCAGTATTAGGGGGCATTGAGCTTCTCCCCATTATTACTACAGATCCTAATAATGCAATCGGGAGACATGTTGAGGTATTATTAGCAGACATTACCGGAGATTTTAAACACCAGTTTATTAAAGTTAAACTGAAGATCGTTGCTGTTAAGGACGGGGTGGCAGAAACGATATACAGTGGTCATGAATACTTTAGGGAATATGAGCGTTCCCTGATTATGAGGGGAACAAGTTATGTAAAAGCGATACGAGACGTCACCACAAAAGATGGATATAGATATAGGATTAGGGTAGGCGTATTTACTACAAAACGTATAACTAACTCAAGAAAGAAGGCTATCAGAAGATATGTATTTAAAGTATTAGATGAATGGGCTAAAAAAACAGATAATGAAACATTCATTAAAGATATGCTATTTGGAAACATAGATGAAGAAATTAAAAAGGTTTCAAGAAAGGTATATCCCATTAGGGAAGGTACAGGAATTATGAAAGTAAAATTAATTGCTATTCCAGAGAAAAAGGAGGTTCTAGAAAGGGCGTAGTTTCATTTAACAGTGACAATCGAGATAACATCATTATTTCTCAACACATAATCTGATTTAATCCTTACCTTCCTTCTAACATCTATACCATATAAAATATTTTTAGCCAAGTCACTATGAATAATTCCGGCAAACTCCTTTAATGTGGTGCCTCTCTTAACCAAATACGCGTCTGGCAGAACATTTCCATCCCTATCCGTCAATTTATTTGGATCTCGAACTGGATAAACTACAATCATATCTAATATCTTAAAAACTGCATAGTTTATTAGAGACTGTACACCTGTACCATTGAATTTCTGCATAAGCCTACTTATGATAGTTAATCCTTTTTCCATTCGGTCTGTAATAGCATTGCTGTTAATTACTTTAAAATTAGAGTCACCCGGGATATAGCGTATAACTCCGTCATTAGCCAGTTTTCTTAAAGTTAGCTCAGCTAATGCAGAGATAGGAATAATGTTATATCCTGCATCTTTAATTCTATCAAGATTTTTTTCAGATATAGGGATATCAAGTTTATTGCCCGCTAATAAAATAGGTTTAGAATTAATGAGAATGTATTTAGCTAGGTTAATTTTATCCTCCCTTGTCCATGAACTCGGCTTCTTATTCTTCAAATCTAATTTTTCTAGAGCACTTTCAATATGTTGTATGTCGATCTTAACCCCCGAATATATCGAGTATAATGCTTGGGATAACTCTATTTTCCTATGGAAATAGGATTTTTCTAGAGAATGCCAATTATCTTCCAGAATTTTATACAACCACATTACAAGCTCTCTTTCTAGAAAGTGAATATCCTCCAAAGGATCATGCGAACCCGGGGGGGCAGGCTTGCCTTCAATGTCCGTTGACCCCGCTAGATCTATTACGTGGATAATTACATCTGACATACTTATCTTATTTAAAAATTGATTACCAAGGCCTCTCCCTCTCCATGCGTCAGGGACCAACCCAGCCGTATCTATTACTTTAACAGGTATAAATCGTTTTCCCTCTATACAACATGAATTACGGGGATTATCTTTTACACCGAATTCACGGCATACACAATCCACCCTTACAAATCCTACCCCTATATTAGCATCTATAGTTGTAAAAGGATAGTTTGCTATAGGGACCTCATGCATAGTTAAAGCTGAGAATAATGTAGACTTCCCTACATTAGGTTTACCTACTATACCGATTTCAATCATTATAGCCTAATATGAATTATATTTATATGAAGATTAATAGCTTTGGTCCGATTATTAGGGGTCTATATGAGGATATTAATTACCGATAAAGTACCTGAAAGCCTACTTTCAGCCTTCAAGGAGAGAGGCTACAACTTCGATTACATACCGGATATAGAGAAAGGAGAGTTACTTAAGATTGTTAGCAAATACGAAATTTTAATTGTTAGAGGAAGAACGAGAGTCGATAGGAAGTTAATTAATGAGGCGACGAATCTTAAGGCTGTTATAAGATTTGGCGTAGGGTTAGATAATATTGATCTAGATCTATGTAAAGAGAAGGGAATTAACGTATATAATACTCCTAGGGCATTTACAGAGGCTGTAGCCGAGTTAACTCTATCTCTCATTCTAGGACTACTGAGGAATATAGGATTTGCACATTATTCTATATGCGCTGGAGAGTGGAGGAAGAAGGAGTTATATGGTTATGAATTACTGGATAAAAATGTTGCAGTTATAGGGTTTGGAAGGATTGGACGTAGAGTAGCCGAACTCTTAAAACCATTTAAAGCCAGAATCATTGTATATGATATCATTAAGTTTGGTGAGGAATTACTTAAACAATATACTGCTGTTCAGGTGGATAGCCTTGTAAATGCTGTTAAAGACGCTGATATAGTTACAATTCACGTGCCGTTGACGAAGGAGACTAGGAATATGTTCAGTTATGACATATTTAGGTCGATGACTAGAAAACCGTTTTTAATCAATACATCGAGAGGGGAAGTCGTTGATTATGATGCATTGTTATACGCGTTGGATCACGGTTATATTCGGGGATATGCTACAGACGTATATCATATCGAACCATTTTACGATGAGAGACTCACTAAGAGGAGGAATGTATTGCTAACACCACATATAGGGAGTCAAACATATGAGGCTGGAGAGAGAGCAGTAGAGGAGACTATAGAAATTGTAGAGAAAATATTTAAGAATATAGAAGGGGTTTAATTAGTGAAAGAGGAGAGTCGAAATGGGGATGTATAGATATCTATCAGAGACGTGGAGGACAATCTGGAGCGATCCGGAATATAGAAGATATCTTACTCAACTTAGGATGAAGTGGAGGAGGGAGAGAGCTATTCAGAGAATAGAAAGACCTTCTAGATTAGATAGGGCACATGCATTGGGATATAGAGCTAAACAAGGATATATCGTTGTAAGAGTAAGGGTGCGGAAAGGAGGTTTAAGTAAGATTCCTCCTAAACTTGGAAGAAGGCAGAAGAGAATGGGTATTAGCAAAATAAAGAGACAGTTATCTATGCAAGCTATAGCTGAAGGAAGAGCTAAGAGAAAATATCCTAATATGAGAGTACTAGGATCATATTATGTAGGTGAAGATGGTAAATACATATGGTATGAAGTTATAATGAGAGACGAACATCATCCTGCTGTAAAATCTGTTAGAAGTTAATATCCCTGTTCACATGGATTTCTAGGTTTAAATAGCTCTCTCAAGACTATAGTGGCATAACATCCTCTCTTAATTCCAAATATTAGTTTAATGGATCTATTTGGGTCATATATGGATCTATAGTATTTAAATGGGTGAATAAAGCTGATCACGGCTTCTCTAAACCCGCCAAAGACTTTTATACCAGTATCCGGTTGATAAAATAATGATTTATCTAGATCCAGCTCTTTTAAGACGCCGCTGATCATATCGTCAAGATATGAGTCTACATGTGGTCTATAGGAATAGCCGATTAATGGAATCAGCGGAACCCCATCTTCAAACTCTCTCGACATCCTTATAGCTCCATTAATTAAGCAGTAATCGCCAGAAACACATTTATTTATAGGATACCCTAATTCTATTCTTCTACTTAATACTTTGTTGAAAATGTAGCTTTGTAGAGAGTTAATTAAGAAGCGTTTATACCACCTTGGTAGGAAACTAACTAACTCCGAATCCCTAACTATGCCCTTTTGATATGCAATATAAAGTTTCGCATCGACATTAGTTACTTTATTGACATGAGATAGATTCTTGAAATCTTCTGTCCTCTCTTCTAAATATTTATAATATGGTTTGTCAAACCAAGGGAATTTCTCAAAGTAGAGAGTATTAAAAAATCCTTCATAATCCTTCTTTAATATTTTAAGACCTAGTATATGGTAAATCCTTCTAAAGCCAAATCTTTGGTAACCGTAATAATTTGGTATCTTTAAATCTGTATTAATATCTCTAGAGACCTTCCTGAGAAGAACAAGTGCCTTTGAAAAGTGATCCAATATTAAAATATCGATATTGAATAGATTTCCTATATGTAGTCTTCTTTTATGATGATATAAATTTATTTCGGATAATGGAGACATGGAGATATCATTTATCTTTATTATCTCTCCTCTTCTAAATATTCCTTCGCAGAATGGTCTTGGTATTAAGATATATGACACTGACGTTGAGTTTGCATCCTTAATCCCTAGATAGTCGATTTTAGATGACCTCACCTTTAATTTCTCTGAAATAATTTTTAGCATGCCTCTAAACTCGAGACCCCACGGCTTATAAACGGCTAATAGACATTTACCCTTTCCCTTAATTTCCTGAGTTAACTTACTATTAATTACTTCAACTACTCTAAACGTCGATGCATGAAATTTTATCTTATGATTAATTATAGGCCCCTTAATCACATACTTCCCTAGCCCGATGAATCTATCTTCAGGGGGAATCATAATAGCTTCAACCTTCCTGTAACCCCGTCTATCTTCTCCCTATAGTCGGGACCTATCCCTAAACATGTTATAGTGCCTGGTTCCAACTCGGTTAACCCGGCATCCTTAATAACTACAGAGATCAAACCATTTTTCTCGGCCTCCTCCTTAATAGATAATAGCTCTTCAATAGAGTCGACCTTAACTACTATCTTAGGCTGGCCCTCCTCCAACCACTTAATGGCCAGCTCTCTATTTTTTTGTAGAGTCTCATAAAAAGCAGTTACAGATGCGTGAGCAACCTGAGTAGATAATTTACCCCTGCTCATCTTAAGATCTGAACGAACCACAATGACTTGTTTAATATTATATTCAGTCTCCATTTCCAGAGATCCCCTTTAAATCTAATTCCTGTATCTTTTAGTTTTTTATTAGTTTATTTATATAATAAAGAAACTGAAACTAGTTTTAGTTATGACTGTTCATATACTAGGAGGAGGGCCTGCAGGCCTATACACAGGATTACAGCTTCTTAAAAGGGGGTTTGAAGTTAAGATATACGAGAGGAAGCCCGATATCGGCTTATCACAACATTGTACAGGGATCGTTAGTAAAAGAACAATTGAAAATTATGATCTACCACAAAAATTAGTTTTGAATAGGTTTAAAGGAGTCTCTCTTAAAATATCTGATAACCTAATTGAAGTAAGAACGTCTATTCCTAAGGCTTATAGGATAGATAGATACTTATTTGAAAAGGAGTTGGAATATAGGGTTTTAAATCTGGGTGGGGATATAATCCTTAATTACCATGATGTAAGCAAGATTAGGTCTTCGTCAGAATATATAGTTGACGCTACAGGAAGTATTTCATATATCAAGGATGTTAAGTCCGACTTCCTCCCCTCGCTCCAGCTAGAGTTTCATGCTACAGACTCCAAATTATATGATTTATTTGATGACGAGACAGTATATTTGTTTTTTGATAAAGAGTTAAACAGGGACTTTTTTATATGGCTAGTAAAATATTTAGACAGATATATAATAGGGTCTGCTAGCCTCCAAAATCTACATAAGATTTTGAGGAACACTTTATCGAATTGGGGAATAAGAAATTATAATATTATAGCGAGATATTACGGATTTCTAATAGTAGGCGGCCCGAGACGGAGATTCTATAGTGATAGGCGAGACTCCGTATATGTAGGGGATTCAGCAGGACAAACCAAACCCTCTACAGGAGGTGGATTATATTATATTTCTATAGCATCGAGAATATTATCTAAAAAATTCTCGGAGGGTGAGCTTGATTATTCAACGGAATTCTATAAAATCCTTGGTAAGGAAATAGCGTTACAGAAGTTGGCTCGACTAATATTCCTCGAATTAGATAATAAGGAATTTATAAATCTGGTTGAAATAATGTCGAGGAAGGAGCTTTTAAACATGCTACTTTTATATGGTGATATGGATTACCATGCAACAAGTATGTTAAATTTAATAGATAAGGATATCTTAAAATATCTCTTTAAACATCCACGTATTATATCTGAGGGAATCAAAATAATATCCAGTATATTTTAATTATGAAAGATATTTAAAGGACGTAGCTTCATTATTATGATAAATCGGTGGTTACATGTCCGCTGAATATAACCCGCCAATATGTATCTCATGTGGAAAACCTATAACTACATTTGAGAAGGCAGTTCATTTCTACTGCCCCAGTTGTGGACAAGTATTAATATGGAGATGCGAGAAATGCCGTAATTTTGCAAGGAAATATACCTGTCCAAAATGCGGTTTTTCAGGACCATAGAGGAGATCTGAGATGGCTTTAATAAATATAATATATAAGATAATGCCGAGTGAGCCTGGCGAAGAACTCGCATCTAAAATAGTATCCAGTATCCGGGATAGAGTGAAATCTTTAAACGCTACTCTTCGAGACTATAAAATAGAGCCTTTAGCCTTTGGACTATATACAATTAAAGTATTATTTACAGTGCCTGAGGAAGATGATAATGTAATTGATAGCCTGGAAGATATACTTAGGAATACAAGCGGTGTAAGTAGTATTGAAGTAGTTGGCATGACTAGACTATAGATAATAGCATTGTTCCCATTAAATCTTTTAATTCTGTATATTTTATTCAATTGTTATAAAGGACATTAATTCTCTATATAGCAAATCTGTTTAGATTATATTTGTAGGGGTTAGGCATGGAACTGAATTACGTTAAGCTGAGAGTTAGAGACTCTTACCCTAGAGATATAGATAGGGGTATAGTCCGTATACATAGAGAGATAATGGATAAACTAGGTATTAGGGAGAGGTCTGCAGTCCTTATTGAAAAGAAGGGTAAGGCTGTAGCATGGGTTGCACCCCTATCCCGTGAAGAACCTATCGATATTATTAGGATGGATGACGACACTAGACGGAATTTAGGAGCAAATATAAATGATTATGTAATGGTTAGGCCTATCACCCTAGCTCCGGCAAAGAAGGTGGTGCTAGTACCATATGAAAAGATCGAGAATATAGATCGGAATTTTGAGAGGACTATACAGAATAGACTAATTAATAGACCTATTGTAAAGGGAAATATGGTATCGATAAAGTTATTTGGATCAATATTATATTTGAGGGTAAAGAAGACATCGCCCGACTCCCCCGTTTATATCTCAGACAATACCCGAATTATAATTGCAACAGATTTATCAAGTCAACTTGATGAGACTGAAGTCCGTTATGAAGATATCGGTGGACTTGATAAGGAGATAGAGAAGATTAGAGAGATGGTTGAGTTACCTTTAAAATACCCTAAATTATTTAAGCATCTAGGTATAGAACCTCCTAAAGGCGTTCTTCTACATGGACCTCCAGGATGTGGAAAGACGTTACTGGCTAAAGCTGTAGCTAATGAGTCTGAAGCAAGCTTCTTTGCGATTAATGGACCTGAAATAACAAGTAAATATTATGGTGAGTCTGAAGCTAAATTACGTGAGATATTTAGGAAGGCCGAGGAAAACGCCCCATCCATAATATTCATAGATGAATTAGATTCAATAGCGCCTAGGAGAGAGGAGGTTTCCGGTGAGGCTGAGAAGAGGGTGGTGGCTCAGCTACTTACATTAATGGATGGATTAAAGAGTCGTGGTCAAGTTATCGTAATTGGTGCGACAAATAGGATAGATGCGATAGACCCTGCATTGAGGAGGCCTGGTAGATTCGATAGAGAGATTGAGATTAGGATACCTGATGAAAAGGGGAGGTATGAAATCTTTAAAATACACACGAGGGGAATGCCACTAGCTGATGATGTCGACTTACATAAACTTGCAAGTATAACCCACGGATATACTGGAGCTGATATTCAAGCAGTATGTAGAGAAGCAGCTATGAAGGCATTGAGGAGATATCTCCCAATGATTGAGAAGTATGAGGAAATTGGAGATATTCCGAATGAAGTATTGTCACAGATCGTGGTTACAATGAAAGACTTCATGGACGCATATAGGGAGATTGTACCCACTACCATGAGAGAAGTTGATATATCAATACCGAGAGTCACCTGGGATGATATCGGAGGATTAGAAGATGTAAAGAGAATTTTAATGGAGAATATTGAATGGCCCCTTAAAAAACCGGATAAATTTAAGAAATTTGGAATAGATCCTCCGAAGGGAATATTGCTATACGGTCCACCAGGTACTGGAAAGACCTTGTTAGCACAGGCAATAGCGAATGAGACTAATATGAATTTTATTGTAGTTAAGGGTCCCGAGCTACTGAGTAAATGGGTGGGTGAATCTGAGAAGGGAATAAGAAGAGTCTTTAAACGCGCCCGTGAAGTAGCCCCATCCATAATATTCTTTGATGAGATAGAGGCTTTAGTACCTGAAAGAGGTATGGATCTAAGTTCAGGTGTGACAAACAGGGTTATCAGCCAGTTTCTAACTGAATTCGATGGTATAACGAGGCTTGAGGATGTCATCGTAATTGGTGCGACAAATAGGCCTGACATGGTTGATAAAGCGTTGCTAAGACCAGGCCGTATGGACTTGCTTATATATGTGCCGCCTCCTGATGTGAATGCTCGATACAGTATATTAAAGATTCACACACGGAATATTCCTCTCGATGATACCGTCGATTTAAAGAAGTTAGCTGAATTAACTGAATATTATACTGGAGCCGATTTAAAGGCTTTAGTTAGGGAAGCGGCGATGAATGCCTTACGAATTGATAGAGAAGCCGTTTCATTTGAGGACTTCCTTATGGCGATGGAGAAGGTGAAACCTTCGTTAAATGACGCGATAATAGAATGGTATGAGAATTATGGTAAGAAGATGCAGGTGAGGAAGATAGGGCTACCTGCGGCATTTGCATGAGGATTGAGAATATGGAGGAGCGCTGGATAATACGCCCCTTACATAATTTCCTATATCAGTTGATTAAGAATTTAATTAGTAAAAAGAGGGTGAAGGGTATGGCGGATTTCATAACTCTAGATGAGATCGTTCATGAGATAAGGGAGAGTAGACTTGAGATAGATATTGATGAAATATTAAGTAATTTGTTAAAGCTTGAGGCGTGGGAATATATAAATGTAACTAATAATGGAGCGACGTTGGAGATAAGGTTGGAGGAGGGAGCCTGAATGGGGGTTAATATAGGACCACTAATCTCCGAGTTTAAAATAAAGAAGTCTTTTCCAGATTTTAGAAATAAGGTTATTGTTATAGATGCCTATAATGCAATATATCAATTTTTAACCACTATAAGGGACCAGACTGGCAAGCCGTTGAGAGATAAATATGGTAGGGTAACTAGCCATTTAAGTGGATTACTCTATAGAAACGTCAATTTACTTAAGGAGAAAATTAAGTTAGTATATGTGTTTGACGGTAAACCTCCTCTTAGAAAGATGAAGGAGCTTGAGAAGAGGAAGGTCATAAAAAGTGAGAGTTATCAGAAATATCTTGAAGCTATAGAAAGAAAGGATTGGGAGGAGGCGAGGAAATATGCTGCATTAGCAGCTACTTTAGAGGAATATATGGTGAATGACGCTAAGAAATTGCTGGAGCTACTTGGTATACCAGTTGTACAGGCACCTTCTGAGGGTGAGGCACAAGCTAGTTATATTGTTAAAAAGGGAGATGGATGGGCTGTAGGATCGCAAGACTATGACTCTCTATTGTTTGGGGCCACGAGAATCGTTAGAAACATTACATTAACAGGGAAGCAGAAGTATCCTAGTAAGGGTATCGAGATTAAGCTAGAACCTGAACTAATAATTTTGAAGAATGTACTAGATAATTTAAAGATAACACGTGAACAGCTGATTGACATTGCAATAATAATTGGCACCGATTATAATGAGGGTGTCAAGGGTATAGGACCGAAGAAAGCATATGAACTTATTAAAATGTATGGATCGGCGGATAAAATACCTGAAGTCAGAAGGGTACTTTCCCCTGAGGAGATACAGGAGATTAGGGATCTGTTCCTAAATCCAGAGATTACAGATAATTATAAATTGGAGTTTAGAGACCCTGATTATGATGGCATCATCAAATTCTTGTGTGACGAACATGATTTTAGTGTCGATAGAGTATCTAAAGCCTTGAAAGAGTTGAAAGAGAGCTTGAGTATAAGGGGACTAGATCAGTGGTTCTAGAAGATGTTATCTATCTAATATAAAAAATTTTAAAAATAAACTTGAAGATTATAATCTAATAAGTTTCGCGGCCGTGGTGTAGCCTGGAAGCACGCGGGCCTGCCAATATGTAGCAGAACGCCCGAGATCCCGGGTTCAAATCCCGGCGGCCGCATCATAAATTAATGATAAAAACCTTATAACCTTATATTGAAAATAATAAAGTTGGTCGATGGGCCCGTGGTCTAGCTTGGCTAGGATGCTGGCCTTGGGAGCCAGTGGTCCCGGGTTCAAATCCCGGCGGGCCCATTTAATAAAAGATATATGATTAAATTAGTGTATCAAACTCCTTAGGAATTATAAAGATGTATCTATCTATACATTCCCTTACAAACCCTATAGGATATATATCTTCATGTAGTCTTACAAGAAGGATCTTTATATCGTGGCTGCCACGGCTTTCTAATTCACCTCCCTTCGGTATAAAACCTTTCTTCAAAAATCTGATAAATTCGCTGTAGTCTACAATAACAAAATTTGTTTTTGCTTTACGCCCAACTAATTTTGCGAATTGTATCGTCGCTCTCCCCCTTAAATCCACTATATTCAACCCGATTGAATTAATTAGATTCGCACCTAACTTACTTAGAGTATTAAATAAATAATTGAGGTTGTCGGTATCGATATAATAGTATTTAGATCCTACTTTAAAGAATTTACCCTTGATTTTAGATTTCTTTAACCCATATAGCTTGATAATTTCATCGATCATAGACATTCTCCTCAAACCTTTTTAAACACTGCAATATATAGTAGACCTATATTTCCACTATATTGCTTGTAATTTAAATCAGGTAGTATTTTAACTGTATTAGATATTGAAGAATCGTATTTTTTATTATTCCATTCAGTAACTCCCTTATAGTATTTAGCTGGAATATTTTTAGGCTTCAACACCTTTAAACCTAATTTTATACCGTACTCGGCTACTTCTTCACACTCCTCTATAGTCAGTGTGCATGTCGAGTACACTAGTATTCCATCAACTGATAATACTTCATACATCCTCTTTAAAATACTCCTTTGAATCCTTACGTATTTGTTTATATTCCTGAGATTCTTCAGTACATCGTCGGGATTCTTGTAGAATTGGTCGATGGAGGTGCATGGGGCGTCGAATATTATAAGCTTAATATCATCTATTAGGGGGAAATCCTCACCCATATAACTTGTGACTATAACGTTATCGAGCCCGAGCCTATTGATATTTGAGGTCAGCCTACTTAACCTCCTTTTATATGGGTCATTCGCGATTATCAGCGGTTTATCCGGGTATAAGTAGTTGGATATTAGAAAGGTTTTTCCTCCCGGTGCTGCCGATATATCCAGTATGATGCCATTGACCCTATCCAAGTTTATTAGAATAGGATAGAGGGAATTTACATAGTTTGTTATATAGTATAGACCCATATGATGGAATAGATGGGAACCGATGTTATATCTTGTCATACATGCATCTTGCCGGCCATAGGATATACATTTTAAATCTGGATAAGATTCTTTGAGTATATTTGTAATTAAATCACGGTTAGTTATTAGACGCTTATTTAATATAGCTGACTTCAGAGGCCTTTCACTAAGTACCTCCGCGAGATAATATGGATCATCAATATATTGATATCCTTTAATCATTTCCGCAAGTGCTTCAACCCGGTTTCGCATCAATCATTAAAAAGATACAAAATTATAAAAACAGAATTATTTTATATTGAATTGTAGGGGCCGTGGCGCAGCCAGGTAGCGCGGCGGGCTCCAGACTATATTAAGACGGGTATGATGACCTCTGGGATGATTGGAGTCTGGAGCTTTGGGATACCCGTCGGTCGTGGGTTCAAATCCCACCGGCCCCATCTTTTATTATAGAATATAATTGTTTTTTTATTGGTTGGTAAAAAGGGAGTAGGGGATAGGGTTATTTCCTTCTTGGTAGCCCGAGTTGCTTCTCTCTTATTGAGAATCCTATCTCACTTAGAAACACTTGTATATCCTTCATCCTAGAAATCTCTATACAATAGTTATCATGGTTCGTCTTAATCCTCTCACTATTCCTCTTAACATGTATGCTTCCAGTCTTCTTATTTAGATATGGTCCTGTAGCCTTGATACTGAAATATTTCTTCAATAGATACTGTACATAATGGAGTAACTCTAAATTGCTATTATACAGAAATATATGCTTATACCTATAATTGTTTCCATCTGAATCATATATTCCTCTTAGAAAGCGTTTTACAGTCTCCCTGTTATGTTCTATATATGGCTTCAACGTATCTAGATCCTGTCTCCTGTACCATATGTAGAATGCTTTCGAACTGTAGTATACTCTCCACCTATTATGCGACCTACTCCAGTACGGCTTTCTAAACTTCTTATCTAATATCTTAGCTACAGCCTTACTGAATTCCTCTGCGAACTCATAATCCTTAACCTTAAGTTCAACATCATAGCAGTATCCATGAAGATGGAGATTCCCATCTCCAAGCATTACCCCTAATACATACGCTAAATCTTCGCTAGGCTCTGGATGCCATCTGGCTGACGGTGGTTTATATAGGTTATGTCTCCAATAATGTAATGTAGACTTAGGAATACCTAATTCCCTAGATACAGTCGTAATTCCCACTCCCTTATTTAAAAGCTTAATAGCATTCTTATATTCCTCATAAGAATGTGATCTGTATCCCATACTTTTTCACCTCCATTATCAGATGGAGGGGATATGTATACCTTAATATTAATGTATTCTTGAGGAGCAGCTACCCAAATTACTTTTAATTTTATATAATTTATGGATAGCCCGTGAAAAAGTCTCTAGAATACTCTTGCAGAGCCATCCCCCCATCCACTTACGGGGGGGAGGCTCATGTATAGAGGGCTTTCTCAGACTATCCAATTGAGTAGCCACCCCCCCATAGCTATGTATAATGTATTCTCCATTTCCTAAGCCTCCAAACCCCTACTCCCCCCTCCAGACAATCTATGGAACACCTGGCTTACCGTGAACCAATCCGGTATGTACCATCTTAATTCGATACACACCTTCATCCAATAAAATATAGATATTTAAAGGGTTTTAAGATGTTTCACGATGCCTTTTATAAATGATCTAATATGTCGTACTACGACAAATTAACTATGTAAAGTTATTCATCCTCTTATTCTCTAGGGTATGTTTCATAGAATATTTCATATTCCATGTAGTCCGTTGGTATAAACTCGTCTAGAAACATCTTATGTAACTCCTTGTCATTCTCCTTAACCAGCTTAACTATATATGCTAATAATCTCGCTAGACTCTTTTTAGAGCCTACCAATACAATCTTATCTAGGGAAGTATCAACACTATATCTTCTATACCCTTCCATCCAATTATTTTGGACCTGGCTTATAATATACTCCCTTAAACTTCTCAACCGGATACCTCCTCTTATTTTTCTCAAGCTTATTTAATACGGCTTTCGTTAAGTTGACATCGAGTACATTCGCCATACTTAAACAATATATTATAATATCTGCCAGCTCCTCCTCAACTCTATCCCTGTTCTCCAATCCATGTTTTAATGAATCTGCATTATCTATCCATTGGAAGATTTGAAGTAGCTCGGATGCCTCGATGACTATAGACTCTGCAATATTCTTTGGAGTATGGTATTTACCCCATTCACGCTCCTCAATAAACTCCGATACCCTACTCTTAAGGTAGCTTAATGAGACTTCTTCCGTCATGCTTAAAAAATATTGTTATACAGCAATTATTTTATTCTTTGACAATGATGTACTATCATCGAGAATACGGCTATAGCCGTTAAAATAATTATTAAGTTAAGGGAAAGTTGTATATAAGGCGGATATATAACATTGATAGGCTGATATATTATTTTACCAGCTGATAAGGTATTGATGCGTGGGAGACTCGGTAGACCGGCTTCTTTATAGATGAGATTTATCAATCCATACTCATACCCTAGAACCACTATATTTAAGATGGCTATAGAGAGTATGACACTAATTTTCGGTGACTCAAGACGATATCTTTTAATATGTAGTATGAATATAAGTATTGAGAATACCGCACTTAACAATGTTGGAGTAGAATATATTGGTAGTGCATCATATAATTCACTATGTACCTCAAACCCCATGACATGCATTTGATATGTGTAAGTATACGTATCCAGAAGCTGACCCTGAAAATATTACAATACCAGTAATCAGTGCTACTATAGAAAACAGGATTATTAAGCATATCAACCACGTTAGACGCATACACAGTCACATCAGCAGACACAGAATTAGGGCCTAAAAACCTCAACATCATCACGCCTCGGATCGACAAAGATAACAGAAGGCTCAACAGGATAAACTTCTACAGAAACAGAATAATAAACAAACACACTATCATAAACAACCCTAGCAAAAAACAGGATCAAAATAAAAAGAAAACTACTTGACCACATCAAACCACCATACCAGCTTCCAGACATCAGGCTCCTCAGGAGACGTCTCTCGACTCGGACTATAAATCAACTACACCCTAGCTTCATCACTCTGAGGAAGCGGAGAACCCTCTGGAGCCTCAAAGAAGAAGCCGACACTCCACGAAGCACCAGACTCAAAAATACACGGGCGGACCTACCGGAAACACTTCAACCTTAATAGGATAGCAGACAAATACACTGGCGAACACCACACCAACTAAAGACACAACCAACAACAAAACAATATAATACCTCAACAAACGCGAAACATACTCATCTCCAAAAATAGTTCGAAAAATAAACAATATACCACAAACAAAAAAGGAAACACCAAAAAATACCACACTAAAACAACAAACAAACGAAAAATATCCCCCGGGGCGGATTCGAACCGCCGACCTGCCGGTATCTGTACGAGCGCCGGCCGCCAACCAGCGCCAACCTTATACTAATAGGCGCAATTTTCTACAGCCGGCCGCTCTCGTTTGAGGGGTTTACCCCCCTCATCTAACCACTGAGCTACCGGGGGTTTCACTTATATAATGTGTTGTGTGGGTTTTTAATTTTTTTGTTGTTTTTTAATGCGTATTAATGGGATTTGGTATTTTGTTTTATTTTATTAGGTGGGCCTTGGTTTTTTATGTATTCTAATATTTCTGTTAATGTTGGGAATTCGCGGCTGTATATTAAGCTAGTTTTTTGTGTCTCTAGTTTGAAGTCGTTTTTATGTAGAGTTTTCTGTAGGTTTGGGGATATTTCCTTATTTGGGAATGTGTATTCTAGGGTGTATTTGCTGTCTTCTTTTGTTATTGTTATGGTGAAGCTGCCTATGTTCTTGTATGGGTACTCGATCATCATATATGGTTTTCCATCCATAAAGACACTGTAGTTTGATACGTATATGTATGTTGGTTCTAGGGCGTTGTCTTTTAGTAGTAGCTTGTAGATTTCTCTGCTTGTGTTTAGCCAGGTGTAGATTAGGTTTAATGGATCTTCCTTTAAGCTTCCCTTTTCATTAAATGGTAATGTAGTTGCCGTTGTACAGAATTCTGTCATTATTTCAACTCCCTTTTTAATTGTTGATGAGAACTCCTTTACACTTTTTTCTCGTATGTCTAATTCTAATCTGGTGTACATATATCCATAGGAATCAATTACTGTTTTTATGTCGACATCGTGTTTTTCCGCGATTTCCTCGGCAACTTTGGTTTTATGCTTATATACTTTGAATGCTTTCGGATATTTTTTTCATAATTTCTTTTAGGAAGAGTTTTTCAAGCCATTTTCCAGTATGATTGGGATGCTTATCTTCAAATGATATGTTGTATAGTTCGGATATCCATTCAGGCATATACAAGTCTATTGTGCGTATAATTACCTTCATCTTATTATGGTCCGCTATTATATTATCTAGGCAGAAATCTGAGTAGAATACTACATCTAGACCTTCATTTTTATGCATATATAGTGCGATATAATGAGATATCAGGAGATATCTCCTTAAGGTGTCAACTATATTAAAGCATATGTCAATGTAATTTCTTATGTTAAATGCATTAGACATGTTATAAGCCTCCATTAAAGCGTCTTCTGCTGTAGAAATATAAATACCCACTTTTTCTTCCACGATCACATCCTACTATTGCAGCCGCTAATTTCCAGCAATCATCCTCTTTCCATTTTATAATTAAATAATCCTACATTTGTTAGGATTATCTTCTTATTAATATTCTATAAAATATCTCTCCTTTTCTTCATTCGTTGTTACCCAAATATGGATCTTACTCTCTTTATTTTTTATTTTAAAACTCAATCTTAACTCTCTCCTTCCTATCCTGTCATACTTAGAATACCCAGTTTTAAAAGTTATATTGACATTTTGGCTAGTTTTTAATTATGTTTGTTTCATAATAGGATATTCGGTAGTGCCTTATTTAGCCATGATATTATATCGTGTAGTTGAGCAAACTTCCTTTCAAATTTTAATTGGGAGCCTTCGATAGAAATCTTGAAATTATCTGCTTTAATTGCTTTGACTAGATGCTCATCAAACCTTTCTTCTTTAGTTAAAATACTTAGTATGTAGGACTTATTCTGTAATATAATGATTGAATTGATTTCCCTTTTATTCTCTATTGTGAATCGGATGTATGGAGCTTTATATGGATTATCATGTGTATTAGATAATTCGATGTATGGGTAATTGTACTGTTTATTATTGAGATATATGTTTTTTATCAGCACCAACCACTTATCAATCTGTTCTAATGGATCTTCAAGATCCATGATGACGTTCTGGAAGAGTTTACCTTTTTTACGGGTGCAATATTCTTCAAATGCTTTCAAGCCTTCCTTTATTATGTTAGCTACTCCCTTCATATCCTTGTCTCTAATACTGGATTTTAAAGTTATGTATGTGTTCCCTCCAGGGTCTAATATCTTTTCTAAATTTACATTATATTTGGCAGACAAATCATTTATTAATTCTATATCAGCCATATACCCTTTATACAATTCTGGCGTCTTATCTTTCATTAGGTTTAATAATTTTTCTGCGAAATGTTCTGTATAGATCTCGCCAATTATGCTCTCAGTCGATATATTGTAGAATTCTTCAATCATCTCAACTAGCGAGATTGCTGGAGATTCGAATTTTAATATCTTGTCTTTATCATATATAGCGATCTCTCTTAAGCATAAATCAGTGGGCATACTTAAACTCCAAAAATTATTTTCAGACATGTATATAGAGACGTATCTAGAGTACGAGGATCGATTCTTTAAAGATTCAATCACTATACTGCTTAAGTTTAACATGTTACTTACGTTTAACTCCATTTCTAACCCATCTCCATCTAACTTTACCTATATGGTAATATAAATACCCACGATTTACGCGATGATCGTAGCCAACTATAATTAGACTATAGTTTTTAATGTTATCAATTTTTTTATTATAATCAATTTCTATAGGAGTATGACTAGCTAAGATAGTGAATTGTCTTAAAACTTGCTGATAGGCGCGATCTATAATCCAGTATACACTGCTTTCTTTGAACCTAAATTTTACTTCAATTATATGCCATTCTTCTCCTAACCTAGCTATTATATCTGGTTTTACATATGGAAATCTTATTTTATAATAGGGTTTATTCTCGGCGTCTTTTATGAATTCTTCATATCCTAGTTGTTCTAGAAATTTAGAAGTAATAAATTTCCCTATTTGATCTCTAATACTCTTTGCATCCTCTTTAAAAGTAGGATCTCTAAAGAATTTGTAACTAACAACCATTAGTGAATTTAATATGCTAGACGTTAGATTATCCATTACATTAAACTCATATACTTTAAAGGGAATACCTGATATGGTTTTATTCCCGACATATCTAAATGATAATACTGGTTTAACATGCTCTAACGCGCTTAAAGGCTCTAAGATGTGTGGGATATCCATAATTACACTTGTTTTTAACTTTTTACCGTGTTTGTACCTCAAAATTATCCCAACTTTAGAATCTGTTATACTTACTATTTCATATGGTACGTCTCTTTTTCTTCCTGTTCTTGGTTCCTGGATATATATTTGGGCCTTGTTGTTCTTTACTTGAAATTTGATTTTGATTTTTCCTTCTTGTCTTGTTATACTTGGATACTCGGCGATTATGTGTATGGCGCCTCCATGTTCTTTCTCGAATGTCCATTTATCTGTTATAAGCAGTTTTTCTGACTTATGTAGTATTAGCTTTTCTTTCTCTATCCATAGCCGGATACTGTGCTTCTCCCTTATTAGGTTGTTGAATTCCTTTATAAACCTGTATTTGTCGTATGGCTCTATCTCTAGTGTGTATTTTCCAGGCTTTAATCCTTTGAATGTTATACTGGCTGCCCAGTCGATGTTTTGTAGGCTCCAGTAGTATGTCGTCTCGATATGGTTGTGGATCTTTATCTTTATTATGTCGGTATGTAGTTTTTCCTTGATGTCTTGGAGTATTGATTTCTTTATGATGATTGTTGGATATCCACTCACTACTTTTGCATCCGCCTCTATCTTTATTGATTCTATTGCATTCTCTTTTCTTCCTTTATACTGCCCCATTTAATCGCCTCCTGGTTTTATGATTTTTATTTCTCCCTCTGTCGTTAGGTATATCGCCCCCGGCTCTGGTGCCTCGTACCTATCCCATTCCCGGTGCCATTCCCCGGGTGTCGCTATTTTATCTTCATAGTCGATGTATGGCTTGTTTATGTAGTTTGTTATTAGCCATTCATGTTCCTTCCTTATCTTCTTTATCTCTTTAACCGCCTTCTCGAATGACTCGTCTGTAGGTCCATATAGCCATATTTCTAGTGTGAATGGCTCGTCCCATGTTAATTTCTTTATAACCATCTTCTTCTTGGCTGTGAGTAGGAGTCTCGTTAACCTTTCTAGTATCCCTGCCTCGTCAGTTACTTTAAGCTTATCGTTTATGGCGTCGATGTCTTCTAGATAGATTTTATGTAGTATGGATGTTATCCATCTGCTCTTGCTGATGTACCGGGGGATATAGAATATTTTTGTCTCTTGACTCAACTCTGTTAGAGTCTCTATTAAGTCCCTGTATTCATCATATGATACTCTGTCATGTGGTGATATTAGGTTCCCCATTATTATGAGGTATTTAGGCTTGTATCTCTCGACTATATTAAATGCCTTCCTCCATATACTGTATCCACTGCCTACCCTCAACTCATTTATGATCATCAGGTCTTCATATGTATCTAGGATTAGGTCATATATCTCCAGCCTTATCTTATATAGCTTGTCTTCGAGGCCTTCGACTAAGTATTTATTGATAAGTAGGTTGTGTAGGGAGATGTTACTTGGGTCTCTAAGCCTGGATACCGGATTCTCTCTACAGACTCTACAGTTACATAGGTAGAATTTATCTTTTAGATTAAGAATACTTCCCTCAGGAGTATATAACTGGTATTTTACTCCATCGATATACCATGTATATCCTGCTAGCCTTATCCTCCCATCCAATTGAATCAGATCTCTATAGTATCTTGGACTCGCTCCACCTATTAAAATAACTTCATTAAATGGATATTCAAGGATTATCTTTAGAAGGTGCATCATATATCCGTAGCTTGTTAGGGAGTAGTCTTTAATATATGGCCAGGGCTTGGCCCTCGAATATAGGTACTCACTTATGTGGAATGCTATGGTTTTAAACCCTCTGCCATATATTTCACCGCATGAATACTGTAGATGCTCGGGATAGGCTCCCTTAGCAAGTGGAATTACATCGAATTCTCTACTTAAGTAGTCTATATACGATATGGATTTCTCCGTATTAATCCTACTCCCATCGTAATCAGTTAAGTAGGTTGGCATATCCCATGCAATTATATAATTGAAGCTGTATCGGGATGAAAATAATTTAAATTCCTCTATAATATCCTCCTCAACCAGATATTCATCGGGCATTATACTAGATAGGATAAATAAAGTATTAGTGCATGAGGATAATAGATTCTTGAGAATATTCGGGGAATTACGGAATTCATAGTACGGTAGGATAGCGTATTTAAATTCGTCACATAACTTTATAAATACTGTAGCTGAACCTACCCCAACTATAGGGATATATCTATCCATATCATAAAATATGTTTCAAAATTTCTTCTAATAAGCATCTGACATTTTAATTATCTATATTTAAACCCAGTTAAATTATTTATAATATTATGTGGGTTTTTCATCACTTACTACTATATAGTTCTTTGTTTATGAATGGTATTATTGCCGTGGCTACTGCCTGTATGGTTAAGTCTCTCCTAGTTATGAATTCCTTGGTTAGATAGGATATTATACCTCCTTTCTCCCCTATTCTATCTACTCCAGTAATATCCTCTGCAATATCCTCCAGCTCGCGATCCCTATGTTTAATTAGATATTCAACGATATTCCTCGGTAGTTCGAAGCCTGAACTTATCCCCAGGGAGTATCTGCCACTTTTATGATAGATTATGCATGCCTGGATATTTAGAAAGCCTGATTCAGTGTATGGATACTGGGATAACCCGGCTTCAATACCCACTCCAAATTCTGCATTAGGTACATTTTCTATGGCATAGCGGCTTCTCCTGTAGGCCCCAGATAATATTTCATCTAATCCTATCGGCTGTTTAGGTAGATCTATATCTACGTCTATAGCCTTCACAGTTACATCTT